>Ga0334894_1002359_pt1 | contig 12908 bp, 9 predicted proteins | sample GraSluR3_MG_6_FD_207225 | JGI IMG/M metagenome (GOLD analysis project Ga0334894, IMG submission 207225) | Sludge microbial communities from methane-producing bioreactor in Wageningen University, Netherlands - Granular Sludge_12_05 R3 | ecosystem: Engineered > Bioreactor > Anaerobic > Unclassified... | reverse complement strand
AAAAACCAATTTCTATTGCTCTCGGAACTAGAGAAGAATCGATCTGCAGCTCTTGCTTTACTTGAAAACAGAATGCTCTTGGTCAAGGCTTTGGGAGGAGACACGGTTGTGCTGCATCTAGATCCTAATCTGGTGATTGACGTATCAGAAGAGACTCCTATGCATCAGAAGAGTAGCGTCTCTCCAAAATCAGAGCTGATTGATAGAGTGCTATCAGTATCCGAGGCGCTGAACACTTTGTGTTGCAAGCATACTGTTCGCATCGCGTTTGAGAACTTAAGGGATGTCCCCTCATTCAATACGAAAACGCTGATGCCCTTTGTAAAAAGACTCGACCCTCGCTGGTTCGGATTTTGTTTTGATACAGGGCATGCAAATCTGACCGGATTTGATACGCTGGATACACAGTTGTTTCTTAGCCGTATGATCAGTATACACTTAAGCGACAATTTTGGAACGAAGGACGATCACATGATTCCCTTCACAGCCTCCATAGATTGGAACAAAGCCATGGATATGATAGGCCGCTCGTCTTATACAGGGCCTCTAACCTTGGAAGTATCATATCCGTTTTTTGCTGCTAGATCTCCCAAAGCTGTTGCCTCCTTTTTATCTGAGGCATATCGGGCAGCGACAAAGCTGATGACTATGATTGAAACTGGTAGTACCGGATAGTGCAAATACTTTTTCTCGTTTCCGTACACAAATCTTCTCATTGAATTAGCGTATGCCTTGGGGTACAGTGATGATGTGGTACGATCAAGCATAACTAAGAAACACAGTATCGCCTTTCTGCTTATCCTGGTGATTCCTCTTTTTTGGGTCATTATTGCCAATTCCTGGTTGTTCAGGGAGGAAGCAATACAAATAGCCAAGGAGCGGTCAGAAGAAGTAGCAGAGCTTTTTGCACAAAGTCTCAATCGTGAAGTGGAGGACTTTGCGTTCTATACCTCCGCGCTGCTCAATGATTTGGTATTGCAAGAACATGCAAGAGTGTTTACAACAACAACCGATGATGTTGAAAAATATCAAGCATCACAAGGTCTTCAAGCTGCTGTTTCCTGGTTTTTTCGTTTCACGACCAGTATAGGTTCGGTGTTCCTGTTTTTTGAGGATGATACATATCTTCAATACAGCAATGATTCATCAAGCGTACTCTCAGAGCCCCTTGCTCGTTCATTGCTTGCAAAAGCCCCTCCTGCCAAGGGGGAAGTATACTTTTTTGATACTTTGAAAATTGCCAATAGAACCACCCCGGTTCTGACTATGTTGGTCCACGCCCCAACTGTCATCCAGAGCTCCACAAACCTTAAAACAGTCTTGGTATCGTTCAGGGCAAGTCTGCTTACTACTGCAGCGGAAGAGACGGAATTGAATGAGTATCTTATCGGTAGGGATGGGACGATTCTTTACAGCAATGACAATACTCATGTTGGAGAACCGTTTACTCCGATACTCGATGAATACCAAGAAGATTATCTGATGCTTTCTTCGTCAATTCCCAGTATCGGATGGACCTATTATCAAGCAATCCCCTACAAGTCTTTGACCCGTGGTATGGGCATCATCATGAGGTATGTGTATCTCGCGTTGGCTATTTCTGTGCTTCTGTTCTTGTTGTACACTCGTTTGTTTTTCTCCTCGATTATCCGTCCGTTGCATTCAGTCATAAAACGGATGGATAGCGTTGCAGAAGGAGACTTCTCGGTCCAAGTAAAGGAGACAGGAAGCGCTGAATTTCTGTATCTTGAGCGAACGTTTAACAGCATGGTGCAACGGATCAAGACACTTACAGACCAATTGCTGAAAAACCAGCAAGAACAAAGCCGATTGGAGCTGGAAGCCCTTAGATACCGTATGAACCCGCATTTCATCCTGAATACACTCAACTCGATGACAATAATGGCTGGCATAGCCAAGGCGGAATCCTTGAAGAAGATGAGCAAAGCCATGACAAAAATCATGCAGCAGACGCTCAAGGATGACTCCTCGTTGATACGGTATGAACAAGAAAAAGAGTATCTTGAAAGTTACATTTATATAAGCACAATCCGGTTCGGGAACCGATTCAACTTTACCATGCATATTGAGGAAAAGCTGAAGACCTCATTGCTTCCGACCATGCTCCTTCAACCACTGGTCGAAAACGCCATCCTCCATGGCATGCGGGGCAAAAGTGGTATCGGTAGTATCGTGGTAACTGCACGATATGTTGATGAACACGTCGTCTTGTATGTCGAAGATGATGGGGTTGGTATACCTCAAGAGCTATTGGATCAACTATTCCAAAAACCGAAAGAAGGAAAACGTGGATTTAATCAGATAGGGTTGTATGCTGTAAAGCGTAGAGTACGTCTTGCATATCCGGAGATAGGGGATCTCCTAGTAGAGAGTACCCTCGGGCAAGGGGCAAAAGTTACACTCATCCTCCCGTTCATTCCCGAGGTCTTGCCATGACAAAAGTACTGATTATCGACGATGAACCTTTGATCCGTATTGCAATCCGATCATTAGAGAGGTGGGAGCAGGAGGGTATTTGTATTGTCGGTGAAGCGTCCAATGGAAGTGAGGCACTTGCGTTTCTTCAAAGCCATCCCGACACCGATATCGCCATCGTGGATGTCGATATGCCGATTTTGGATGGATTGGAGTTTGCAGAGCGAGTCCAGGAGGAACAAAGTCCTCTCCAAATAATCTTTCTCAGCTCATTTGATTCCTTTGCCTATGCCCGAAGAGCCTTCATTGCCGGTGCCCATGATTACATCCTTAAAACTGAACTGGATGAGGGGCGGCTCCTCACGCTTATCAAGAGTATCAAAAAATCATCAGAACAGACTGAAGCTGGGCAACCCGTTTTAGTACGGAGAAGGACGGCTTTTAATGCGTATCTAGAGGGAATATCTACAGAATCACCCTTTTTTCTGATGTTTCCTGTGGTCTTGATCCTCTTGCGCCCCGCTGATGAAGCCTTGGTGGCCAAGCGTTATGCAGATAATCCAGAATCGATTATGCGCCTGTGTGTCGACTTGCTCAGACAGTGTTGCATAGCGGTACAAGACAAGTATTACTGTATAGATTTGAGCATCAACCGGTATGTACTGCTCCTTCCTTCAGTAATTGACAGTAAGCTCATACTAGGGGAGTTTTTGAGAAGCAGCACCATCTATCTCGATCTCCTGTTCGACTACAAGGTGTCTGAGTCACTTACTTCTTGGTCTCAGGTAAAAGAAGCATATATCAAGCTCGATAGCCTGTATGCTCCGATGAGCAGGATGGTGGTGCGGGCAAGACGCTATATACAGGAGCATTTTGCTGAAGTTGATCTTAATCTCTCGAGAATCGCCGATGCTGTTGAAATCAGCAAAAACCATCTGAGTTGGGAATTCAGCAAAGAAACAGGGCAAAGCCTCTCTTCCTACATAGCTCAGGTTCGTATAGAGCATGCAATACCACTCTTGGAGCAAACTACCTTGATGACCTATGAGATTGCTGAGACCGTTGGATTCAAGAATGTGGAAACCTTCGCACGGGTGTTCAAAAAAATTACCGGCAAGACACCTCGGAATTTCTGCTGAGCATCCTTCTCTTTTCATGATACTCGGAAGAACCGTCAAGAAATCGGAAAAACCGTCATGTACAGATTAGGTATTCAGACTGAAAATGAATATGCACAAACTATGTAATGTTTTGCAAGGAGGATACCATGTACAGAAAAATTGGTCTGTTTGCGTTGATGCTCATCTTGGCAACCACTGTTGTGTTTGCCCAAGGTACAAAGGAAAGTGACAAAGGTGAAACGATTGTGCTGCGGATGGGGGATAATATTCCCGACCGCTCAACAGGCTGGGGAGCAGTGATCGAAAGGATCAACAAGGATTTCATAGAGATGCATCCAGAGGTGAAAATCACCACTGAAAGTTACCAAGATCAGGCATGGCAAGAGAAAGTAAAAATCTATGCTACCGCCAATCAACTTCCTGATGTAATGAAGTATTGGAGCTTTTCCACACTGCTTCAGCCACTGGTGGATGGAAAGTTCGTCGAACCCTTGGATATGGATACCTTCAAGCAATATGGTTATATGGCAGGTGCACTGGAGGGGAACGTCTACAATGGTCAACTCTATGGGATTCCGGTCTCAGCAGATCTCTGGGTGATTTATGTGAACAAGGCTCTCTTCGAAAAAGCTGGAGTGCCACTTCCAGAGTCATGGGAAGACATTGTTGCCTCAGTTCCCAAGTTCAAGGCACAGGGAATCATCCCCATGGTGACTGATGGAAAGGATGGATGGCCGCTTTGTGAACTATTTGACAATATTCAGCAGAGAATTTCTGGTTCCTTCAAACCTGTAGCCGATGCAATCGATAGAAAAGCCCGCTATACCGACGACAACTTCCTGCACACAGCCCGCTACATCCAGAATCTGGTGAAAGCGGGTGTGTTCCAGCCAGACCTTGTCACTAGTGACTATGGTGCGTCAAGAAATCTATTCGGCCAGGAACGTGCAGCCATGTACATGATGGGCTCTTGGGAAATGGGCCTTGCAACAGATCCTAACTTTTCCACCTCATTCAGGGAAAATTTGGATGTCATCAAGTTCCCCGTCATCGAAGGAGGTAAAGGGAGTCATGACGATCTGCTTGCTTGGTTTGGTGGAAACTACATCGTAAACGCAAAGAGTGAGCATAAGGATCTTGCTCTCGAATATCTTGAGTACTATGCAAAGGTCTTCCCTGCATATGCTTGGGAAACTCAGGCCACATTCCCAGCACAGAAAGTGGAAGCGCGCGAAAGTGATACGATTGTAGCCAAGAAGCTGCTCGACATCGCCGCCGATGCAAAAACTACCAGTGGAACTCCGGGACTCGATCGTTCTACAGCCGCATTCAAGGAGACGCACCAAGACCTGATGCGAAGACTGATGTCAAATATCATTACTCCTGAAGCGTTTGTCGTAGAACTCGATGCAGCTGCTGAAAAAGCCGCAAAATAATCAGAAACAACGTTGGTACGTCGGTGTGGTCTTTCCATACCGACGTCTGTTCATCGAACTATGGGGGTTCTTGGTGAAAAATCTTTTCTCTGACAAGAAAACTATAGCCCTGCTGAGTTTGCCATCGATTGCTGTCATAACCTTTGCAATACTATCACCCTTGGTGGTAAGCCTCTATTTCAGCTTCATGGAATTCTCTGGTTTTGGTGCTGCTACATTTGTAGGAATGGATAATTATCAGCAGTTGGTACTACATGACGGAACGTTCTATCGCGCGCTGGGTAATACGTTTTTATTGATGTTGGTCACAATATGTATACAAAACCCGATCGCCTTCATGATTGCTGCCATTCTTACGAAATTGAAGGATGCAACTTCCCGTTTCCTCAGAACCATCTACTTCATTCCGGCAACACTTAGTCTAGTTGTCGTGACAAAACTATGGGTGAGCATATTTAATCCCGGTTATGGTTTCCTGAACAAACTACTACAGGGAATCGGGTTCAAGAATATACAAATTGCATGGTTGAGTAATCCTGATACCGCTTTGGGCTCTGTAATCTGGATCATGGTCTGGCAAGGCTTTGGTTGGGCGCTTCTCTTTTACTATTCCGGATTAATGACGGTGCCCAAGGAATTGGAAGAGGCCGCAAAAGTCGACGGGGCGAATAAATTCCAACTATACACCAAAATCATTGTTCCCTACCTGTTGCCGGTCATCCAATCAGTCGTTGTGATAGATGTCATCTCTTCACTGAAACAGATGGAGATGGTCTACCTCTCAACAGAGGGAGGTCCAGGGGACCTGACACAGTTCATCGCCGTGTACCTGTATCAGAAAGCCTTTAGGTATAGTGAGTACGGTTATGGCAATGCCATTTCCGTAATCTTTGTCATATTGGCAGTATTTCTTACTGTTTTTATTCAACGCATCTTCAGTGAACGTTCAGCTCAAAGCAAGAGGGTAGATGCATGACAAGGTATCAAGTTCTCAAGAATGCAAAGAAATCCCTGTTGGCAATCTTTCTCTCGCTTTTTGCAGTTGCCCAGGTGTTTCCCTTGCTGTGGGTAGCCTCATACTCTTTGCAGAAATCAGGGGACCTGTTCGGCCCCGAGCTCTTTTCACTGCCGACTAACCCAGTATGGAATAATTATGTGCGAGTATGGTTTGATGGAAAATTTCCTCAGTATCTGACGAATACCTTGCTGGTGGTTATCCCGTCGGTAACCCTCTCAACACTCCTTTCCTTCAGTATCGCCTATGCCTGTACAAGGATGCAGTGGAAACTGAGGCCGGTTGCCTGGTTCATCATCACCATTGGATTGACCATCCCGATTCATACTACGCTTCTTCCCAATTTTATTTGGTACAACTTTTTCGGTCTTATCGACACAAGAATCGGCTTGATCATCAGCTATGTAGCCTTCAGTATCTCCTTCAATGCAATCATATTTTCAGGATTGTTGGCAGGATTGCCCTACTCCATGGAAGAGTCGGCATTTCTCGATGGCGCAAAATATCGACACATTCTCGCAAGCATCATTGCTCCAATGGCTGCTACTGGTTTTGCCACGGTAGGAGTACAGACTTTCTTGAATCATTGGAATGAGTTCATTATGGCAAATACATACCTTATGAGTGAAGCAAAGCGTACTTTGCCGTTCTCCATCATCCGATTCCAAGGACAGTATTCATCAGACTATGCAGTACAGTTTGCCTGTATGACGTTGGTGGCGCTTCCTCCACTCGTGCTCTATTTCATATTCAACCGGTGGATTGTAGCCGGAATTACCGCAGGTGCAGTCAAAGGATAATAAGACAAGGAGATACGGTATGTACGAAGAACTATTACAGTTTCCGAAAGATTTTGCGTGGGGAACAGCTACTGCAAGTTATCAGATTGAAGGCGGGGTAGAAGAGGATGGCCGTGTTCCCTCCATCTGGGACACGTTCGGTCATACTCCGCACACCATTGAAGATGGGAAAACCGGTGATGTCGCAGTAGATCATTTCCATCGCTATCCAGAGGATGTAGCCTTGATGAAACACCTTGGCCTTAAGCACTACCGACTTTCCCTCTCTTGGCCGAGAATCATAACTGATGAAACAGGTACAGTCGAGCCAAGAGGACTTGCCTTCTATGATAGGCTCATTGATGCACTGTTGGAAGCCGAAATAACCCCATATGTAACGCTCTATCACTGGGATTTGCCTCAATATCTGCAGGACATTGGTGGTTGGGAGAGTAGGGACACAGTGGATGCGTTTCTTCGGTATGCAGAGGTTGTAGTACACCATTTTTCTGATCGTGTAGAGCATTGGATGACGTTCAATGAGCCTTGGGTTGCTTCTTTTTGCGGAAACCTCAATGGAGCCCATGCGCCAGGAAAAAAGGATGTCCGAGTAGCCTTGCAGGTGGCCCACCATATGTTGCTCGCACATGGGAAGGTGGTTCCCCTTATCAAGCGACTTGCCCCCGGTGCTAAGGTTGGCATTGTGCATAATCTTGCTTCGGTGGAGCCTGCAACACAGAAAGATGAGGACATCCTTGCTGCAAAACGCTGGGAGGGGGCGTACAACCGCTGGTTCACCGACCCGATTTTCAAGGGGAGCTATCCTGAAGACATGGTGTCCTACTATGGAAGTCGTATGCCAGTGATGCAAGAAGGTGATGTCCAAGCGATGGCTGCTCCCCTTGATTTCTTGGGGATCAACTACTATACCCGTAGATTGGTTGCCCACGATTCCCAAGATTACTTCATAGAGGCAAAACAGACATATCGAACGTATGTCCCTCGAGCGGAGTTTGAGGAGTTTGAGGTTTGGCCTGAAGGTCTGTACAAGGTGCTGACATCCGTAAGGAAGCAATATGGGGATATCCCCCTATATATAACAGAAAATGGTGTGACACTTAAGGATACCCTCTCAGCAGATGGGTGCGTGCATGATCAGATGAGGGTAACGTATTTGCACGACCATTTTGCTGCGGTACACCAAGCCATTGCTGAAGGCTGTGATGTTCGAGGATATTTTGTTTGGTCACTCATGGATAACTTTGAATGGGGCTTTGGATTCTCAAAGCGATTTGGAATAGTCTATGTTGACTATGATGACGAGCTGAGGCGTATACCCAAGGATAGCGCTTATTATTTGGCTAATGTTGCCAGAACCAATTCTGTGAAGGTGCAGAGCTTATGATCAGAAACCCCATTCTCCCAGGGTTTAATCCTGACCCTTCCATTCTTTGCGTTGAGCAAGAGTTTTACATTGCCACCTCGACGTTTGAATGGTTTCCAGCAATTGCTCTGTATCACTCCTATGATCTGAAAGAGTGGGAGTTGGTTGGACACGCTTTGGTTGATGAGATGCAGATAAACTTGTCCCGCCTGCCTTCAGCTAAGGGGGTATGGGCGCCTTCTCTAACGTATAACGAACAGGAAAAACAGTTCTACCTGGCGTACTCTCTCATGTATTCCCATAATGCACGATATTTTGATCTGGATAATTTTGTGGTTACCTCCTCTTCAATTACTGGTCCTTGGTCGAAGCCTGTTTTTCTTCATTCAGTCGGATTTGATCCCTCCTTCCTTCATGATGAGAATGGAAAAAGCTATCTGGTTTGTTTGCAGTGGGAACTCAGAGAGGGAGACGGGCGCCCCGACTGTATAGTACTGCAGGAATATAATCGCCATAAGCAGGCACTTGTGGGACCGCTTGTTGAGATTTACAGGGGAGCGACTACACGAGGATGTCTGGAAGGTCCCCATCTGTACAAGCACAATGGGTATTACTATCTCTTTGCTGCAGAGGGAGGGACCGGGTATGGTCATTGTGTAACCGTAGCGCGAAGCACGTCGGTTTGGGGCCCTTATGAAGGAGCCCCTAACAATCCACTGATTAGTGCAGCGAAGGATTTTGACGAGTCGGATAATGCTGAGTATTTGAAACCACACAGATTCAATCCAGATTCACCACTTCAGAAGACCGGTCATGCTTCCTTGGTCCAAGCGGCAAATGATTATTGGTATGTAGCTTTTCTCTGCAGTCGTCCCTTTGTCCCTGAACTCTGTAGTACCTTAGGTCGGGAATCATCATTAGAGAGAGTCTATTGGACAGAAGATGGGTATCTAATGCTACAGGACAACAACAAGATTCCACGACTGCATGTTGAGTCTCCTCCTATTCACACGCAAAAAAGATTGCGCCAACGGCTTCCAGATTGTGATACTACCTATTTCAATGAATCCTTACCCGTGCACTTCATCTCACCAAGATATCCCCTTAATCGCTTTGCTTCTTTGTCCGACCGATCAGGGTTCCTACGGTTAACGGGCAAACAATCCTTATGTTCTCTTGATGTGGTGGCCTTGGTGGCAAGAAGATTACAATCTCTCTCGGCGGTGGTCTCGACGCAGATCGAGTACACTCCTGACGATTGGAGACAGAGTGCAGGCTTGGTCATCTATCATGATCATATGAACTACCGGTTTCTTCGTATCACCTATGATGAAGCACAGAAAAAACCGGTTCTTATGATCACCAGCTTAACCAACGGAGTGAGAGAAGAACATACATGGCTTGCACTAAAGTACAAAACGCCGGTCCGTCTAGGCCTGGTTGTAGCGGACCGCTTGATGACGTTCTATTGGGCACAAGGGCAAGGGAAACCCTTATTTCAGGAACAATGTTGGCAATCGTACACGAAGGTCTTTTCTACTAGTGAGCTTTCGGATGAATTCAGCGAATATGGAGAATTCACCGGGACGTTTGTCGGCATGGCGTGTGAGGATTTCAGGATGCACCAAAAAACAGCTGATTTTGCCTGGTTTGATTATCAGCATGGGAGTATCGGCTCACGGTGTAAGATTCAACCGGATCATGGATCGTCAAAGATCAAAACACCTATAACAGAGACATTTCTGTGAGAAGTCCTGAAATAGAATGCTACAAAGGACAGCGGTGACAGAGTAGAGAAGATGAACCTGCAAGCCCGCTCGCAATTGATGTTGTAAACAAAGGTCTGCAAAAAACAAGAAGGGCCTTTTTTGAGCGTTTTGCTATTACTGGTTATTAATAGCTTTATTCTCTTGGAATGTACCCTTTTTAGAATCGAGGCTGTTTTCCTGATCAAAGACTTCTATAGAACTGCTTCAAGTGAGTCTTTTCCTGTTCAGAAAGCTGGGTGTCGGGTATTGAAAGGATTGCTCCTCTTAAGCCATACAGCATATGAAGGCAAGCTGCGCTGTCTCTCTGATCGCGAATCAACAGAAAGGCTTGCTCGGCTCCTATCTCTTTCAGCTGAGAAACTGTTTCAATACCTACAGAAAGCAAGTGTTGTTCGAGCATTTTCCCAATATTTGGAAGTTGTATCAGTTCACTCATAAATATTATTTCCTCCAAGATTACTCTATCACTGTCTCGGTTCTTGCCCCAAGGAAAGCTCTATAACATTGACTGAATCTGACGTCGTAGGTGGTAATTACAGGGTGACCAGTGCAGGCTCATAAACACCTTAACCGTATAAAAACCTGTTGTTGACATATTTTTGCTATTAGTTTTCAATCTGAGGGGTGTAATTTTAAAAAAAGAAATTAGCTAAGGAGTTTTACGATCAAACAGGAATCATCATCTTTCAGACGTACATTGAAATTGGATATTCATCCAATTGTATTTTTTACATCAGCTTCTCTTATCATTGGTTTTGTAGTTGTTTCAGTCTTCTTCAATGAATTACTTGGAAATGTTTTCAATCCCTTATTGGCAGGAATATCTACCAATGCCGGGTGGTTCTTCACCCTTACGGTAAATATCATCTTGTTGTTCATTCTCTATCTCATGTTCAGCCAATATGGGAATATCCGCCTTGGTGGGGATGATGCCGAACCTGATTTCAGCACGCTCAGTTGGTTTGCAATGTTGTTTTCGGCAGGCATGGGCATTGGTCTTCTCTTCTATGGAGTTGCAGAACCGATGTTTCATTTTCAGTCGCCGCCTGTTGCTGTGGACAGTGCTGCAGAGGCAGCCAGAAATGCGATGAAATATACATTTCTCCATTGGGGCCTTCACCCTTGGGCCATTTATGCACTCGTTGCACTTGCCTTGGCTTTCTTCAGTTTCAACAAGGGGCAACCCCTGTCAATCCGTTCGATCTTTTATCCGATCCTTGGGGAAAAAATCAATGGAGGGTGGGGCAACCTCATTGATATTTTGGCAACCATAGCTACCTTGTTCGGTGTAGCCACCTCGCTTGGATTTGGGGTGCAGCAGATAAATGCCGGGCTGAATCATCTTCTTGGTATCGAACAAAGCCCTCTTGTACAACTGTTTCTCATCCTGGGAATTACCACCATAGCAACCATCTCTGTGGTACGAGGGCTTGATGCAGGAATCAGGAAACTCTCCGAACTCAATATATATCTTGCATTGACGCTTTTGGTTTTCGTGTTTGTTTTCGGACCAACCTTGTTTATTGCAAATGGGTTTATTGAAAACATTGGCGTATATCTCACCTCTTTTGCTGAAATTGCAACATGGAACGAGACCTTTGAAAATACTAACTGGCAGAATGACTGGACCGTATTTTATTGGGCCTGGTGGATTGCATGGTCTCCGTTCGTCGGCATGTTTATAGCGAGAGTGTCAAGAGGCAGGACAATTCGGGAGTTTTTGATGGGAGTACTGTGTATACCCACCTTGGTAACCTTTCTATGGATTACCGTATTCGGCAATTCAGCGCTCTACATCGATTTGTTTCAAGGAGGAACCCTTGGTCAGGGTGTCACTGAGAATGTCCCGCTCTCGTTGTTTCTCCTCTTGGAACATTTTCCGCTCTCTTCGTTGCTATCAGTTCTGGGAGTGCTCGTAGTAGTCAGTTTCTTTGTCACCTCCTCAGATTCTGGTTCAATGGTAATCGACATCATCACCGCCGGAGGCAATCCCGATCCTCCCATCCCCCAACGTCTTTTTTGGGCGATCTTGGAAGGCGTTGTCGCAGCATCTCTTTTACTCAGCGGAGGTCTTGTCGCCCTCCAATCGGCAGTAATTGCAACAGGACTTCCGTTTGCAGTCGTGTTGTTGGTCCTTACCTACAGTTTGAAAAAAGGGCTCAACGAGTATACAGGCGTTCAAACGTTCTCGGTAAAGACAGGAAAACTCAAGGCGCGGAATTTCCAGATTGAAAGCAGGGAAGCACCTTTGGTTCGGTTCCATAAACGGACGAAGAAAACAAACCGGGAGGAAAGCAATGTATAGGCAGATCAGTCAGAAGTTTGCTGGAGGTTGTTACTACCTGTTGCGCAAGAAAGAAGATGCTGTTGTGTTTCTTGGAACAGCGTTTCTCATGCATGAAGAAGGGTATCTCCTTACTGCTACCTACCTGTTGGAAGAAAATTATGAAGGTCTGATGGTCGGAAAACCTAGCAATCCTGAAGCGTTTTCTCCCCTCAGCCTCGATACAGTGCAGGCTTTCCCGTTGGATGTTGTGAAAGCGGACTACGCTACAAATACTGCCTTGTTACGCTTTTCAAAACCTCCGATGATACACACCCCCGATCATATGGTCGGCAATGCCGAATCAGTGCAGCTGGGAACCTCAGTGCTTGGAATAGGGTTCCCTTTTGGGCATCAAGAACTGCAGAACCTTGGAGTCCAGAGTGCAGTGATTGCCTCAAAGGTCTGTCTGAGGGATCGAGTTAATCTCTTCCTCTTTGACAGTGCCATCCATACAGGAATGGCAGGAGGCCCACTGGTCAATTATGAAGATGGCAGGGTAATAGGCATCATGATAGGGCTTTTTGTTCCAAAAGAAGAAGGAGGGGATTTCGTAAGAGGATCTTTGCCTGGATATGAGACAAGTTTTAGTTATGCCGTCTCAATCGAGTATGGCAAAGCCATGTTGGAGGACTTGGGTCTTAC
>Ga0334894_1002353_pt1 | contig 12942 bp, 7 predicted proteins | sample GraSluR3_MG_6_FD_207225 | JGI IMG/M metagenome (GOLD analysis project Ga0334894, IMG submission 207225) | Sludge microbial communities from methane-producing bioreactor in Wageningen University, Netherlands - Granular Sludge_12_05 R3 | ecosystem: Engineered > Bioreactor > Anaerobic > Unclassified... | reverse complement strand
TTAAACCTTTGCGTTCTTTCCTCTTTGCGACTTTGCGTCTCTGCGTGAAGAACCATCTAAGCGCTCTTTCCTCTTTGCGACTTTGCGTCTTCGTGCGAAAACCTAAAAATATATCTCCGCATTAATACTCCCAAATGGTACACCACGCGAAATTAGCACATCGCGGGTATCCACAACCATCTCGGCACTACCGCAAAGGTAATACTTTTTGGTGGTATCGAGGTTTTGCCACTGCTTAATGAAATTGGTAACCCGACCCTGAAAATAATCGTCGGCAGGACAACGGGAACAGCACTGGATGTAATTACGACCAAGCTTTTCGGTTAGGTAATCGCTATAGTAAAAGTACTCGGGATAGCTAACGCCATGTATTACCGTTGGATTTTTCCCTTTGTCCGAAAGTATTCTCGACATGAATGGTGCAATTCCCGTTCCCGCAGCAATGTAAACAGCATCATCTGAAAACTGTGTAAAAGTACCAAACGGTTCAGAAACCAAAATCTCGTCGCCAGTTCGGAAAAGAGGCAATGCAGGTGAGAGTTCACCGCCTGACTTCTCAGCATATAGGATATCGATCATATCGGCCTTTTCGGCGCTGGCAATGCTGTACAGCCTTGGGGCAATGTCCTTGTTGATTCCAAGACCAATAACCTGCCCCGCATTAAAATCAAAATTCCTTTTAAACGAGAGGATATACGCACCATTGGCAATTTGCCTATGGCTTAAAATTCGCTGTTTCGAATATTTTAAATCATTCCATGTTTTCATCCATCCTATTTTTACAAAGTTTTTCTAAGTAAATTTTGCTTACTAACGGGAAAGTAGTTAGATGGTTCAACAAGGATGGCCAAAAAATGCATAGAATTACGACCCATTACTTACTCATAGCGCAACGCCTCAACCGGATTCCTCCGAGCCGCCAACCAGCTTTGCCAGCTAACCGTTAGCAATGCAATTACCAGCGCCAGTATCCCCGCCAGTGCAAACACCCACCAGCTAAGCGGGGTGCGGTAGGCAAAGTTTTGCAGCCATTTATCCATGGCGAAGTAGGCAATGGGTGTGGCAATTACAAAGGCTATGGCTACCCACTTCACAAAATCAATATTTAGCATTAGCATTACCTGCCAAATTTTGGCGCCGTTTACCTTGCGGATTCCTATTTCTTTGGTGCGGTGTTTAATCACAAACGCTGCTATCCCGAAAAGGCCGATGCATGAAATAAAAATGGCAATTAGCGCAACAATCCTAAGGGATGTTGCACGTTTCTCCTCCTGTAAGTACATATTTGTCAGGTAATCGTTGTAAAAACGGTGCGAAAACTCAAAATCGGGAAGCACCTCCTCAAATATCTGTTTAATTTGAGAAATTGAATTTGCGGTATTATATGGTTCAAGCCTCACCACTATGTGAGAGACATCGTTATCAAGCGCAATCATTAGGGCACCAATTTGATGATACATATTCTGAAAATGAAAATCCTCTACTACTCCAACAACCTCATAGCCAAATAATGTTTTACCAACAAAATCATCCCAATCGGCTTGAATCATTCCTCTTCTGTTGATTAAGCAAACAGGCCTGCTCTCCTGTGCGAAAAAATTTCGACCATCAACCACTTCAATGCCAAAAGTTTCAACAAAGTGCTTATCGCTTCTGAAAGCAAAGAACTCTCCAACCTCTGGATGTGCAGGGAAGAACATCACCTCACCTGGGATGCCATGCGAGTAGCAAGCACTAATTACACTGGGCTTTGATTCTAACCTATCAATAAGTATCCCTACTTTCTCCTTGGCACGCCCGTGAACTGGAATAATAAATAGCTCATCGGTATTGAAACCGTAATCCTTGTTCTTAACGAAATTCACCTGTCGAGTAACCAATAACAATGATGATATTATTGCTATTGTTGCTGCAAACTGAATGACAATAAGAATTTTGCGAAAGTCAAAGCCTCTGGATTTTGTTGAAATCTGCTTAGAAAGCAAGTCTCTTGTTTGCACCTTTAGCGCTATGCTGGCTGGGAAAATTGCTGATATGAGGGCAATAAGAATAAGACCAAGAAAACAAGCAAGTAGCAATTTGGGCGAGGTTAGCAAGTAATCGAGACTAAAGGCTTTATTGAATATACCCTCAAACATTGGCTTAAGAAAAAGAGCCATGTATATTGCAATCCCAAACGATACTAGGGTGGTAATTAATGCTTCTGCTAGGCATTGAATAAACAATTGGATTTTGCCCAGCCCCAAAACCTTCTTAACGCCATACTCCTTTAACCGATATAAACTTTGTGCCGTAGTAAGGCTTACATAGTTAAAAACCGACAAAATCAGTAAGGCCAAAGTAAGCCACACCAACAGATTAATAAGCTTAACATTAGCATGTTCTAAGCCATCGAAATGAGTTTTAATGTCAAAATAGGCACTCTTAAATGGGGAAAGAGAATAATCTGCCTCGGCTTCATTTACCGCTTCTGGGATTAATTCGTTTAATCGTGAACTTAGGGCTTCAATATTGGATTTTGGATTAATCCTTAGTAGTAGATTGTAGAAATAGGTGGAGCCATCGTTATTGAATGATGAGGAATAAGCCAGTCTTAATTCAACGGAACAAATAATATCACCATTGAGCGAACTTTTCGGATGAAAATCATTTATTACCCCAACAATTACAAACTCCTCCCGATGGGAAACTGACAAAAGCATACCAATCGGATCATCATTGCCAAAAACTTTGGTAGCCAAACTTTGGGTTATAGCAACTTGTCGTTTATCCGAAAATATCCCCTCAGCAGTTCCTCTAACAAATTCAATTGGGAAAATCGAGAAAAAACCTTCATCAGAATGGATAATCTTAGCAGAAAATGTTTGCTGATTATACACAATGGGTGCAGTAGATACGAAATAGTTTGTTGCCACTTCTATTTCGGGGAGTGTTTCCAGCAGCAGCAACCGCCCCTCTTCGGGAACATTGGTTCTGTCGCCAAAATTTACTACTCGGTATAACCTGTCAAGATGCGGGATATGCTTATCGTACGCAAGCTCCGATGATATAAAAGAGGCTAGTATTACTACAATGGCAAGGCTTACTGCAAAGCTACCAATGGTAATTGTCGAGAGGGTTTTAAACCTAACTAGGTTTTTGAAATAGAATTTTATTAGGTTCATTAATTAATCAATTAAAACCCTGTCAAGGGTGATTTTACCTACTTCATACCTTAACGTATTCAATCCCGATTGCTTTTTCTTTCAGTACTCACGGGGTGAGTCTTTGCTTAGCAGATACTCACCTCGTGAGTTAATGCATCGGAATTCCCGTATTGAGATGTTGCTCATATGTTAGCCTCCATCCCGATTGCTTTTTCTGGGGTTTTTCGTTCCTCAAAACCTGCGAAAATTGCATCGGGATGTCCGCTCTCCTCACTACTCGTATCGGAGAGCCTCAACCGGATTTCTCCTAGCCGCCAGCCAGCTTTGCCAGCTAACCGTTAGCAATGCAATTGCCAGCGCCAGCAACCCCCCCAGCGCAAACACCCACCAGCTAAGCGGGGTGCGGTAGGCAAAGTTTTGCAGCCACTTATCCATAGCGTAGTAGGCAATGGGTGTGGCAATAACAAAGGCAATGGCTACCCACTTCACAAAATCTAAATTAAGCATCAGCATTACCTGCCAAATTTTGGCACCGTTTACTTTGCGGATGCCTATTTCTTTGGTGCGCGTCAGGGAAATGTGCATAATTTGACCAAGCAGTCCGAAACATGTTAGCAGGATTGCTATTAACGAAACCGCTCTTAGGCTTTTGCCCAATCTCTCCTCTTCTCGGTATAGCGAATCGAAATGAGAATCGAAAAAGAAATAATCTAAAGGCTCATCGGGAATAAATTCGGACCAGATGTCTTGCAATTGTATCATCTTACTCGAAATGTCACCTGGTGTAAGCCTAATGTTCACATTAAAAAGGGTATTCATATCAACGCTGAACTTTTGCTTTAGGTCGTCGCAATTTGCGAGCATAAGGCAAACAGGTTCCACTTTTGTGTATAGCGATGAGTTATGAAAATCCTTCACAACACCCACCACTTCGAATCCGCCATTAAGGTCTTTCCACACAAATTGGTTTTCGAAACTATCCCACTGAGCCCTACTGAGTAGTTCCTGGTTAACTATACACCGGCGCCCTTTTTCGCCGTCAATAAAATCTCTTCCCATTACCAAATCAACGCCCATGGTGTTAATAAAATCGTAATCGACATAAATTATTTCGACTGAGAAAGGATTATTCGCAATGGGATTTGTGAATGTATGATTAATAAAACCGGGTGTTCCGCGGCTTAACGATACTCCTGAATGGATTGATGTTTGCTCCAATCGTTGTTTAAACGCCACACTTTGATTAAAACCATAAGGAAGAGTTATGCCCACCAGTTGTTCCTTTTCAAATCCTAAATCAGTTGTCTTAACAAAGTTTATCTGCTTAGATATCACAATTACAACTGCAAAAAGCAGTATGGTAACAGCAAATTGAACAATGGTTAGCACATTACGAAGAGGCAGCCTGTTTGATATACTACTCCGTTTACTCAGAAATGCTGTAATAGATTTACGCGGAACAAAAAGGAATGGAACGATTACGCTAACAAACACAACTGGCATAAGCAGAATAAGAATTGTTACAACAAACACTGGATTTGTTATTGATTGGAGCGACAGATTCACATTCAGCATTGAGCTGGCGTATGGTGTTAATTGAGCCACAAGAAGCACGGCTAAAGCGATGGAGATAAATAGGTACACGCTTACCTCCATGAGTGAGTGCAATAGTATATCCTTATTTTTAGCACCAACTATTCGTCTAACGCCAATTTCCTTCAGCGAGGAAACTTTTAGCAGAATTTTAAAGTTCAAGTAGTTAATGGTTGAGATTACCAAAACGATTAATCCCAAGGCAATAAAAAGATAGAGCATCCCAACGCTTCCGTGCCTATTCACGCTACTCTCTGTAGGTTTAGAAAGATAAACCCGAGCAATTTTCTGAAGCCAAACCTCACCTATGGCAGGGAAAACACTGGGAATAACGCCGTTAAGCTTTTCGGAAAAAGCCTCAACATCGGCACTCTGTTTAAAAAGCACAAACTGGGCATATTGGTACACATAGGAGTCTCTACTATACCAGGTTTGGTAAAACCGCCAATCAATGTTTGCTGATGAAATAAACACATTTGATTGTAAACTCGATGTTGGGGGTAAATCCTCAATCACTGCCGAAACAACACACCTGTAGTCATCGTCAACTACAACCATTTCGCCCAACGGATTGCTGTCGCCAAAAAGCGCCGCTGCAACAGATTTGGTGATAACTACAGAGTTATCGTCAAGGAAGGGTTCATCGCCTGTTTTAAGGAGAACATTCAGAGAGAATACCTTAAAAAATTCGTTATTGGTTGATGCCAGACCATTAAACCTCACGAACTTGGTTTTGGTTTTTATCTTAAATGACTCATCAAAAAGCTGAATAGCACAGGATACCTCCACCTCAGGAAAATTATCATTAAGATATGCTTGTAGATTGTAATCGAGGTTACCTGTGTTGTGCTCTTTGTCAACAACTCGGTAAATCCTTTCGTGATTATCAAAACAAATATCGTATGTAAGCTGATTGAAAATATGCATCGCAATCATCACACAAACCGCTAGGCCAATGGTAAAACCAGCAATGCTTAACGAGCTGTAAACTACGTTACGCTTAAGACTTGCTATGGCTAACTTGAAGTTGTAAAATATCATAGTTTATAAGATTAATCAAGGGTTCACATAAAGCAAAGCCTCGACTTTATACCCCTTACCCCTGACAGAGGTATTGTTTCTCTATTCGTACCGCAACGCCTCCACCGGATTCCTCCTAGCCGCCAGCCAGCTCTGCCAGCTAACCGTTAGCAATGCAATTACCAACGCCAGCAAACCCGCCAGCGCAAACACCCACCAGCTAAGCTGGGTGCGGTAGGCAAAGTTTTGCAACCACTTATCCATAGCGTAGTAGGCAATGGGGGTGGCAATAACAAAGGCAATGGCTACCCACTTCACAAAATCTAAATTGAGCATTAGCATTACCTGCCAAATTTTGGCGCCGTTCACTTTGCGGATGCCAATTTCCTTAACCTTGCGCTGCATATTAAAAGCCGACACGGCATAAATACCCAAACATGATAGTATTATGGAGATTATTGTGAAAATTGTAAGCAATTTCATTTGCGAGTACTCATTCCGATAAACAAGTTGGTAATTATCTGTAATAAATTGGTATTGAAAGGGGTAATCAGGATTTAAGTCCTTCCATACCCGCTCAATGGTTGAAACTGCCTTGCCTATTTGATTGGGATTTACCTGTACTATAAAACAGTGTGTAAATACTTTCCGTGATACAATGGCCAAGGGTCTCTCGCTATGATAGAGGTTAGTGTAATGAAAATCGGGAACTACGCCCACAACTTCGCCCTCGGGGAATAGGTAGGGCATATGAAAATTCAATCGAAAGCGTTTGCCTATGGCATCAGTAGGACTGGTAAAACCCAGCATTTTTAATGCGCTTTGATTTAGAATATACTTCTCGCGATACTCACCAACAGCTTGCTCGAGTTTGTCCATCTTTTTAAAATCGGTGCTTTTGTATTGCTTGAGCATACTCAATTCCATAGCCTGTTGCTCCCACTGGTACGAGGGGGTAAACCCCAAATCTATAGTGCCCGCAAGCGGGTTTATACCCATTGCGGAGAAAAAGTTGGAGTCGGTAGTAAAAATGTTTATGGTTTTAGCCACATCGGAGCTAACTCCCTCCATCTCAAACGGCATAGCATCAAGGATATCGCCACCGGGTTCTTCCATTGCGCCTGTAACGCTAAGTATTTCAGGATTTTTAAGAAGCTCATCTTTAAAAACCTTGTACCGCTGCACAGCCTCCCATGGGTTGTTGGCCATGATTATTGTGCTGTTACTGCTGGACTGTGGATGCATCGTGTTGATATACGACACTTGCCTGCTAAGAGCTAGAGTACAAGCAATTGCAATTATAGATAAAGTGAACTGTAATAATAATGGGATGGTTAACAATTTACTTTTTGCAACTCTGGTTTTTGCCGTTGCATTTATTTTTGATGCAAAAAGTGGATATACGGTTAAAGCGACAATTAGAACAAGGAATAAAATAGTAATAAAACTAAAAACCAAAATATTCCCTTTTTCAAAAACACTAACACCTAGCTGTTCAGATAACATATCGGCCACAGGCAATGCAATAGCCAACGCTACAATGAAAAGGATGACACCCTCACAGAAAAAATCTTTTACCAGATGTAGCTTTTTTGCACCATTTATCATCTTAATAGTTAAACGCTTTGTGTCGGCAATAAACTTCACCCTACTCAAATTTAAGAAGTTGATTAGCGCGATAAGCAGAATTATAACGGCGACACCTATCAGCATCAACACTGCACGCATACTGCTATTCTGCTCTATCTCGCGAGTTTTGCTGCTACGCAAGTGTATGTCGGTAAGTTTTTGAAAATGCACTACAGGTGTGGAGTTATCAGATTCGTTTTCGGCATCCCAGCTATGCAGAATATCTGTACGGAGGTTATCTATATTGGCATCCTTAGCCATAAGGTAGTATGTGTATGCCCAGGTGGTTTGGTTATTTATTTCGGTTAACGAAGCAAGAATATCGGGATGAAAATGTGAGTTTTTCGGAAAGTTTTCATACACGCCCTCAACAGTGTATGTTAGCGGTTCCGAGAGTTGTTGATTAAGAATGCTTACGGGTTTACCAACCACATCGATTGTTCCAAAATATTTCTCGGCAATACTTCGGCTAACCAGAACCCTATTGGGTTGGGTGAGGCTACCATTGCTCTGCCCCGATAGCAGCTTAACATCAAACACCTCAAAGAAATTACTATCGGTTGAAAAGGCTTGGTTTAGGTAGAATTTGCTCTCGTTGATTTTAACCACCGATTTTCGGAAAGGCACAAGTCTCGCTACCTTCTCAATTGCTGGATATTCCATTTGTAGTTCAAGCGGCCATTCGCCCACCACACGGGCTGGATGCAGGAAGGTTGAGCCATCGGAGTATTCGAGCGTAACCCGGTATATGCGATTTGCGTTTGTATGAAATCTATCAAAGTTAAGTTCTCCCATTACGAATATGGCAACGGTAACAACGCTAGCCATTGCAACGGCCCAACCTATGGCATTGGTAGTAAACCAAAGCCACTGTGTACGAATGATTCTTAGTAATTCCATATCTTGAATGTCTTTGTTTCACAAATTTTTAATTCTTTTTTTAGTCAAGGGTTCACTACAAGTGAAGCCTTGACTAGACACACTGCTAATCCAACAGTAAATCCAAGTATGCTTAAGGTGCTGTAAACGGAGTTACGCTTAAGCCCTCTAAGTGTTAGTTTAATATGATACAACAACAGATTCCTACTCATTATACTCACCCCTGACAGGGTTTGAAACCCTGTCAGGGGTGTTAAATGTTACTCATACCGCAACGCTTCAACCGGATTTCTCCTTGCCGCCAACCAACTTTGCCAGCTAACCGTTAGCAACGCAATTATCAGCGCCAGCAACCCCGCCACAGCAAAAACCCACCAGCTAAGCTGGGTGCGGTAGGCAAAGTTCTGTAGCCACTTATCCATGGCGTAGTAGGCAATGGGCGTGGCAATTACAAAGGCAATGGCAACCCATTTCACAAAATCAAAATTAAGCATTAGCATTACCTGCCAAATTTTGGCGCCGTTAACCTTGCGGATGCCTATTTCTTTGGTTTTCTGTTCCGATGTAAAAATGGCTAGGCCAAGTATGCCAAAGCATGAAATAACCACCGCAAGAAGAGCGAAAAGTGCTATGGTTTTGGCAAAACGCTCCTCCTTTTGGTACATCGAGGCAAACCAATCGTCGAAAAAAGTGTACTTGAGCACCTTGTCGGGCATTACCTGTTGCCATACTCTGTTAACATGGTCAGTAACATAGGCAACATTGCTGCCTTGGAACCGAATGGTAATAGACGTGACGTAGAAGTTTGGGGCGATTATTAGAAACATGGGGTCAATTGAATTGTGCAGCGAACTGAAATGGAAGTCGTTGGTCACCCCGACTATCTCGAAACCATCACGGGAATAATTCATGAATCTTTTATTCTCTAGGTCTCCAAATTCAAAATGCCTAAAAGCAGTTTCGTTCATTAGGCAAACTTTACCTAAATCCCCTTTTTGCAGGTCTCTTCCTTTAATAATTTTTAGGTTGAATGTGCTTAGAAAGGATGTGTCGGCAATAATTACTGGGGCATTAAGGTTCTTGTCCGAGTTTTTCATGTTAGTCCCCATGCGGTAGCTAATCTCGCCTGGCACCCCACACGATGTTGATATGCTTACCACATAAGGAGATCTTCTTAGCTCATCTGCAAGGAGCTGTATTTTGGCATCGTTGCTGTAAAAGTCACTAGAGATACTTAGGTGCATCAGTTGTTCGGCTGCGAATCCTGGGTTTGTACTTTTAATATAGCTAACCTGTTTTTGTATAAGTAACACGCAAATAATTAAAGCGATTGATGCTGTAAACTGGAATGTGGTAAGTATGTTGCGAAGAGAGAATTTTTTGTTGGAGATTATGAGGTGTCCACTAATTGCCTGAATTGGAGCTATTCTGGTTAGAACAATGGCTGGACCTATTCCACTAGCAACCCCAAGTAAAAGTACCATTGAAACTAAAATTAACCCCCCTGGAAGTTTTGCGAAAACTGAGGGGTCGAGAGTTGAGTTGAATATGGAGTTGTATAAAGGAACTGAAACCCCCATAAGAAAAAAGCCTGCAATTACTGAAATAATAGAAATAATTACTGATTCGAAAAGGTGTTGGATAATGATTTCGCCCCTTTTTGCGCCAATTGTTTTTCTTATACCAACATCCTTTGTTCTCTTTAGATGTTGCGAAACCGAAAGGTTGATATAATTGATAATAGCAATAAATAGAATTATTATTGCTATGATAGTTAATAGCAAAAGTAGTTGGGAGTTTCCTTTTTTAGTTGTGCTTCCAATGGAATTGTCTAATAGATACAGGTTTTTAAGGCTTATAAACCCAAGATCATTAACATATGGGTCAAGAATATTTTTTTTGGTATTTATTGAACTGATAAGTTCTGAAGGCTTTACTCCTTTATTTAAAAGGAGAAATATATCAAATGGCCATCTGTAAGAACTTAGGTCATCGCTATTCTCCATATACATGGAAAACTTAAAATCGTCATTATCTGCATTCAATAATAGACCTGCAGTAATGCTTGAAGTCATGGGGAAATCTTCAATAACTCCTGAAATAACTATAACACTGTTAAATAATGTAGCCTCCTTGCCTATGGCATCGACAGTGCCGAAGAGTTTTTCAGCGGTGCTTGCAGTTATTATTGCAGAGTTTAAATCGTGGAATGGATTTAATGGATCTCCCAACCTAAATTGAACTGTAAAAACATCAAAGAACTGATTGTCAACTGACATGATGCCATCAACTGAGTAACCCTGTTTGTCTATTGTTATACCTACGGATTCGTTGTAACACTGAACAAGGCAACCATTTAGTATTTGGGGGTAATTTTCAAGTAGAATGCTTTTAACTCTGTAGTCAATGCCACTGGAGTTGTTTTCGGTGTCGGTTAAGCGAATGATGTTCGAATAGCCCTTATTATGCTTGTCGTGGGTTAACTCTTGGGTTACGAAAAGCCCAATCCCCATACAAACTGAAAGCCCAAATGCAAAGCCTAAAACATTTATGGTCGAAAACTTAATGTTGCGAGCAATGCTATTTACTGCTGTTTTAAAATAGTATATAATCATAGTAATTGTTTTTTTCTCCGTATCACCCCTGACAGGGTTTCGAACCCTGTCAGGGGTATTAAATGTTACTCATATCGCAACGCCTCCATCCCGATTGCTTTTTCTGTGGCTTTTCGTTCCTCAGAACCTATAAAAAATGCATCGGTATTTCAGATCTCCTCACTACTCGTATCGGAGAGCCTCAACCGGATTCCTCCTAGCCGCCAGCCAGCTCTGCCAGCTAACCGTTAGCAGTGCAATTGCCAGCGCCAGCAACCCCGCCAGCGCAAACACCCACCAGCTAAGCGGGGTGCGGTAGGCAAAGTTTTGTAGCCACTTATCCATAGCGAAGTAGGCAATGGGCGTGGCAATAACAAAGGCAATGGCTACCCATACAACGGTAGTTCGGATAAGCAAGCTAACCACCTGTAGGGTTGTAGCGCCATTAACCTTACGAATTCCAATCTCTTTTACCCTGTCGCGGGTAATAAAAATGGTTAGGCCAAGCAGTCCGGTAAGCGCAAGCAGCACGCACCAAAGCGCAACATACTCAATAAACCGGGCTAACTTAACCTCTTTGTTGTATAGCTTGTTAAGGGAATCGTCGAGGAAGAGTGGCTCCATATCGGCATCGGGCTCAAATTTGCCAATGGTTTTAACAACATACTCTCTTACCTGAGTGTAGTTTCCCGTGTTAACCCTAAGCAGAAGAACATTTTTACGCGTATCGGTTAGCCAGAATAGCATGGGCTCAACATCCTCCTTAAGGCTACCAAAGTTGAAGTTTTTGGCCACGCCAACAATGTCGCCCAAAAAGCCGAAGCCCGGAAACTTCTTCTCAAGGGGCTTCTCCCAACCAAATTTTTCCACCGCCTTTTGATTTAGAATAAAATTATTGATATCGCCCTTACCCTCTATGAATGAGCGCCCATCCACTATTTCTATATCAAAAAAATTGATAAAGCGGTCGTCAACTGGCCAACTTTTTAGCTGCACTTGCTGCCCATCAATTTCTCTGCCCCAACCCATTCCAACGCTACCGGGCACAAACTGGGTGTATGCATAATCGGTTATGTCGGCATTCTTCATTAGCTCATCGGCAAAAGCCTGATAACTCTCCTGGATTTTTTGGGTGGTGTAAATGTAAATTACATTCTCTTTATTGATACCAATATCGAAGTTGCGCCAGTAACCAAGCTGTTTCTCAATGGTAAAGGCTGCAACAATTAGGGTGATTGTAAAAACAAATTGCACAGTAATAAGCGTTTGCCTAAAACCCCTGCCTTTTCCGGAGAAAAACATCTTGCCCTTAACAGCCTGGCTAATGGGTGCCGAGGTGATATAACGCGATGGATACAAGCCCGCTCCAACTCCAAACGCAAGTGCGAAGAGCGCAAACCAAACCACAAATACATACCTGTCGGCCAGCGATAGCCCGCTTATTTCAAATAGATTTTGAATGTATACATACAATGCATTATGCAGAATAAGCGCTATGGCAAGCGCTATGAACGATAGCGCCACCGACTCGCCAACAATTTGAATCCGCGATCGCCATTTCTTCTCGCCCATTATTTGTTGTATCGACAATGCTTTTGCCCTTAGCGGCGCCTGCGATGTGGAAAAGTTTATAAAATTAACTATCCCCATAATAGCAATGATTATAGCCAACATAAGCAAGACATTAACAACCAGCCTATTTACTGAAGGGAAAAACATACCGCCGGTAAAATGAAGTTCGGTAAGCGGTACAAGGTGAACAAACGAACTTACCCCGCTACGCTCCTCCATTATATTAAGCCACTCAATAACCTGCTCATGCTCCTCAATTTTACCCTCAACAAGGGCCTTAGGAGTACCTTTGGTAAGCTCAAGGAAGATATGAAAACTCCACTCGCTCCATTGTTGTGCTCCTCGAAAATCATTGCCGGGCTGCATATACGATGAAAACGACACGAGGGCATCGCTCGTAAAAGCGCTATTCTTGGGCATATCCTCCATTACACCGGTAACCTTGTACTGCATTTGGTAGCCCAAGTTTACATACTGACCAACAGGATTGACATCGCCAAAAACTTTAT
>Ga0334894_1002349_pt1 | contig 12958 bp, 18 predicted proteins | sample GraSluR3_MG_6_FD_207225 | JGI IMG/M metagenome (GOLD analysis project Ga0334894, IMG submission 207225) | Sludge microbial communities from methane-producing bioreactor in Wageningen University, Netherlands - Granular Sludge_12_05 R3 | ecosystem: Engineered > Bioreactor > Anaerobic >... | reverse complement strand
TATTCCTTTAAGTATTTCTCAATTTATAGAATTATTAAAAGTGGTGTTAAAAAAGAAAATTGAAAAAAATCCTATTACAAAAGAAGAGTTTAAATTACTTCTAGATGAATTTTATAAGAAAATTATCTCTGTTATCAATAGTGAAGAATGGTATTTTCAATCAAATAAAATTATTAAAAATTATATTGATAAAGGAGTTGTTTACTAAAATGAAAGAATTTATAAATAAAATTCATTTTGGCAATTGTATTGAAATAATGAAACAATTACCAAAAGGTAAAATAAATCTTATTTTAACTGATCCTCCTTATAATGCTTCAAACGGAGGAATTAATTTACAAAATAATAAGACTGGCGGAGCATATTATAAAGTTAATGAGAAATGGGACAAGTTTGATAATTATGATAGTTATATGGATTTTACTAGAAAATGGATAGATGAAGCAGATAAATTACTTGTTCAAGATGGGTCTATAATGGTTTGTGGATCTATGCACAATATAGGAGAAGTGATTTGTGCTTTAAAAGAAAAAAGGTATAAATTTCTCAATGTGATTACTTGGAAAAAAAGTAATCCTATGCCTAGTATTGCAAAAAGAACTTTGACTTATTCAACAGAATTTATTGTTTGGTTTAGTAAAGGAAAAGGGTGGACTTTTAATTATGATAATATGAAAAAGTATAATCAAGGAAAACAATTAAGAGATGTTTGGGAGTTTTCTGTTTGTCAAGGGCCTGAAAGAATAAAAGGAGAAGACAATCGTGCTGCACATCCTACACAAAAACCATTAGCACTTTTTAAAAGATTAGTTGAAATGGCTTCAAAAGAAAATGATGTAATTTTGGATCCATTTATAGGAATTGGAACAACAGCTGTTGCTTCAATAGAATTAAAAAGAAATTGGATTGGTATAGAGCAAGAAAAAAAGTATATTAATTTAGCAAATAAAAGAATTGATAATCTTAATAATCTTAATAATATTAAATAAATCATAAATATGATAAACTATGACTTCATTTAAACTAGCTGCAATTAAAATATTAAAAGAATCTAAAGAGCCTCTTCATTATGATGAGATTACTAAAAGAGCTTTAGATCAAAATCTAATAGAAACTACAGGTCAAACTCCAGAAGCTACTATGAATGCTCAAATTGCAGTAGATATTAAAGTAAAAAAAGAAAATTCTGCATTTATTAGAAGTAAACCCGGCTGTTATATACTAAATCCAAATTATTCTAAACTATTAGAAAAAGAAGAAAAAGATGATGAAAAAATAAAAGAAATTGAATCTTCAGAAAATATTTCTACACAATATATTGGAAAAGCAGGAGAATTTTTAGTTACTAGTGAATTATTATTTAGAGGATATAATGCCAGCATAATGAGTGTAGATGAAGGTATTGATATTGTTGCAATAAAAAATGAAAGATTATATAATATTCAAGTAAAAACATCTAATGAAAACAAATTTTATACTTATATCTTTGATATAAGAATAACTTCTTTTGAAAGATTTAATAATAGTAATACTTTTTATATACTGGTTCTAAAAGGAAAAGAAATAAATTATTTAATATTACCTTATCTTGAAATTAAAAAAAATATTGATTTAAAGAATATTTTAGTTATTAATAAAGATACAAGATATAGACTTAATATAAAAATTAGAGATAATAAGTTGTATTTAGGTAATAAAGAAAACAATTGTTCTTATTTTTTAAATAATTGGGATTTAATAAAATAAAAATAGGTGATTTGATGTCTTCATTAACTTTAGAAAAACATATTGAATTAGGGAAAATATTATTTGAAGTAAATAGCATATTAATAAAAGACAATACAAAAATTGCTAATACAAAAAGTAAAATTAAAGCTAGGAAGGATTTATCTGAAAAAGCAATAAAAAAAATTAATGAATTAAGAGATATATTGCAAGAAATGGTTTCTGAAGATTATAAAGATGAAATTTATAATAATAAACAAAAATATGATAAATTATATTCTGAATTACATAAAATCTATTTTTAATTAAGGGATTAAAATGAGTGAGATTTTCGGAAATTTAGAAACTTTATTAGAACCAAATGCATTAATATATTTGGATGAAATAAAAAAATCATATGCTTCTAAATGCCATCGATGTTCAATAATATTAATGTGGAATATTTTTATTAGTGAATTGTATGACAAAATTGATTTTTTAGGTATTAGTGAATTTATAGATAAATTAAAAGAAAGTACTAAATATGAAAAAGTTTATTCTAAAAAAGATCTTAATAAAATTAAAGATATAGATGTAATAATAGTTTGTTATAAATTAAGTTTTTTTAATTTTGAAGAAAAAAAAGAATTAGAAAATTTATGTGATATTCGAAATAGTGCTTCTCATGTAAATAATGCTGATTTTTCAGATTCAAAAACAAATTATTATATTGAGTATATTATTAAATATATTAAAAAAATTAAAGATTTAGATATTGATACTTCTGAGAAAAAGCATATTAATAGTATTATTACTAATAAAGAATATAATATAACTAAGATTGAAGCTACAATATCAAGTATGGATTATTTAAAGTTAAAAAGACTAATTAAAGAAATTATTAATAAAGTTAAGTTTTATAGTTATGAAGATGAGAGTGATTCTAATAAAAAAAAATTAATATATATATTATGTAAGGTTTGTGTAATAAGAACTAAAATTGACGAAAAAATTGAATTGTTGAAAATGATTATTTTAGGTATAACTAATTATCATATAGAACATAATTTTGAAATTAAAAATACAATTATAGATGTTATAAAAAATAAATCTGAAATTAAAGAGTTTGTTGTAACAGATACTGATATTTTAAGTTCCTTTTTAATATGGTTAAAGAATAGTCGTAATTTTTATGAAGCAAATAATAATTTAATATTAATTGAAAATATATTCAATCATTTAGAAAATAGTAAAGAATATTTTAATAAAATTGTTAAAATTGCTGAAAATAATAATCAAGTAGAAGATAGTTTTAATTACAATTATTTTATAAATAAATATAAAGATTATTAATTAAAATTTAGCTTAATTTTTATTTAAAAAATATTCACATCTTCTTCAATATATCATAAACTTTCTTACCCTTATCTGTAAGCTTGTATAGTCTACCTGTTTTTTCAGAAGGATTCACACATACTACTAATCCTTTTTTTGATAAGTTTATTAATGCTCTAGAAACAGAAGCTCTCTCAATATTTGTTTTTTTTGAAAGGTTAGTTGGAGTATTTGGTACTACTAAATTTGTGAATACTTTTTTTCTTAAACTACCTCTAATTACATAGCTTATTAAGTCGTCCATATTTATTTTAGATAGCAATCAATTATATATTTACGTGGATATTGCGTAACATTTAAATAAACTTCTCTTCATAAATATATAATGATAAAAAAACAAGAAAAAATAACAATATATTTACTTTTAGGTTTAAACTTTGCAATCTTAAATCTAAATTATCTAAATTTTGGTTCTCTTTTATCAAAAACAGATTATTATAGTTATAATTCTCTTTTAGTTATTACTTCATTAGATAAAATTTCTTTTTTTATATTAGATATTATAGCTTGGCCACTTATCTTATTTAGAAATATCTTTCTTTATTTTCCAATAGTAATATTAATTTTAGTTGTTGGTTTTTTAGTTTTTTGTGTATTTGATAAATTTAAGGGTATTTAACCGTAAAAAATTAAACTGTATTGAAAAAAAAACAATTTCTTCTTTCAAACCTATTGAATGTAAAAATAATGATGATTTTGTAATTGATTTAAGGGTATTATCTACTTAAGAATTAATGAATAAATATAACTTCAAAACTAGAAGTCATATCAAATATTGGAAAAATAAATTTTAAAAATATTTGTTCAATTTTATTTAATTTTATGAATTAAATTGATTAGTTGTGATTTAAAAAATAGTTTATTATCTCTATTATCACTTAAATATATTAATTCATAATAAAATCTACTTCCCAATCCAAAAGGTTTTTTAAAATTAAGTTGTGATAAAAAAATTTGAGAATAACAAATTTTCCTAAAATTATCCCATATAGGCTTTATTTCTTTATTAATCGGAATTTTAAAATTCTTTTTTAATAATTCTCTATAAATTAAATTTTCGTGATAATCTGAAAATGATTCATACTTTTCATAAAACATACGCTCTTCTTTATTTAATTTTTGTAAAATATTTGAAATATTGGTTTTTTCATCAGAACAATTTGAACAAATTTTGTTTATTTTTTCAATAATTTTTAAACTTTTATTAGAATTTTCATTTATGAATTTAACTTTAGGGTCATTACGTAATTCTTCATTAATTGTGTGTGCCCAAATAATTTCATCGTAATAATTAAATCCAAAAAAAATAAAAAAATAATTTACAATTTGTCTAAAAGTATGTTCTGAGAGATAATATTCATCCTCTTTAAATGATTTTATAAAATAAAGCTCAAAAAAATTAAAAAAAGTTTCAAATATAAATTCTTGAAAATCATTTTTAGATGAATCATGGTATTCTACATTTTCTAATTTTAATTCTTTATAAATAAAATTAAAAAACCATTTTTGATCGATAACATATTTCATTTTTTTAACATTTTTAGTATCATTTTTAAGTGAAATTATGTTTTTAACTTTAAGTCTAGTTATTTTATTAGAAAAATTTTGAATAGTTGTATTTTGCTTTTTAATGTTATTTATTTCATTTGCAATCTCTCTTGTAGAAATTCCATTTTTATTTTTGAATATTAAATACAATATAGCACTATATTCCGGATTATCAATTATTTTTTTAGATATTTTCATTTATATCACCTCTATATATTAATCCCTTTGATACTTTATATGTGTTTCTGAGTTATTAGAGTGAACGACAAAGTTTATTTTAATTTTATTAAATATATCACTAATTTTATTTATTTCGTACTACTTACTAATAAATTGTAGATAGTAGTTTACTTTGAGGGGTTTATTAATAAGTTGTGTAGATATTGTGCAAATAGTTACTTATTTAAATAAATATATATATTATTTGATTATGATGGTATTTTCAAAAATTATTAGTTTTTTTAAACGTTTTTTAAAAGGTTCAAATGTTAAGTCTAAAAAACCTATAAAAATTATAACTAAAGGCAGTATTTTAATTATTGCTGTTGGTACTTACGTAAGTGATTCTGGATCTTCTGATTATTCTGTAAATTTTAAAATTAAAAAAGGAAAAGTTTACAAAAAATGTATTAGAAAAATGAGAATAAATGAAGATACATATATGTTTAATACATTTGAATTAAAACCTATTACATTTTCGGCATTTTTGGAAGTAAGAAAAACATATCTTAGTTCTAATTATTTTGAAGTTTATAATATATTACTTGTAAAAAATTTAAAGAAATATAAAGTAATCAAAATATAATTAATGTGATAAATTATACTTTCAGACTACATATACAACTTAGAAATTAAAAAAGAAAAACACACAATTACATTACTTATATTCTACCATGGCTTAAATGTAGGTAAATCAAAAGCAATCTTAAAAAACAACATCTGGAACTTAAAAGAACTTTCAGTAGATTCAAATTTTACAAATTTCAAAATAGGCACCAAATTACTTCATAATCTCTTATTTTTAATAAATTATAATTTAATCATAAATATTTCTTCTTTTAACAAAGAATTAATTCTATTTTTAAAAAAAATAGGTTTTTCTCTTAAAAATAAAAATTATCTAATACCTAATTTAAAAAAGTTAGAGCTTAAACAAAATCCTTTTCTTTATAAGTATAAAGGAGTATTTTATAATCATTATAATTCATCAATATTTTCAATTAATTTAAAAGAAAAACTTAATAATAAAGTAAAGTTAATTAAACTTGGTTTTTTAGTACCTATCTTAACAGATTATAACTCAATTTCTAAATCTAATTTAATAAAAGATAAAGAAAAAAAAGAAATTCAAGAAGAAATTAAAAAATATCTTTCAAAAGGTGCTAAAAAATGAATATTATTATTACTAAAGATAAAAAAAAGCATAATTGGAAGAAAATTCATAAAAATATAGTAAAAGGAACAACTTATGAAGATTTAGGTAATTATGAAGATTCAACTTTAAATATAACAAACTATTATTGTTATGATAAACTTACAAATAAACCAATAGGGTATATTAGCTTAGGTTATACTACTGAATATCATAGATTCTTTGGAATTGAGTTTATTGGTGTATTACCAAAATACAGAAATAAACAAATTGGAAGTAAATTAATTAATTTTGCAAAAAAAGAAGCTAGAAAAAAAGGTTATGATAGGCTTTTTTTAGTATATAGTGCTATTGAAAAAAGATTAGAAAGATTTAATCTTAAACATGGCTTTGTTTATGAAAATAGATATGTTAATGTTCAATTAGATACTGGTACTAAGCTTTATTTCTGTCCATTTGCTTATTATGACAATAGTTTAAAGCATAAATCTAAAGTACTTCATTCTTTTGATATTATGTATTTTAGGTTGTAAATATTAAATAAATTTATTAAGGTTAAAATAAATTAATTTTGTAACTCTACAATGGGTTTTTAAATATATTGTATATAAAAATATATGTGAGGTGGTTAATTTGAAACAAATTAATTATGTTGGAGATAAAAAAGAAGTAAATGTAAATAAAATTAATATCAAACAAATGACGGCTAGATGTCCAGATAGTAAAGGCTGTGCAAAATAGATCATATGTCAGAATATAATAAATCAATATATCCATTTAATTATAATGAAAGTACAAAAGAGATTATCTTACCATTATTATATCCTGTAGAGGCTATTAAAAAAATAAAACTTTTTTCTAATTATAAAATAGTGTATAATTCTAACTTGTATTTTGAACAAATGCCAATTAAAGATTCTGTTTGGAGAAACTTATACGCTTATTTTTACTCTAAAAAAATAAAATTATTGTTTAAAGATATAAATAAATGTATCTTTTATTTAGATTTTAAAAAATTAGAATTAATTATAAATAAAACTAAAAAAGAATTAATTACTGAATTTAAAAATTTAAAAGTAGAAAAATCCTTAAAAGACTATTTTTGGAATTATATAAAAATAATAAATATAATAAATATTTATTCTATTTTAGATTGTTGTGTAGTAGAAGAAATGGGTTTATTTAAAATACAACAATATTGTTATGAAAATAAAATAAATCCTATAGAATTACTGATGAATTTAGACTCTAAAAAGTATTCTAATTATTCAAAAGATATAATTAAATTGTATATTGAATATATTAAACCTACAAAAGACTTTTGTTGGTATTTTGGAGTAGATTTAATGTCAAAAAAGAAATTTTTAATTGAAAAATTAGAAAAAGAAACAAATGTTAAATATAATAATGATATAATTAATGTTTGGATTCCAAAAATAAGTTTGAAAATAATTGGAAAAGAATATGACATTACAAAAAGTAAAATTTAATACTCCAATAATGGTTGAATATGGACTAACACCATATTGTAATGCAAAATGTGTTTTCTGTTTAAATCAGTGGAGAGATAAACCAATAAAATTTATTGAAGATTGGAATAATATTAAGAAAATATGTGATGCATTTATTAAAGCAGATGTATTTGATGTATATTTAACTGGTGGCGAACCAACTTGTTCTAAATATTTTCATAAAACTATTAAATATTTATATGATAATAATATAACTATATCTATAAGTACAAATGGATTAGATATAGATGATTTAAAATTTGACACTATTAAAAAATATGTGAGTAAAATTGGTGTTTCAATACATAATATTGGTTTAAAATTAGATACAATAATGTCAGTAAAAAATAGCTTTAAAAGAATAGATAAATTTATTAAAAAATTAGATAATACTGGAATGATTTATAGTTTAAATTATACTATATTTGATAAAAATTATGATGATTTAGAGAAAACTTTAAATTATGTTGCTAAAAATTATAAAAATATTTCTACATTTAATATTAATAGGATGTCTTTTGTTGGTTCTGCCTATAATAATAAAATTTATTTATCTAAAAAAGTACAAATTGAATTATTTAAAAAAATTAAAAAATTAAATACAAAATATTCTTTTGATATAAATTTGGCTGATGTTGCTCCCTATTGTTATACCAAAATTAAACAAAAACCTTGTGGTGCTGGATTTAGTTTTACATATATTGATCCTTGGGGTAATAATATGCTTTGTATTATGAATAATAAGCCTTTTGGTAATTTATTAAATTCAGATTTGATTAAATTATGGAATACTAAAGAGTTAAAAGATTTTAGAACTTTAAATTGGTTGCCAGATAAATGTAAATCTTGTAAATTTATTAAAGATTGTCAAGGTGGGTGTAAATTTTCTCAAGTAGAATTTAGATCAAATACCCCTTATTCTGAGGATATATTATTAACAGATATATTGGATGTGTAAATAATTATGGAAACAATAGGGACTTTAAAGATTAGATCTAATTATAATAATTATATTGTTAAATATAGTACTGTATATTTTTATATAAATAAAAAAGAATATAACTTAATTAAATATATATATCTAAATAGATTTAATAAAGATTTAATAAATAAATATAATTCTGATCAAATGTATATTTTTTTAAATAATACTGGTAATTTAATTAGAAAAAATATATATTATAATAAAGATTGTATTTATTTAGATTTGAATTTAGGCAAAACAATTAATAAGAAAGATTTAAACTTTTATTTAAGTTTGTTTAATACAAAAGATGTATTAGTTTGTAATGATAATAAAATAATCCGGAAAGCTAATAAAGATAATCTATTTGGTATAGTAAATATGATTAAAGAAGGTAAATTATATTTGATTAGATTAGATAGTGAACTTGGAGACAAAATTAGAGGTAATAAATATGATATTAAAAGGTATTGTGGCATCTTGTCCAATTAAAAAAATTACTGGTAATATTAGATTAATAAATAAAGATAATTTGGATAATTTTAAAAAAGGCGAAATATTGGTGTCTTTTGATACAAATCCTAATTATTTGGTTATTATGAAAAAATCTAAGGCTATATTAACAGAGTCTGGAGGATTGTTAAGTCATGCAGCTATAGTTTCTAGAGAATTAAATATACCTTGTATTGTTGGTATAAAAAATATTACTAAAAAATTGAAAACTGGTCAACTAATTAATGTCAATTTTGAAACAGGTGAAGTAGAAATTTAAATATAATGTTTTATAATCCGTTTTAAATATAAGTAATTAGGTGCAGATATGTACTCTTATAATATTGAAAAAGTTAATTTAAAAAAAATAAGAAGTGACTTTATAGAGTTTTTCCCGTATATTCTAAGGAATAAAGCTTATGAAAAGATTATTAAAGAATATCAATATATAGCCTATGCAAAGAATAAAAATAATAAAGTTATTTCATGTGTTTTATTCAAAGAATATCTTGAATTTCCTAAAATTTGGCAACTTGGAAGAATTTTCACAAATGAAAAATATCTTGGTAAGGGTGTAGCAAGTAATCTTTTAAAAATAATATCTGATTTTATAATTTGTAAAGATGGTAAAAAGATATTAGTTTATGTTTCAGATGAAAATAAGGTTGCTAAAAGCTTTTATTTAAAAAATAATTTTAAAAATGAAGCAAAGATTGAAAAAATGAAACTTGGAGAAGATCCATTATATATTTTTTCAAAAAAATTTTAAAAAATAAATATTAATTATTGATTTTATGATTTTAAAAAAATACAAAATTAGGTTTGCAACTAAAAAAGATATACAATCACTTTATTTATTTGATAAAAAAATTGCAAAAACAACTATAATTGATTTTTATCCTTTACATAGCAAGGATAATTTTAAACGAAAGTTAAATTTTGGAAAAATATTACTAATTTTAGACAATAATAAAATTGTTGCTTGGAGTGGTTATATCTTTCCCGTAAAAAGAGATTTTGATAAATATAATATCTCTGAAAAAGAGGGTTTAAAATCTGCTTTTTTTTATGGAACTGCTGTAGATGTTAAATATAGAGGACAAGGTATACAAGATTTTTTTATTAAAAAAAGAATTGAGTTGTTAAAGAAAAAAGATTGTAATAAGATATTAATTAATGTTAATCCTAAGAATGTTTTTAGCAAGAAAAATATTTTAAAAAATGGTTTTAAGTTTATAAAAAGAAAAAAAGAAAAAGATAGATATAGTTGTTATTATTTTAAAAATATTTAGTTTTAGTAATTTATTTCTAAAAAAACATTCTTTTTAAACATAACTGTTAGTTTATATATTTAAATATGATATATAATCTTTACACTGTAGCTGATAAAAAACAAGTAGGAAATAAAGCATATAACCTAATGCTTTTAAAAAGAGCAGCCTATAATGTGCCTAATGGTTTTGTTCTCTCTAGAGATTTCTGTAAACTAATAAAAAAATCTTTTTCTCCTAATCTAAAAAAACAAATTAAAGATTATTTAAAACAAATAGACTATGGAGGAGAATTATACCCTTTAGTTGTTAGAAGCTCCTCAATCTATGAAGATTCTGTAAAACAATCTTTTGCAGGACAGTTTACCTCAATTACAAATATAAATAATGAAAAAGAACTATTTTTAGCAATATCTAAAGTTATTGCTTCAGAAAAGAAAATCTCTTTAAAATCATATACTAATAAAAAATTAAAAGATACCTTAGCTGTAATTATACAAAAACAAATAATACCAAAACTATCAGGAGTATATTTTACAAAAAACCCAATAACAAATAAAGGTTTTTTAATAGAACATGTAAAAGGACATTTAGAAGAAATGGTTTCAGGAAAGAAAAATTCTTTAAAAATTAATACCACTAAACAATTAAATAAAACTTTTAAAAAATTATATCTAGAAGGAAAACAAATTGAACAATATTTTAAATATCCTCAAGATATTGAATTTGCAATAGATAATAAAGACAGAATTTGGTTTTTACAAACAAGAAATATTACTACTTTTAAAAATATTAAAAAAATTATAGTAAATAAAGCAAAAAACCAAAAAGAACTAAAAGGTATAACCCTTTCAAATGGTTATGCTAAAGGAAACATAGAATATGTTTCAGATGCAACTGACCCTAAAGAAGCTTATAAAATATTTAAAAAAGGAAATATTTTAGTTACTTATGTTCTTTTTCCAGAATATGACCCTATTTTTAAAAAAGCTAAAGCTGTTATTTGTGAAGTTGATTCAATAACCTCACATCCTGCAATAGTTGCAAGAGAAAATAATATTCCTTGTATTGGTGGTATTAATATTTCAAAATTATTAAAAGAAACAAATAATTTTGATGAAGTTATAGTTGATGGAAAGAAAGGAAAAGTATATTATTCTCCAAAATTAAAAATTTTAGTTAATAAAGAAAAATCTTTATTTAAAATGATAAAAATAATTAAAACAAAAGAATTTGAAAATGATAAAAAGGAATTAACTAAGTATATTTTATCTTTAGATTATATAAATATTGAAATAAAGTTAAAAAATATGGTTGAATTTATGCAAGATAACTTTAAAGAGTATCTTAAGGCAAAAAATAAAAATAATTTAAATCTAGCTTCTTCCTATTTTAGAAATCTTGTGCCTTTTTTACAAGAAGGTTTTTATAAATTATTACTTAAGGAATATTCAAAAGAGGACATTATTTCTTCTTTTACAAGAATTGATCAAGGTAAAAAACCAATTACTTCTTTGGAAAAGAGTTATAAGGTAATTAGAAAATATATCCAAGAGATGGATAAGAATGCAACTATTGATGGTAAACATCTGTGGGATTTTAAGTTATAAATATTTTCTAAATAAATAGATTACATCATATGCTTTAAATTCTTTTTTTATTTTTTCTTTTAATTTAGGATCATATCTTTTAACCTCAATATAAAATCTTTTAGAATCAACATAATTTGTTTCTTTAATTATTTTATAATTTAAATGATTGTAATTTTTCAAGATATTTTTTGGATATATTTGCACAAAAATAATTGGTTTGTAATTTTGTTTAAGATAAAATTTTTCTGCATTATCAAGAGCACCAAGCTCTATATATTTCTTATTTAATTTTTTTGAATTTTGTTCAATTTTTTTTAATATTTTTTTTTCCAATCCCTTTGTTTCTATACTCTTCTAAAACAGCCATTTCACCTAATAATATTTTCTTTTTTTTAATATATCCAAAAGCAACTCCTATAATTCTATTTTTATCATAAGCTCCAATAAATAAAGAAGGCTCTCTTTTGTAATTTTTTAAAATTTTATAATATGGTCTATATCTTCTTTTTTTTCTGGGTTTAATATTTTTTCTTTAAAAATATCTGCTTCTTTTAGCTCTCTTAATTTTATTTTTCTTATTTTCATAAATAATATAATTTTTTTAAAAATATTCTTTAAACTCTTCAAACATCTTTCTTGCTGTTTCTTTTAAAGTGTCTGTTGTAAAATAATTATCTACATCTTCTTTTTTAATCCATTTATACCCTGAGATTTCTTCTTCTTGTATTTTAATCTCTTGATTTGGTGGGTTTATTTTTGCAAGAAAAACTTCTCCAGTTGATCCTCTAAATTTTAAGTTTCTTTCAATTATTCTTTCTTTTGTATGTTCCCATTTGTATTCTATCTTTGATTTTGCAATAATTTCTATATCAAGATTAAGTTCTTCTTTAATTTCTCTTAATATTGCTTTATCTGAAGGCTCGTTTTCTTCAACACCTCCAGCAGGAGTTTTACAAAACCTGTTTGCAAGTGCTGAAAAGACAACTATAAATTCTTTATTTTCATTTACAATATATGCTGTAACTTCTTTTCTAAAAGGTAATTTTTCTATATCCATAATTAATTTTATAATTAATTGTGTTTTTAAACATAACTTATTTTGTAGATTA
>Ga0334894_1002346_pt1 | contig 12959 bp, 14 predicted proteins | sample GraSluR3_MG_6_FD_207225 | JGI IMG/M metagenome (GOLD analysis project Ga0334894, IMG submission 207225) | Sludge microbial communities from methane-producing bioreactor in Wageningen University, Netherlands - Granular Sludge_12_05 R3 | ecosystem: Engineered > Bioreactor > Anaerobic >... | reverse complement strand
CTAAAATACCTGAAGAAAGAATTATATTCTTTATGTTTTCTTTATCTGAATTTATTTCATATTCTGTACCATTAAAATTAACATGGGTAATATTCAAATCTTTAAAAATATCAAAGAAAATTGTCTCTTTAAATATATCATAATATTCATCAAAAGAATCACCAGATATACTAAAATTTTCACCATTTATTTTTAATTTGTTTAAATGTGTTCCTGTAAAGTTTAAAGGGTTTTTTAAAAAGTCTAACAAATTAATCTCAGAAAAGTTAATTTCAGAATTTATTATTAATTCTAAATTTGATTCATTAAAACTTAAATTAGATACTATTTTTTTATCATCATAAGTCATATTATTATTTAGCTCTTTTAAATCATTTTTAATTTCATCAAAAGAATTAACTAAAGTATCTTCTATATAATTTTTATAATGATTAAAAGTATTATCACACATATTTGCTTTTACATTAGGTAAAATAATTATAATTAACATTAAAATAATAACTAATAAAAACTTCTTTTTATCATTAAAATTTATTTTTTTTACCATGATAAAGTTATACAAATACCAATAAAAACTAATTTAAATATGTTATGTTTTATTCTGGATTTCTAAATTTAAGAAATGTTATCATATTTTTCTAAACTTTTATTCAATTGATTATTTACTCTAATTAAAGTTGCTCTTCTTGAGAATTCTTTTAATTTTCTTGCTCCAATATATGTTGCTGTACTTCTAAGACTACCAAATAATTCTTGAATAAAAATATTAACATCTCCTTTATATGGAACTTCTAAAATTCTTCCTTCACTAGCACGATATTCAAATACTTTTCCATAATACTTCTCTTGGGCTTTTGAAGAGCTCATTCCATAAAATTGTTTATATTTTCTTCCATTTTTCTCAATAATTTCACCATTAGATTGATCATAACCAGAAAATAAAGAACCTAACATAACAAAATCAGCACCAGCACAAAATGCCTTTGCAATGTCACAAGGATAAACTGCTCCACCATCACTTATTATTAAGCCACATCCTGGATTTGAATTAGTTATACCATGAGCAGCATCTGAACATTCAATAACTGCACTTAATTGAGGATAACCTACTCCAGTCATTCTTCTAGTTGTACAAGCAGAACCACTACCAATTCCAATTTTTACAATATCTGCTCCTGATAAAATTAATTCTTCAGTCATTTCATTTGTTACAACATTTCCTGCAATAATTGTGTGTTTTGGACAAAGATTCCTTAATTCTTTTAATTTTTCAACATATCTCTGTAAATATGCATTTGGAACATCTAACACAATAAAGTTAAAATATTCTCCTAAATTTTCATTTAAAACTTCTTTTAATTTACCAAAATCTTCATCTTTAATACCTAATGTATATGCAATATAATCTGGTTTATTTAATATAGGTAAAAATTGTTTTAATTCATCTATTGAATAAAATTTATGCAAAGCAGTTATAATTTCATATTTAGATAAAGTTTCTGCCATTTCAAATGTACCAGTAGAATCCATATTTGATGCAATTATAGGTATACCTGTCCAAGTTCTACCACTATGAATAAATTTAAATGTTCTTTCTAAATTAACATCTTTTCTAGAAGAAAGAGTACTTCTCTTAGGTCTAATTAATACATCATCAAAGTCTAATTTTGTATCATGTTCAACTCTCATTACAAGGAATTTCTAAACAATTTTCTTTAAATAATTTTGTATCTTTGAATTTGTAATTTTAAAAAGAAAGATTTATATAATAACAAATAGTGAGTTCTTCGATGGTATTTAATATGGTAATTTTACCTTTATTAATATTCTTTTCAAGAATTATAGATGTAAGTTTAGGCACAATTAGAATTATATTTGTATCTAAAGGAAAAAGAGTTTTAGCTCCTTTATTAGGTTTTTTTGAAGTATTAATTTGGTTAATTGCAATGCAACAAATAATGAAAAATGTGACAAATATTTGGTTATATATTATGTATGCTGCTGGATTTGCATCAGGAAATTTTATAGGAATTTTAATTGAAGAAAAATTGTGTATTGGAAAAATAATGGTTAGAATTATTCCTCAAAAAGACACAAAAAAATTAATTGAAACATTAAAGGAAAAAGGTTTTAGATTAACAGTTTTAGATGCAAATGGTGCTTATATGAAAGTAAAAATAATTTTTTCAGTAATGAGTAGAAAAAAACTTAAATCTTTTTTAGAAATAGTAAATCAAGTAAACCCAAATGCATTTTATACTATTGAAGATATTAGATATGTAAAAGAAATAGATTCACAATTACCAATAATCAACTCAATAAAATCATATAGAAAAGGAATTTAATTCTTTAGAAACATTTAAAATTATTTTAATGTTATTTAATCAATGAAAAGAGTAAAACAATTCTTAGAAAATATCAATCTCAATGATTCTGTTTTAATTATTCATCATAATGATTTAGATGGAATAGCTTCTGGTGTTTTATTATACAATTTTTGTATTAAAAAAACAAAAAAAACAAAGCATCTTTCCTTTAATCATGGAGAAAGATTTAATTTTAATAAATATAAAAAATTTGATAAGATAATCTTTGTAGATTTAGCAGATAGCAGTATTATTGATATAATTAAATTTTATTTAAAACAAAAAAAAGAAATCTTATTTATAGACCACCATCAAAAAAATATTAATCTCCCAAAAGAAGTTTTTGTTTATTATAATAAAAAAAATAAATATATTCCCTGTAGTCGTATGGTTCAAGAAATCTTTAAAGAAAATTATTGGTTGGGAGTTGCAGGAACTGTTTCAGATTATGGATTTAAATATAAGGAAAATAATTCTTATATAAATTCATTCTTAAACAAGGAAAGAATAGAGTTTAACTTTTTTTTTGAGAAAATAGTTTTTACTTTATCAAATTCTATTATTTATTTTAATAAAGATATAAATAAAATTTTTAAAATTATTTTAAAATTAAAAAATTATACAGAAATAGATAAATTACAAAATTATTCCAATAAAGTAGAAAACGAATTACAAAAATTATATGAATCTTATAATAAAAATCAGGAGGAATTAGGGAATATAACTTATTTTTTTGTAAAATCAAAATATCCATTAAAAGGGGCCTTAATTTCTAAATTATCTCTAGAATATCCAAAAAAAACAATAATCTTAGCAGAAAAAAAATCCTTTTTTAGTAATATTATTAAGATATCATCAAGAACTGGAAAAGAAAATATTAATCTACCAGATATTCTAAGAGAATGTATACAAGGTTTTGAAAATTCTTCTTTTGGAGGACATAAAAAAGCTTCAGGAGCTCATTTTCCAAGAAAATATTTAAAAGAATTTAAAAAAAGATTGTCTGAAGTTAAAGTTTGATTATTATTTAAGATAAAATTTATTATAATGAACACAATATACCTTTTTACACTTTGTTTCATCTTCAATTATACCTATATGACCATGAAATGAACAAAAAGGGAGATATTTTCCTTTATAATCTCTCTGAATTAGCTCAGGATTTATTTTCATAACTTTACTTTCTAATTTTTCATGATTATTCATCTTCTTAATTTAAACTTTAATTTTCTTAAATTTTTTAAAGATTAATGAAGTTGAATATATACTTTTAATAAAAGAATTAAAATTTGAAAAAATAAACTTAAATCAAAATTAGATTTAAAAAATAGATTTATTTATTATTAATATGAAAAATTTTTATTTGTATAAAAAAGTGAATAGTGACCCTGCAAAATATTTAATTGGAACAATTGGTATGACTATCGGAATTTACTTAGGTTATAAACTTGGAGATTTAAATATTGAATACATTAATTCATTAAATAATCAATCATTTTTAGAAAATTTAGTTGTAAAATATGAACCTTTAACAAGAATAGTTAATTCTACAATTGGAGGATTATTTGGATTTGGTTCAGGTTTAATATTAGATAAATTAAATAAAAAAATTATGGATTATAAATAAAAAAAAGAAAAATAAAAATTTATTCTTCAGACTCACTAGCTAAAAATGCCCACCAAGGTTTCTTTGTTTGAATTACTTCTCCATTTTCAGCATCAACTTGTGCTTGAACTTGCATCTTTGTTTTAAATAAGCCTAAAACTCTTGCTTGTTTTTCTACTTTAACTTCATATGCAGCTTTTGTTTGATTACCATTACCAACTTCTTTAAGTTCAATAGAACAATTATTCTCTTCAGAACATACATTCAATTTTAATCTTTCAAGTGCTCTTTCACTTGCAGTATCTGGCATAATCTTTATTTCCATATTTTTTCCATTTGAAAGTTTTGCATTAAATAAAGTTTTTTCTTCTTCAGTAGATGTTTCAATATCTAACCCTGTCCTTGCTTTTAGCCCATCTGAATTTAATTCAAGTAAATTATCTGATCTTGTTTGAACTTGAATTTGTTTACCTTCTGCATTTTCAAAATTTCCTTCTTGAAGTTTTACTTGAACACGATTTTGTAATTGAGTTTCATCACCTTGATTTGATAAGTTTAAACTTGTACTAACAATATTACCTGAATCTACATTTTGTGTTCCTTGGGCACCAATAACAAGACTTATCATAAATACAGAAAAGAACATAGAAAACATTAATTTATTATTCATACTTTATACCTCCTTATAATAAAATTAATATTTGGTTATTTATTAGTCTTTCGAAAATTTATTCTAATTTAAGGATTTATGAAAATATTAAATTTAAATGATAATATTCAAAGATTAAGGATACAACCAATAGGATTAAAATATTTTTCTGAAGATATTGATTTAAATTAATGAATCTATTTTCAAAAGGAAAACAATATATAACAATTTAATAGTAGTTACAAAGAAAAAATTTAAAAAGGGATTTATCTTCTTATTTTTATGAGTCAAGAAATTCAATTTGATCTTACACCAAAGGACCCTTCTTTTAAAATTAGTAGAGATCTTGTTTTGGTTACATTAAATCCTTATTTCACTGAATATCTTTCAGAAATTGATACTAATGTTAGACCTCTTGAATTAAATTTAATGAATCTTAAATCTAAAAAAAATATTTTTGGAAATTTAAAATATCATTATTATAAACTTAATGAAAATTGGGAATTTGAATTAAAAGATTTTTCTTATCATTTTGAACAAAAATATCCTGATGTAGAACAAGTTTATGTTTTCTCAGAATGTAATGCTCATAATGATTATCATTTTATTAATTCTGAAGGAGAAAGTAAAACTCTTGAAGATTTATCTGCATCTAGAGCAATAAATCTTGCTATTAGTAATATCCTTTTCAAAAAAATGTTAATCTTACCTTGTTTTGGAAAAAAAGAAGGAACATACTTTACTTCGGAAAAAGATTTTACTAGTGATATTGAAATATCAAAAATAATTAAAAGATCATTGGAGTTTCATTCATATTAAAAAATGGGAAATTTAATAGATATAACAAATTCATTTTTTGGAAGAAGGGATATTGAATGGTATAGCCCTATAGATGTACTTTATTTTGTTAATCCTGAACTTGGATCTTTAGCATATGCTAATAAAAGTAAAATTTTAACTCCAGAGTTAATCCCTTTAATTACAAATTTTAGAGAATTACAACATATAGAAAAAAAAGAATTAATGAAAAATATTTTGTGTAAGTTAGCTATTGAATCTGAAGAAAAAAAAGTTATTGCAGCATTAGAGAATGAATCTCAAATTATAAGTTCTATACAAGATAATGTCACAACTCGTCAAAGGATTATCACTTCCGGTCAAAATTATAGATCTGATAATCAAGTAAAAATGATAGATATTCAAGCTAAAAATGCATTAGAATTTCAAAAATTAAAATACTCTACTGATGCTAAAATTGTAAATGACTATATAGACGGTGAGAAATATATTTCAGATAATGAATATAATGCTCGAAGAATTGAAGCAATTGCAAGGAGAGATGCTTTAATTTTTGAAGATAGAATGAGAACAAGTCAAATAAAAAGAATATCTAAGGATCAATTAGAAGACAAATTAGCTTATTACAATTCTGAAATAAAAAGAGCAGAAATTGCTAGAGATAAAGAAATTCAATTAAAATATATTGAAAATGAAACAATGTTACAGTCTTTAAACTTCCAAACAGAAATTGAAAGAGCAAGAATTTTAGGTGAATTGACAACAAAAACATATGATGTATTAACACAAGTAATTATTGAAGGAACAAAAGTTCTTGCTAAAAGTAGTTATACTACTTTAGAAGGTCAAGGTTTGTCTGAAAGTGCTGGTAATTTTAAATATAGAATTAGATTTAGCAATGATTAATGATAAATTACCAGAAGATATTAATTTAGAATATATTTCTAAAAATAGTTTAACATATAAAAACATAAAATCACTACCTGGAGTAGAAAAGGTAAAAATAGAAATTGAAAAAATGGGCTTTCCATTTGAAGTTTTTGAGTCTGGTATTTATCAATCAATCTACAATGCACAAAGATTTGGTTTTAAAAATTTTTCAATAAAAGTCACAGGTTTACCTAAAAAAATAACAATATATGCAAGTCTTGATTTGAAATTATTTGAAGATTATTAAATATATAAATAAAAATGTTTCTTTAGAAAGAATTCAAGAAATTATTTATTTTTTCAGAAAAGAAATTATAGAAAAAGAAAAACTATCTGAATTTGATAAGAAAATAAATTTAATATCCAAAAGATTAGAGAAAGATTAATTTTTTTTCTCTAATTTATATCCATTAGGAGTATCTAATACATCATATCCTGCATAAAAAATTTCATCTCTGACTTCATCTGCTTCAGACCATTTTTTCTCACTACGTAATGTTTGTCTTTTTAATGCTAATTCTTCTATTTCAACAGGTACTCTTAAATCTTCTTGAGCCATTGCTTTAATATCTAAAGAAAAGATTCTATCAAAATTGCATAATAGAGAATATTTTTCTTTAGAAGATAGAGATTTATCTTTCAAGACTCCCCACATAACTGCAAGTCCTTGAGGGGTGTTAAGATCATTAAATACTGATTCTTTAAACTTATTTAAATACACTTGAGCAGATTTACTTAACTTTTCTATATTTATCTCAGGATTTTCTTTCACTCCCAGTTCCTTTATTCGATTTTTTAATTTTTGATATGCATTTGATGCTGATTGAATAATTTCCTTTCCATAAATTAATTGTTTCCTATAATGAGAATTTAAACATAAATATCTATAAACTAATGGGCTGTATCCTTCATTTTCAAGAATATCTAAATCAATAATATTTCCTTTTGATTTACTCATTTTTTCGTCTTCACTCATTGTTAAAAAATCTGAATGAAGCCAATAATTCACAAATTTTTTTCCTGTTGCACATTCTGATTGAGCGATTTCATTTGTATGATGTATTGGGATATGATCTATGCCTCCTGTATGAATATCTATTGTTTCTCCCAAATATTTAATACACATTGCAGAACATTCAATATGCCATCCTGGGAAACCAATTCCCCAAGGAGAATCCCATTCAAGATCTCTTTTTTCTCCTTCTTTTGAAAATTTCCAAAGAGCAAAATCAGTTTTGTTTTTTTTATCTCCAATTGAAATTCTTTTACCTGCACTTAAACCTTCTATATCTAATTTTCCTAATTCTGAGTATTTAGGAAATTTAGAAGTATCAAAATAAATTCCATCAGAAGTTTTATAAGTATAACCTTTTTCTTCTAATTTTCTAACTAATTCTATTTGTTCTTGGATATGATCTGTTGCTTTACATAAAATAACTGCTCTTTCAATATTTAATCGATCTATATCCTGAAAAAATACCTTTGTCCACTTTTCTGCAATATCTAAAGATTTATTTCCTGTTTCTCTAGCAGCTTTTTGCATTTTATCTTCTCCAGAATCAGCATCTGAGGTTAAATGACCTACATCAGTAATATTCATAACATGTTTTACATTATATCCAGCATATTCTAATGTTTTTCGTAAAATATCTGCAAAAATATATGCTCTTAAGTTTCCTATATGTGCCCTAGCATAAACAGTCGGACCACAAGTATATAATTTCACTTGAAGAGGGTCAAGAGGTTTAAATACTTCTACTCTCCTACCTAAAGTATTCATAAATCTTATTTTTTCTTTCTCTTCCATATTTATAATATTTTCAAGAGATATTTTTATACTTTTCCCTTTGTTTATCTTAAGAATAATGATCTTTTATTAGGGTTCGATTACAAATTAACTTAGAAATTTATAATGAAACTTTTTTAGTGTATTTATTATCATTTTAATTTCACTTATAGAATACTTTTTTTATTTTGTGCAGAATGCCCCAACCGTTGTGGTTATCATCGAGGAGAATTATTGTATGGAGAAGGTGACTACAAAATATTATTTTTTATATTTCGTGGACACTTTTTTTAATGTTTTTTTGTATTGTTTTATCATAAAATCTAAAGTTGATTTTAGATTATCATTCTTTGAATATTCTTGTAATGTTTTATAATACTCTTGTCTATCTTCTAATGATATATTTATTGGGGGATAATGATTTTTTAACAATATAAAATTCAATAATAATCTACCAACTCTTCCATTTCCATCTTGAAATGGATGAATATGTTCAAATTGATTATGAATTATTGCAGCCAAAACAATTGGTTTAAAATTCTTTTTATTTTTATTATACCAATCAATGAATTCATTTAAAGAATTACTTAATTCTCTATAATGAACACCAGCATGAATAATTTCTCCTAAAGAATTTCTTATTACAACATTTACATTTTTTCTAAATTTTCCAGCAAACAATTTTGAACCTTTGAAACATAATAAATGTAATTTAAGGATTAATTGTAATGATAAATCTTCTTTTGTATTTTTTATATATTCTACAGCTTGTGCTACACCCTTAGTCTCTATTTCATCAGAATTTATAGCAACTTTTTTTTCTAGAATTCTCGGAACTTCATTTTCTTGTACCTTTGAGCCTTCAATAGCATTTGTATTATAAACAAAATCTTCAGTAAACACTTTCCATTCTTTTTCTGTTAAATGCAAAATTTTTATTTTATTATTTAATTTATTTAATTTTTCAATTTGATTTTTTGTTAAATCAAATGAGAATACATTAAAACTTATTTTTTTTATTTCTTGTAAAATTATATCTTCTGCTTCATTATATTTTTTATTTAAATCAAATTCAGATAAATTTATTCCAAGATATTTCCTTATTTTTTTTACAGAATTATCTTCTCTATATGAATGAACAAGATAATATTTCACACCATTATTTACTTTCCTTTTTTCTATATACATAGAATCTTAAAGGTGACCACATATATAAATATTCTCATTTTGTAGACACCTAATTAATTATGATAATTTTAAGTAAATAATGGATAGAGAAAATAATTTAAATTCATATAATCCTATTTTATTTATGCCAGAAAAATTAGGATTAAGGCCAGCTACAATTACTATCCATAATGGGAAAGTACTCATGGTATGTTCAAAATACCCTGATGGAGATTATTATTTGTTTCCAGGTGGAGGGATGGAATTTGGTGAGACTATTGAGCAGACTGCTATAAGAGAGACATTGGAAGAAACAGGGGTTAAAATAAAAATAAAAGATATTTTTCATATTAATGAATATATTAACAATAAAGATTGGAATGAAAGATCTATTTCAATATTCTTTTTAGCAGAAGTAGAAGAAATAGGAGAACCTTTAACAAATGATAGTGGAAAAATAAAAGATATTGTTTGGATTGACATAAAAGATTTAAATAAATATGATGTAAAACCATCTAGAATGATTGAATTACTTCAAAATTTAGAAAAACCTCATAAAATTTATAGCATAGATTTTAAAAATAATTAAGTAACTACTACAAGGAATATTAGAGAAATTATTTCTATCTTAAATTTATGAATTAAAAATATTTTTTTGTAGAAAATCTGATTTAATTTTTTTATATTCTTCAATGCTCTTTCCGTTTAAACTTCTTTTTAACGATTCAAATTTTTCTCTCAATTCTTTATTTTTCTTTAATGTATTTATAACTCTATCATATACTTTCCTTATTCTTTTATCTCCTTTACAAAGAATATGTATTTCAATTTCCACCCCTCTTTTTGGACACTTTGTCAGAACGCCCCAACCGTCTGGACTGGACGAAGTGCTACTTCGATGGGTGAACGTCCTTTTTTTGTCCGGACGTTCTAGGTCATTTCCTTGGGGGTAGAATGATATAATGATTCAATTTGTTTAAATATTATAATAATATTTATTTTTTCTTTAAAGTATTTTATAGAATGGTAAATTGTTAGTGATAAAATAATATTTATTTCCTAGATTTATCTAATAAACCATCTTTAACCCATATAACTCTATCAACTATTTTTGCATGTTCAGGTTCATGAGAAACTAAAACAATTGTTTGATTATGTTTCTCATTCAATTCCTTAAATATTGAAAGAACATTATCTCCCGAGGCAGTGTCAAGATTTGCAGTAGGCTCATCTGCGAATAAAATTTTTGGTTTATTTATTAGTGCTCTTGCAATAGAAACTCTTTGTTGCTCTCCTCCAGATAATTCCGAAGGATAATGATTTAGCCTTTCGCCAAGACCTACCCTTTTAAGAATATCTTCAGCCTTCTTTTTATACTCTTCTGCAGGCATTCCCTGAGCCATAGAGGTTATGTAAACATTTTCAAGAGCTGTTAATTCTGGCACAAGATTATAGCTTTGAAAAACATATCCTAATTTTTCTAATCGAAATTTTGTTCTTTTGCTCTCTATGAGATTGACTACATCTTCATTATCAATTATAATACTTCCTTTTGTAGGAGTATCTAATAATCCTAATTGATGGAGAAGTGTACTTTTTCCAGAACCTGAAGGACCCATTATCGCCACAAATTCTCCTTCTTTAATCTCTATACTAATGTCTTTGAGAGCATAGGTTTTAATTATACCCGTTGTATAAACTCTTTCTAGATTTTTAGCTGAAATAATTATGTTCTTCATTTTTATCCTCCAAATATTGCCTCCAGTATATTATCATCTGCTGCTTTTTTTGAAGGAAAAAATCCTGCAACTACTGAAGCTAACACCAAAATTAGTACTGTAGTAATTAATTTAGTTGTAGTTAGAATTGGAATAACATCTCCTATTGGCATTTTAAGAGGATATATTGTTAAAAGAGAGATTAATCCAAACATCATTAAAATTCCGACTATCACTCCAGCAACTCCATATATTAATGATTGTAAGACATACGAACCCAAAATAATCTCCTTTTTAATTCCTGTGGCTTTTAATATTCCAATTTGTTTTCTCTTATTTGTAACATTTATAAAAATTATTATGTAAATTGTTGCAAAGGCGGTCAAGAGCCCTACAATTAATGTAATCTTGTTTGTTATCTCAAGACTACTAATAAACTGTTCTACAGTTCCCATTTTAGTTTGCCAAGGGTTTATTTGATCTTTAACACCTATCCCTATTAATTTGTTCTTAAATTCCTCTTCCATACCCCTATCTGGAAGAGTAACAATTATTTTACTTGCAATATTACTTGTATCAAAAACTTCTTCATAATCTCCATAAGTCATAAGAGCATTCATATCTCCAAATCTTGAACCTGTTTTAAAAACACCTTTTATTTTATAGTCTTTAACAAATCCATTACTAAAACTTAGTTGAATAATGTCTCCGACACCTGCATCGAGTTTTTTTTCTGCATCATTTTCTCCAGAATAAGATTTCAATAACTCAGACCCAATAATTAATTCATTATTATTTCCTTTTGAAAGATACTCTCCTTCAACTATACTTTCTGAAAAACTTGAGACTCTTAATTCATCTTCAGGATTTATAAAAATTATCGGAATCCCTACCTGAATATTTTCATGTGTTGCTACAGCGTTTGAATCAATTCTCTGAGAAACACCAACAATGTCCGGAATTCTTCTAATATCACTTACTAAATTGTTTGTGTTTTCTAAATATTTATCATTCTCAGAGGGTTCGATTACTAAATGACCTGTTAAAGTTTTTATCATTCCTTCTTCAAACTCATATCCCAATCCATCGATTATTGCAGCAAAAAAAGTAATTGAAAGAAAACTCATCGCCATTACTGCAACTATTACAAAAAAAGTAGTTTTGCTTTTAGCAATATTCTTATATGCTAAGAATGTGATTACCTTAAGATCGCTTTTGTTCATTTTTCTTCCTTCTCTTAAAGTAAAAATAAATTATCCCTAAAATTATTAATAATAATGCTCCAAATATTAAAAACCAGTTTTTATCTTTACTTTGAACATTTAATTCTAATTTCTCAGTGATTTTATGTTCTCCATAATCATCTTTATAAGTTATATCTATATTATAATTAAAGCTTCCACTTTTATCTGGCACTAATGTAAATATTGCAGGACTATCATCTTCTGTTTCTAAATTTCCGAGAAAGGCTTCTTTTGTACCAAAAAAAGGTAAGTCCACTTTAGCTTTAACAGAATTTGCGTCTCCTTTGCCGAAATTTTCAATTCTAATTGTTAAGGTCATCTCCTCACCTACCTCTGGTATCACGGGATCTGTTTTAACAAGTGCAATATTCAAATCTGCTTCATTACCAATTACAGTGATCGAAAAATTGTCCTCTTTGGTAATCTGAAAATCCTTATTCCCATAAGTAAGTTTATATTCAAAAACATATTCTCCCGGGGTCGCATCTTTTGAAACATATAAATGATAAACATTAAACCTATTGCTATTAGAATAACCAAAGGATTCTGTAAAATTGATTATTAGAGGTTCTTTTATCTTTATATCTTCACTAAATCTTCTTATTTCAAAATTAATTATTTCAGGTATTTCATCGCCACAGTTGTCAAACTGAATTCCGACAGTAACTTCACTATCAAGTTCTACAGAGGTTGGA
>Ga0334894_1002337_pt1 | contig 13022 bp, 17 predicted proteins | sample GraSluR3_MG_6_FD_207225 | JGI IMG/M metagenome (GOLD analysis project Ga0334894, IMG submission 207225) | Sludge microbial communities from methane-producing bioreactor in Wageningen University, Netherlands - Granular Sludge_12_05 R3 | ecosystem: Engineered > Bioreactor > Anaerobic >... | reverse complement strand
ATGTTGTAGTAACAATTGTTTCTGAAGAACCCTCATCAGTGGTTGATGTATCTTCTTGGGCAAATGTTAACGCAGTGAAGCTTGCTCCAAATAAGATAGCCAATAAAAGTAGTTTTTTCATAATGAAAGAGATTAGTAAATAAAAATAAATATCCTTCTGTAATTATAGACGCACAAAAATTAAAAAAATTTTCAGATTTTAGTTGTTTTTGAAAAATACAAAATTTTAGTCAATAATTTTCGTCTGTATTTTTGGAGAAAAAGTATTACAATAACGAAGGATTTTGTTTTATCTAAAGTTATTAATCTATAAGTATGAGAAAAATATCCTTTTTTGCTGTGTCTTTCTCTTCTATGTCAGATGAACAATTGGTTTTGGAAATACAAAAATGAAAAGTTACTGCTTTCGAGGAAATATACGAAAGACGACATAAAAAAATATATACATATCTTTGGAATTTTCTAAACTATAACTATGACGATACTACTTCACTGACTAGTGATGTATTTATAAAACTTTATCAATATGTTAAAGAAAATTCTTTAAATAATGTTAGATGATTTGTTTATCGCCTTGCGCATAATTTGGCTATTGATTGGATAAGATCAAATAAATCTTACTCAAGTCTGTCTTTGGATCAAACTTATTTAAAAGAAACCTTATGATATGTAGATCAATATAAACACGAGCTTGATTCGTCGTTTAAACAAAAACTTTTTGAAAAATTACTTACTTATTTGGATGCACAACAGAGAGAAATTCTCTATCTTGCTTATCAAGAAAAAAAATCATATCAAGAAATTGCAGATATTATTTGAATTACTAAAAATTCGGTTTGAACGTTGATATTTAATGCAAAGAAGAAATTGAATGATTTAGCAAAGAATCATTGAGTTTATCAAGAACTTTTATCTTAATTATTTGTAGTTATGATTTGTAACTTTCCAACCCCCAAAGAAATTCCTTATGAAGTTAAGCAAAAGGTTATGAATAATGTTTTTCCAAAAAAATGATCTTTAATGAAAAGAGCTTCTTTGGTCTCGATTTTTTCTGTTTCTTTGTCATTTTTGGGAATAATGGTTTTGTTTTCATTTTTGTATATTAAAAATAATTATAATTCGTCATTGGGTTGGTCATCTTTGCATATTGATGAAAAAACTACCTCATCACAAATTGTATCTTCAGAAGGCCAGCCAATAGAGGATATTGTTTTTAAATGAGAAGATTTGGACAACATTGAGCTGCTAATATCGGAAACAGAAAATCTTTTGGCAGAATTAGAATCTTTGATTTAATTTTTATTATTTCTACTATGAAAAAACTTTATTTTATTTGTTTTTGTTTATTCTTTTTTGGGGGATTGGTTTTTGCAAAAGAATGAAATATAAAAGAAGCCAATAAAATTGAAATTTCTAATGAAAAAAAACAGAATTCCTTTATTGATAATTCAAATAAAAAAACCCTAAAACAGGGAATTCAGCAGTTTTTCCAACCTCAAAAAAAAACTGAGTCAGCAGTTAATGTTGATGTTTGTTTTTGATGAAAAGAAATATTTATTAGAGATAATTTAGCTAAAAAGACTAAAGAGTCTTCTGATAAGATTTTTTGACTGATTGATTTGGCTTTAAAAATTGGTTATGATGCTGATAATCTTGAGGTTTTTGCTGAAAAGCTTGAAAGCGTTTGATCTCAAATAAAGAATGACTGCTTGTTGTCTGATTTAAACAAGCATCGTCAACAGATAAAAAATATAACAAACTCTTTGAAAAAAGAAATAACTTATCTTAGAGCTTATATTGTTGATTTACGTAATCAATAATTGATAAAAAAAATGTTTTATTTTTCTTTTAGAATTTTATATAAAAGAATAATTTCTATACAATTTACCATCAATGCTGTACCTCAATAACTAATAAAAGGCAAAGTAAGTCATGTATTTGGCATGATTTTTAGGTTTACGCCAATATTTACAAATACTTGGATAATTATAAGAGCGATTATTCAAACTCAGATTGTTTTGTTGTATTCGTTTTTGATTGTGTGAAGCCTAGAAAGAAAATAATAAGCCAAATAAAAATAAAGTCATAACAAAAACATATTTCCTAAAAATCAAATTTCTTCTGAATATGCAGCAAAAACAAAGTCACTTTGTGCTTCAGGTAAATATCAAAATTTTTGTAAGCCTTTTCAATATCACTTACCCAAAAATCATCAACCACCCACAGCAATTAACGCTTGTTCGTTTTGTCGTCAAACTCATCTTTTTTGTTCATCAACACTAGGATTGAAAAAATAAGTAAATCTTCTTTGTATATAATCAAATTTTGGACTAATCATTCAGGCTATACTTCATACCAATATTCAGGAAACTAATGCTCAAAAAAGTAGATAAATTATATATTTTAATTTTGTTCCAACATACCAAAGAAGTGTTAGAGAAGTTAAACCTAAAATAAGAAGAGTTCAAAGATCTGGAATAAGTAGAAAAATACCTAAAAGAATTATATTTATAACAATAAAACTTGAAAAAAACTGTTTTTGGTCTGATATATCACGCTTTTTTAATAATCGAGAAGACATAAAAAACACATATCCAATTTTGAAAAATTCTGATGGTTGCATACTTGGTAAAAATGGCAAAGAAATCCATCATCTAGCTCAATTTAGAACCATTCATATTCATGGTACAAAAACAAGTATTTGTAGTAACATCAAAAGAACTCAAATAATAACTATGTTTTTGTTTTTTTGAAAAAATTTAAGTGGTATGATATAAACTCCCAAAGCCATTATAACAGCTATTGCTATATTTTTGAGTTGTCTGAGAAAGTAGAAATAGTTTGATGGGTCGTCAGTTCGTTTGCCGTTTGCGATTAATTTTAATGTTAGGGTAAAAGATTCGTGTATGCTTATACTATATATAGCAAGAACTCAAAATGAGATTAATATTATTCAAATTATTATAATTGGCATTTTGTATAAGAATTTTGAATGTTAAATGCTAAATGTTTTTAATAAAAAAACACATTCGAAGAGAATGTGTTGACTATATGTTTCTTGAAAAGATTTGCAAAGATAAAATTAAATTTCAGATTGACTGTTGTGAAGAAGAGGATTGTGACAACGAAAAAGAAGGCTTATTATCTCTGGATTCGTTATTTTTTCTACACCAACTCACATTGCATTTAATCATTCTGTGATTAGATTACATCTTGTTTCTAGCATTTTTCTTCCTTTTATAAAATTTCTGTATCTTGATACAATTTTTTCTGAATCATCTTTACTGTTTAAAACATCTAGAAATTTAGTAAATCGAGTTTTGCTTATTTGTTCTGCATCCTTTTCTCATTCGTAATATGGAACTACAATATAGAAATCTTTTGTATAAATTAATCCTTGTTGCATATCAATATCCTGTAGAAAGTTTATATATCAAGATCATTGTTTTTTGAGTGTTAAATTTTCTATTTTTTCTACATTTTCTTTCATGTAGTTTATATAATTCGATAGATCTAAATAGCTGTTACGAACCAATATTTGAATAGGAAAATCTAATCAATTTAAAAATTTTTTGTATTGTTCCAAAACTATTTGTTGTTCATCAAAATTTTTGAGATCTAAATTTAGTCCAGATATTCTCAAAATGGATCTTAATCAACCATCTTTTAGAATTATAGTATCATTTTTTATTTCAGAAAAAGGTAACATGGTTTCTGTATTGAACATGTTTTCATGTTTGTTTTTTTGTACTTTTTTTTGTTCTCATAAATTAAAAAGTCCCATTGTGTTTTATATAAACTAAATATTTTTAACTGCTTCTGTTGAATATATTTCAAAGAAAAAGCTAACAATTACCCATGATAATCACATAACTACCAATGCGATAGCGACTCATGTCAATATTTTTTTTGCTTTTGCAAATCATTCTTCTTGTTTTTGGAAAAACATCAAATAAAAAGCAAAAATAATTAATATCAAAGAAATGAAACTTGTTAATCACAACGCCATGTTCATAATCATTGTTATATATCATGTTGCTGGTTTGTCTTGATCATAAGTGTCGCTTCATGTTAGTCTAAAATATTGACGAATTTTGTATAGAAGAGTTGTTTCTTTTGTATTTACGCTATCGTCTTTTATTATCTTTGCAAAATCAGTTTTTTGATTATCATTTAAATTTGATCCTTCAAATTCGCTTCAGTAATAAAACCCTTCGTCCATTTGTCAATAAGTAAACAAAGTGTTTCATCATAAAAATAAAGCAAATATTGCAATGCTTAAATATAAATAAGATTTTTTAATTTTTTGGAAGATATACATTGTGTTTCATTGATGAATAATATAAAAAATTATAATCCTGGTTTTAATAAAACTTCAAATATAAGCCAAAATATAGAGCTTACAACTATTCGGCTCAAACCTATTCATACCAAAGCTATTGCTGCAAACTTAACTCATTTTAATCATTGTTTGTATTTTGCATCATCTCAGGCTGCTGTCAATATAATAAATCCATGATAAATGATATATATCAGCGCTATAAGACTAAGCAAACCTAATGCATAATTTATTAAGTTTTTTATTATTGCAAAAGTTCTTTCTCTAGCAGAGTCGTGATCTTCTATTTTTTGACTTGCTCATTGTACTCAACCAACTTCATTTGATGAGTCAGGACTTTTGATTGCTGTATAAGCTCAATCTCTTATTGGATTGGATATGTTGTTTGCATCAAGGTATTGGTCTTGATTGCTGTTGAAAATTGTAGATTCTCAAGGTATTTCCAATTGAGCACTACATATTCCAATAGCTCAAATTATAATTATAAGCGTTGCTTTTATTAGTTTCATGTGTTTTTTATACTTTATAAAGATTGTTTCTATTATACTGAAAAAAACTTTATTTTTCAAACTTTTCACTTGAAAAAAACTTATTGATGTATATAAGTCAAATATTCTTCTTAAAAGAAATTGACATTTTTTATAAAATATAAGGTATATGCCATGTTAACATCATTTTTATTGTTTTTTGTTGTTTATTTTTTGGTAGCTTTTGTTGCTCTTTTGGGTTTTTTTTGGCAGGATGATAGGTTTTTTTGGCTGGCTTGAATTAATTTCTTATCTTTGCTTTTGTTTTTTGTTGTTTCTTTTTTTATTAAAAAACAAGAAAATTCAGTAAAATCCTCGAAATCTGAATTGAAAGAAGAAAAGGTTCGTTATCCTCAACAATTTGTAAAATATCCTCATGTTAAGACTCAAAAAAAATGAAAAACAATTTTTTGATATTTACTTTTTGTTTCTTTGTTTTTGTTTTTGTTTTCGGTTCTTGATTTGACTATTTTCAATATGTTTTGACAACTTGTTTGGATATCTCCTTTTTTGTATTTGATTTTGTTGTTTATATCTGGGAAAGACCTTATTGATAATAAATTAAAAATATTCTGAATTACTTTTGATTTTTACTTGTTTTTGTTTGTCTCTAGTTTTGTAGTTGGTGTTTTGGTTTATTGAACATTGATTTTTGGAATTTTGCCTATATTGATTTTGGCAGCATTGTTAGTTTCTTTCTTATTTTTCTTTGTTTGATATGTTTTTGTAAAAAACCAGGGATTCCGTTTCTTTTTTAAACTTATTTATTCTAGGATATATTTTGTAGCTATATTTGTTGTTTTGATTTGGTCTATTTCTGTTATTCCATCAAAGCGTTCTTTTTCTGAAATTACTACAAAACTTAATTCTCAGATATCTATGTTTTTTCAAAAAATGTTTGAGAAAGAAAATAAAGATCCATTGTTGTATACATGACAATGAGAGGTTGTTACATCTGGTTTTGTTCAAGTTCTAGATGATGAAGAAACTGATGATTATTTTTTTGAAGAATCATGAGAGGTTTTAACGCCTTCTGTAAATCCAGTTTTTATTGCTGATGAAGATGTTGAAATAGTTACATGATCATTGGATCAAAAAGATCTTATACAAGTTTTAAAAGAAGAGCTTTGAATAAAAGACGCAGATACAATCTCTATGATAGATTCTTTGCGTTTCTTGATGGAATCAAATAAAATATCTATTTCTACAAATACAAATACTAGGTTTACATATGTTTCTTCTACAAATCCATTTTATCCTTATTGGAAGACCGCTTATGATAAAAGTATGATAGGTGCAAAAACAAATCCTAGTACAAAAATAACTTGTGAAACTTATCAAGTTTTCAAATGAATGTTACTTGATTGGGATTTACAATATACCTCAGCTAATGTAAAAAGAGTTTTCCGAGATGAAGCCAAGAAATTGGATGTTTTAAATGGATGTGAATATGGAAAATTATTGAAAGGAGAAAATTTGTAATTATAGAGTTTTTTCACAATAAAGAACAAACAAAATACATTCTTAATTTAGTTTTAAATTTGCAAGAATTTTCTCGCAATAAAAAATAAACAAAACTCATCCATCATCAAAGCAGTATCTTTTAGAACTTGTGATTTAGAGTTTAGATTTGAAGTCCTGCTTTGGCTACAGATGATGTTGATTTGTTGATGATCTCATCCTTTTGTTTATTCTTTTTATTGCTCAATTTAAAAACCTAATAAAAAAATAAAACATCATAAGTGAAGTCTTTATATTTTAGGCTTAAAAAAACAGAGCCAAGTGTTTGTTTGTGTTTTTAGCCGTTTAAAAATATAAACTGCGAACGTTGATATTTTTGTTTATATTTAGATATAAATTAATTTGTTACATATCAAACATTTTCTTGAGGTCTTCGTCTCTTATCATGGAGGGAGATCGCATAGGGTCGAAGGTGGTTTCGAGGTTTAGGGAAAAATCTGGTGCGATCTCCGCAATAGTGTTTTTAATCATTTCTTGGATCATTTCTGCCATTGGACAAGCAGGGGTTGTAAAAGACATAAGTATGTTGATGTTTCTTTCTTGTTCGTTTGTTTCTACTTTGTATATTAGTCATAGTGTGTATATATCTACCATAGGAAATTCTGGGTCATACACTGTCATAAGTTTTTCTTCTATTTTTTTCTTTAAATTACTCATTAGATTTATTATTTGAAAATAAACTTATATGTATTCGGACGAATCATCCCAATAATATAATACCAATAAATTTGTTTCGCCATCCTAAGACAATAAGAAGAAAATTTATTATCATATAAATTCCAAACAAAAGCGATAGCTTGTAACTGTCTTTATACTTTAACAAAGTATCTTTTTTTGGTTCGTATAATTTTTGAATTCACAAAAAAAGGTAAAAACTACCTCATCGTGCAGCAATAAAAATTCATAAAAAAGCCAAAGCTATACCTATTATAGGATCTTCGTATACATTTATGCTTGTATATGTTATAATTATTATAGCTACTCATAATGCAAATTTTATTGCAGAAGCTAAGTGGTATAAAGGCATATTATTGTATATTAAGTTTTGAATGGTTTCGATTTCCGCTGCAATAATAAGCAAGGCGGAAATAATAAAAAGCTTATCACTCTATATTGATTTCAGATTCTTCTTGTATTGCTTTTTGTTCTGGGTCGTTTTCTTCCTCTATTTCGTTTGGAGATGGTATATAAAAAGCATTGCTTCCCATTTCATAAAGTTTGTAATAAATTTTTTCCCAAACTCCTGCTCAGAAAGGTATAAGCGTATAAGCTAAAATAGGTGGCAATAACATAACCAAGTATGTTTGATTTTCTACTCAACCACTCATGGTAAAAGATTTATAGAATAAGCTATACACCAAAAAAGAACTAGCAAATCATATAATGTTTCCCATAAGAGATGATCAAGAATAATTTGGATTTGCTGAGAATTCTATTTGACATGCAGATACAAAAACAGAGAAAATTATATGAAATCACAATACCAAAAATAAATTTTGAATCTGACTAGCAAATACAAAATACATAGGAGCTAATATAAAAAACAACAAACCATTTGTAAGTAATAATAATCAGAATACTTTTGATCAATCATAATATTTTTTTGAAAAGAATAGATTATAAACTCCAGCAATAGATATATTACCTATGAATGTACTTAAAAATCATATAAATAATAAAATTATTGATAGCATTGGATTTACGGTGCCTCCAGCTCATCATTTTATTGCAGAATCAAGCATTCAGCCTATAAATGTTGTTACTATAAATAGTAAAGCTGCTATGATTCATCCAACAAGTAAACCTATTCATATTTTACCAATTAATTGTCGTCATGACAAATTTCATGGTTCGTTGAAAATGTTTTTTGCTTTTTCTGGTTTTTCGCCAAAATTTGTTGTATTTGGCATTGTTTGGTTTGGAGCTTGAATAGGGTCAAGTCACTGTAGATCGAAACTCATATCGGTTTATTTAAAAGTAAAACAATAATTTTCTATATACAAGATATTCTTTGGATACTTTTGTTTAAATTTTTGTGTTCTCTTTTGTCTAAAGTCATTGTTGATATTCAATATAATTCTTGATCAATAACAAAGAAAAGTTGGTTTAAATATTGGGTTTCTTTGTCGTCTTCTATTGTTATTGTTTGTATTATTCATTTTATCTCGTTTTCTTTGCAATCAAAAGAAAAGTTTTTTGTTTTTGGCTCTTTTGATCATATTATTTTTCTTGTTATTGATTTTGAGTTGTTTTCTGCAAATGAGGGAAGGTCTATTTCTTTTTGAAGAATATTTTTGGCTATAATAATTGAATTAGCAAATCATGTTTGTGTGTCTTGAATATATTGTTTTATGGTTGGTGTTTCTGGAATAATGTTTGCAGCAATTTCTTGGTAGTTATACTTTGTTTCTAAATTAATTTTAAAATTTTCAAAAATAATTGGTTTTTCTATTTTTTTTGTACATCATCAGAGTACAATGGTTGTTGTTAGTAGTAGTATAATGAAAAAGTTTTTCATTTCTATAAAAGAATATAAATAATAGCAAGAATTATTCACAAAGAGATTCCTATTAAGAAATATTTTGTGTAAATTTTAGCTTCGTTTTCGTGTTGTTCGTTGTAACCTATATTGATACGAGCCAAAATATATCACAACATGATTCCACAAAAAATTAGGTATCATGGCATTAAAACTTCTTTTATGATAACAAAAGATTGTTGATTAACAATATCTTTTCATCTAAGAAAAAATAAGCCCAAAATCATAGTAATAAAAAAGAATATTCATTTACATATTTCCATAAAAAAAGCCATTTTTGTTTTTTGATAATATAAATTATTCTTTTATTTCTTCTGCTAAATTTTCAATAAGGTTTTCAAGATATTCTATATCTTCTTCACTTACTTGTTCTCCTCAGCTTGTTGTTGTGGAGGGAGTAATTGGTTGTGTTTCATTTTGTGTTTCACTTTGGGTTTCATCTTGATTCTCTTGATTTCTTCTTTCTAGCGCAGCTTTTAGTCTCTGTTGTAAAATGCTTAAATCTGTTCAAGTTGATGTTTCTTGGGTGGTTTCTAAGTTTGTTACAAGATTTTCTCAAGTTAGATCTTTTCATGTTAAAACTTCTGTGTTGTCTATAAGATCTTCTTGTGGTGCTTCTTTTATTTCTTCTGTATAAGTTGTTGTGCCATCATTACATTGTCTAGGATAGCTTTCCATTATTGGAAAACCAGCGTTGATACAATCATCAAATGACTCAATCATAAAACCCGTTTGTTCTTGTATATTTCATGTATCATTTTGTATATTTCATGTAATCTCTTGTGTTTTATCGATGGGGTTTTCTATTTCTGGGTCCAGACTTGTTGTTGTTTGGCATCATACCAAAAATAATGTTGATAGACTAACAGTAATAATAAGAAATTTTTTCATTTGTTTTTGTTAATATAAAAATTAGTCCCAATCAGAATATTGTTTTTGAAATAGAAATCAACTTAAATTGTAGTTGTTGTCATTGAAAGGTTGGTACGAATTTCATAATCAATATCTCCCGCAGAAAAAATAGCAATAACATGGTTTGAATCTGAATTTTTTATTGTTGTTTCTATATTAGATCGTTTGTCGGTATATCTTCATCAACATGCTTTGGCAAATGTTTTTCAAAGTTCATCTATATTGTGGATGTTTTTTCATCTTTTGGAAAAGTCAAAATTAGCAATATTTTCTCTGGCAGCGTAAATATTATATATAATAATTTCATTATATCATTTGAAGCTTTGGACAAAATCATCTCGTCAGGTAAAAATTCTATTGATTTGATGAGGTTGAAAAATTGCAGTGATTTTTTTGTCGGGAAATTTGGATTTTAACGCTTCAAAACCTATTTTTATGGATGACGCCATATGTCCATAATCAGAGAAAAGTTTTGCTCAGTTTTGATTTGTGCCGAGGTATTCGAGGCGACGCCGTAGTCATTTGAATTTGGAAAGATTAGATAGATTAGATTGGTTAGATAGATTAGATGGGTTAGGCGTTTGGGTGTTGAGAAGGGCGAGAGTGAGTGAGGCGTTTTTGTTGGTGTGTGGTCAGAAAATGTAGTCAAATTTGTATTCTTTTTCTTCTATTTCTTGGATGTTTTCAAAAGATTTAAATTCTGGATTTTTTTGTTTTAATCACTTGAGTACAAAGCATTTTTGTTTCAATTTCGTCAACATTTCTTTGAACGCATTTTTGTAGTCATCAAAGTTTTTGTAGTAATCAGCGTGGTCATATTCTATATTTGTAACAGCTGCGTAATCAAGGTCTAGGTTTAGGAAATGACGTTTATATTCACAAGCTTCAACTATAAAAAGAAGTTTTTTGTGATCGATAGGAGTTGGTGTTTTGCCAGTGAAAATTTTGGTGAAGATGTTTTTGATTTCTGATTTATGGTTTGAGTTGATAAGATAACTTTGGTTGTTGAAATCGGGGACTAGTGCTCACAATATTCCAAGTCCAAAATTGTCTATATTTCTTGCTCCGTAAATTGTGAGAGCAGAGGTCGAACTTTTGCCGTTGGTTCCAGTGATTCCTATAGTTGTAAAATATTTGGAAATTTCTCCCAAAAATTGGAAGTAATTCATAATCAGCATCATTTTTTGTTCTTGAGAAATGAGAGATCTTGCTCACGTCACTTCTGGGCTATTTACTGCTGCTTCTGAGTAGATTATTGCGTCATCAATTTTTGGTTGATAGATGCCGTGACCGATAATTACTTTGAGTCATTTCTTTTGGAGGTTATCTGTGAGTTGGCTTTGAGCGCTGTCAATGCAGATTATATTGGTAAATCAGAGTTCGTGAAGAATCCCTGCAATTCCTGACATTCCTGTTCCACCCGCTCATACGAGGACTATATTTCACATAATTTAAGATTTATAGTTTAAATTGTTTTTTGTATAAAGTTTTGCGAGGAGAAAGCAAGATTATAAAAAAAAGGTTTTTTTGATCTTTCCATCTTTTTTTGATCTTTTTCTTGATTTTGTTTATTGCTTTTTATTATTGCATGGTAGAGTTTTTAATAATTTCATGATATTGATGAATCCTTTATTATTTATCAAAGAAGGGGATATTCCTTTATCTAGTAATAACCAGGTTCCTTCAAATATTAAATCAGATTTAACAAACTGTCTTTGATGAGAACAACAAGAGATTATTAAGATTACCTTTGAAGGAGTTGAATATTCTATCGGATGTGATGACGTAAAAAAACTTAAAGAGATAATTGAGAATGACAGAAAAAAAAGGGAAGGAAAAAAACTTGCTACTCAGGATCATATGCATCGGAAATGGATTTTGTAAGAATTGGGTTTGATGAACCTTTTTAGGTTTTGATTTTCTGTTATCTGTAGTATGTTTTTATTTTCCTAAAAACAAAAAACTCTTTTTTTGTAAAAGAGCGTAAGTTTTTCGTAATTTTTTGGCTTTAGATTCCGGCTCCAACTGGCAACGCCGGAATGACAAAGGGAATCTACCTAGACGGGTCTAAAGTTCGAACTAATCAATATTTATTATTTGCTAGTTTGTTAGATAGTTTTAGAGAGAAATCGTCTGTACTGGATGCTATTTTTTTGCATATTGAATATTCTGATTTGTTGAGGAGTAGGTTTGTGGATGTTGGGGTTTTGGGGTAGTGATAGTTCTGTTTTTATTATTTAACAGATTTTTTATTATTTTGTAAAAAAATATTCAAATTTTCTTGAAAAATAAAAAAAAATTATTATTATAGCACTTGTCAGATATATGTGCTATATTTTTTATTTCTTAACCAATTATCAAAATGTTTAAATGAAAGGTTTATGTTTACAAAAACATCAATTGAAAAGAGGAAAAAATCGAAAGGGAATTCGATAATCCTCAAGAGTTCCAATTATTTGCAAAAAAGAATAATGTTTGGTGATTGGAAAGGTTTTCTAATGGTTTAAATTCTCCAGTGTTATGATTGTGAGATTGGGTAAATTTGCAAAACTATTTTGATAGTATTGTTGATAAAAAGTTGTGATTAAATTATCATTGAGATTATGATTATCAAGATGATTATGTTTGATGAGATATTGTTGATCTTGATAAGTATGAACAAGAATTAGGAAAAATTGAATATCAAAAACAACACAAGGATGAAAATTTAAAATCTTTGAAAAATAGTTTGAACAAACTAAAGGAGTATAAAAAGAAATTTAAAGAAGAGTGAAGAGAAGATGTAATTGAAAGTATTGATTCTGATATTAAAAAGGTAGAAGAAGAGATTTCTAAGTTAAATAAATAAGATGGTAGTCTAGGGTACAAAATATATTTAAGTAAACGGTACTCTAGACCTATTGTATTTTGGTGTAATAAAATATGTGTGTTTTTATAATTTTATAAGAAAAATATGCAAAAATCAGAAAAAACATTGGAAAAAACAATACAAAATATAAGTATGATTATCAAAAAATTTTTTGAGAAACTTCATAATTATCTTTGATTTAGCTGATGGTTGATAGTGTTTCTTTTGTTTGTAATAATATTTTTGGTTTTTCATTATCAAAACAAGATAGAAAAGATAGGTTCTTCTAGGGTTGTTTATTATGAAAATCCTTTTAACATAAGATATCGTACTAGT
>Ga0334894_1002335_pt1 | contig 13029 bp, 9 predicted proteins | sample GraSluR3_MG_6_FD_207225 | JGI IMG/M metagenome (GOLD analysis project Ga0334894, IMG submission 207225) | Sludge microbial communities from methane-producing bioreactor in Wageningen University, Netherlands - Granular Sludge_12_05 R3 | ecosystem: Engineered > Bioreactor > Anaerobic > Unclassified... | reverse complement strand
GTCGGCCGACGAGGCTTCGCGCCTCGTCCTGCCGGTTCGTCCTGCCCGCTGAGCCGGCCGTCGGCGTCGCCGCCATGCGCCCTACTCGTGAAGCGTGACGCGTCGCGTCTCGCTCGCCCGGGGGGAGTCGAGCGTCTTCAGATCGCGACGCGGCCGCTCCCAGGCGGTGTTCGCGGCCACGACGACCCGTTCGAGCAGCCGGGCGTAATCGGGGTCGGACCGGTCGGGATAGACCGGTTTTCCGCAGCGCCCCGTGCCGCCCGCGTCGGCCGGCAGCGGCGCCGCGAGGAACCGGCTTCGGGCGGGGTCGTCGAGATCGATCCAGTCGAGGCGCGAGACCTGGGCCGCCTCGTGGCAGCCGGCACAGCGTTTCGCGTGGACGGCCGCGACGTCGGCGGCCAGGTCGCGGTCGTTCGGCAGATCGTAGGGCGGCACCTCTTGCCGCTTGTTGATGAACCCGTCGTGGTAGGGAGCGTTCGCGTCGATCCAGATGACCAGGCGCAGCCAGTCTTCGTCGCTGAGCCGGGCGCGGCTGCCGCACGGGCCCGAGCGTAAGACGTCGACCAGCTTGCTCTTGTGGGAGCCGAAAGCCAGGGGCGGGGTGATCTTCGCGTCGTCGCCCACGTTCGAGCGCGCGACCAGCCCGTGGGCCGTGATCGTGTCGTAGGCCCGGTTGTAGCCGGCCGTGAGCCCGCCCGAGAAATCGAGCCCGGCGGCCGGTTCGAGGCCGCCGTGGCAGCCGGCGCAGAGCCGGTCGAAGATCGGCTGCACGTCGCGGAAGAAGCTGATCGGGCGCGTGCCCCAGGGCGGCGGCGCGGGAGTCGACGGCTCGCGGAGCAGGGCGATCGGGAACGCGCCGACCGTGGCTTGCGGAGCTTCGCCGCGCGTTTCGTGGCAGCCGTGGCACGCCCGAGCCTCCCCCGGCTGGAAGCTGAGGAACGACCGCATGCGCCGCAGCTCCATGTGGTTCTCGTCGAGCAGTTGGAAGTAAACGGCCGTATCGGCCGGCACCACGAAGTGGGCGCTGCCGTCGGCTTCGACCGGCACCTCGCCGAGCACCCGGGCGGGCGTCCAGTTGATCATCACGCTTTTGACGTCGGGCTCGTAGCGCTGTCCGCCGAAGGTGTTGCAGTACGGCCACTGGAGACGCTGGGAAATGCGGAGATAGCGGATCGACTCGGGCGCCACGCCCTCCACGCCGTATCCCACGTTGGCCACCGAGCAGGTGGCGTAGTCGAGCGACGGGTCGGTCGCGTCAGCGCAGATCAACGGCCGGGGCCGGCGACGCAGGGGGATGGGCGAAAAGCACGAAATCGCCGGGTCGCGATACACCAGCTCCTTGGTCCCGAACACGTCGATCAGGTACAGGGCGTACCCCGTGGGATTCGTCTCCCGATCATAGCAGTACGAGGCGAGCAAGGTCGTCTCGGAAAGCGGCCAGGGGTGCATGTAGAAGCCGCCCTTGCCGGGCACGCCGCCCTCGGCGACCGGGGTGCCCGACATGCCGCCCTCGGGCGGATCGACGCCGGGGGTGACGATCGCGATGCCCTCGGGATGGTTCACGCCCCGATGGTGGTTCACGAGGACGACCGGCCCGGCGGCCAGCGTGTGGTGGCCCGTGGCGATCGCCGCGATCTGCTTGCCGCCGGGCACGGATCGCACGTCTTCGAGGGCCCAGGGATCGTTGAAGTGCTGCTTGAACAGGGCGTCGGCCCCGGTCCCGTCGGGGCGAACGTACCAGATCGACTGGATGTGGGCCCAGCCCCGCTCCTGGTATTCCCAGCGGGTGTAGCCGATCGAGCCGTCGCTGAACGCGTGGGGCAGGTAGTCGCCGTCCTTGGTGACGCTCAGCCGGCGCACGTTGCCGCCGTCGGGCCCCATCACGTAGAGATTGCACGACGTCTCGTCCTTGTCGTACTCGTTGCACTGGAGCGAGCATCCGCACCGCTCGGAGACGAAGGCCACCTCGCCGCTGGGCAGGTAGGTCGGATCGAGGTCGCTCCACTCGCCCTCGGTCAGTTGGCGCAGGCCCCGGCCGTCGATGCCGATCTCGAAGATGTGCGTGGGCTCCTCGTTGCGCCGCAGCTCGAAGCTCGTGCGGCGGTCGAGCCAGCCGGCGGGCGGCTCGTTGCTCTTCGCCTTCGCGTAGCCGAAGACCACCCGATCGGCGTCGTACCACAGGTCCATGCCGTGGACGTGCCCCGGGCCCAGCTTGCCCTCGAGCAGGTTGCGGACCTCGCCCTGGCGGTCGTATCCCGCCATGCTCAGCACGCACAGGTCGCCGCCGGGCCGCGACACCCACGGCATGTGGTTCAGGCACACGTCGGGATAAGTCTCCTGGGTGAAGCGCTTGACGAAGAGCAGTTCGCCGAAGTCGAGCCGCGGGTTCTGGAAGGCGATCGCGCGGGCCAGCCAGCGGGCCTCGCGATACAACGCCTCGCGCGCAGCCGCGTCGGGCCCGTCGGTCGACTCGCGCCGGGCCAGGGCTTCCGCACGGCGCCCGAGCTCGTCGAGCGGCGCCGGCGCGGCGCGCTCGAACGCATCGAGCAGCCGCTCCGCTCGCGCGATCGTCTCGCGAACCGGCTCGACAAAGAAAACGCGGCCGTCCGCGAAGGCGACTTCGCCCTGCCGGGCCGCGACGATCACGGCCGCGGGTCCTTCGTGGTCGATGGGAAACTCGATCGGAACGCTCGCCGACGCGGCAAACGTCGCGCGGAAGGCGGTCTGCCGCTCGGGCCGGAACGGCGTGAACACCACCGACTCGACGCTCAATTCGACCGGCGGATCGAGCGGCCCCTCGGCTTCGAGCTCGACCGACAGCCGGTTCCTGCCGAACCCAAGTTCGGGACCGTCGTGCACCACGACGCGCCAGTTGCCGCCCAGGGTTAACGGAATCGGCTTTCCGGCCGGCGAAAGCAGCTCCGAGGGGAACTGCCCGCCCAGTTCGGCCAGCGGCACGGCGACTTCGATGCTGGTCTGCCCCTCGTGGCGCAACAGGCCCGCCTTGTCAGGCGCGAGCGATGCATCGCCGATGAGCAGGCGGTCGGGTTGGTCCTTGTCGAAGCGTACGTTGAGCTTGCCCAGGGCGAAAAGCGAGCCGGCGCGGTTTCCGCCCCGCGACCAGATGCTCAGGCTGCTCTGCCGGGCCGGGCGGTGCAGGGCCAGGTTGCGCCCGGGATCGTCGGCGCCGTAAACCTCGACCTCGTCGAGGTGGAAGAAGATCGGCTGCGGGCTGCGGACCTGCAATCGGACGAAACGCGCCTCGACGGGGGCCCGGTCCTCGGCCTTCGCCGCCTCGGCCAGATCGACCACCAAGGGCCCCCCGCCCGACACGCCGCCAAAATGCCTGCCTTGGTTATCGTGGATCAGCTTCCACTGCTTGCCGTCGTCGGAGGTCAGGATCAGCAGGTTGTCGGCATTGTGCAGCCCGGGCCGGTAATCGAGCCGGTTGTAGACGACGATTTTGCCGATCGCCCGGCGCGCGCCGAGATCGACTTGCCACCAGGGATTCGGCTCCTGCCCGGTGTGGAAGGCGTAGCGACCGTTCGTCACCCCGTCGACGGCCCCGGCCGCGTCCAACGCGGTCGAACAGCCCTGAAAGCTCGCCTCGGCGTGCGTGGGCATCGACAGGCCGACGTAGAGATGCGCGCGATCGTGCAGAAGCCAAAGCGAGGGTTGGCCCTCGTCGGCGGCGGGCAGGCGCGCGGCCCGTTGCCAGCAGGCATCGTCGAGCCGGCCGTCGATCTGGGGTCCCGGCGCCTCGGGCACGCGGAGCCGGTCGTCGGGCTTCACGCCCGGCCAGTTCAACTCGGTCTCGACGAACCGCACCAGGCCGGGCTCGCGAATCTGGGCGACGCGGCGGGCATCCTGGCGCGTCCAGTCGTCTTCGACCTGCCGGCGAAACGCCTCGGCCGAAAGGCACGGCGAAGTCAAGGCCGCCAGCAAGGCCAGGCCCAGGGTCTCAAACGGCAGACGATGCAAGCCTTTGCGAGGCATGGGGATCTCCCATTGACGCGCTGCGACGACCGCTCCCGTGACGATCCCATTATGCACGGCGGGCGTCGGCCGTCCACAACCCGTTCGCCCGCCATTCGATCCGGCGGTCTCGGAATCCCTGCGTGCAAGGGGTACGATGAATAAGGCGGGAAACATCCTGCCTATGACCTGCAACCAGCCAGAGGGGGCTGGCAACCCGCCGTTTGCTTGACAGTCTCGATAGAAAGAGTCATACTAAAGCAGGATTGAGAAGCCTGGGGGAAGGGAGTGACTGCGCCACGTTCGACGGCACCGGCAACCGTCCCTAGCGTCATCTTTGGATAGGATCGATTTCGGCCCCGTTGCGCGGAGGTCGAGCGATCGGTAGCCCCTGAGGTAAGGAGGTCGCGTCATGTGCGTCCGAGTAGATGGTCGGGGCCGGCGTGGATTCACGCTGGTCGAGCTTCTTGTGGTCATTGCCATTATCGGCATCTTGATTGCTTTGTTGCTGCCCGCGGTGCAAGCCGCCCGGGAAGCCGCGCGCAGGTCGCAGTGCTCGAACAACCTGAAGCAGATCGGCCTGGGCCTGCACAACTACCACGATTCGTTCAAGACGTTTCCGTTCGCGTGGATGGTGCACGCCCCGGACCCGGCGAACCTGTTCAGCGGGCTGAACATCCAGTGCTGGGGCACGCGCATCCTGCCGTACATCGAGCAGGCCCCGCTCAAGGACATGTACGACGACCGGTTCCCGGCGGTCGATCAGTTCGCGATGCTGCCGGCCGTGCAGCAGAACCTGCAAGTCATCCAGACGAAGGTCGACACGTTCATGTGTCCGTCCACGCCGAGCCCGGAAGACAAGTATCACGCCGACTTGGCTCCCGATTTTCCGCTGACGTGGGACGCCGCCCCTTCCGACTACATTGCCTCGCTGGGGGTGCGCAGCGACTTTGCCCGTGTGGCGTACGCGAATTACCCCGGGGGGGCCGGGGGAAGCCGCGGCGGGGTGATGCAGTTCAACGGCATTGATCCGGACACGGGGGGATTCTCGTCAACCCTGGGCAACATCGCCGGCGTTCTCGACGGCACGTCGAACACGATTCTGGTCGGCGAGCGCGTGGGCGGCGGCCGGATCTTCCTGGCCGGGGGAAAGGCGGCGCCCGCCGGAATGCCCTGGGATATCTACCGCCTGACCAACGGCGGCGGCTGGGGCGACTTTCTCAACGGCGAGCACTGGGTCGCCGGTTCGCTGCGCGACGGCACTCCCGGCCCCGACGGCGGGCCGTGCGCGATCAACTGCAACAACGTTCGCAGCCAGGGGTATTACAGCTTCCATCCCGGCGGCGCCCAATTCCTCCTGGCCGACGGCTCGGTGCGCTTCGTCTCCGAAACGACCGAGGCGTTCGTGATCGCCGCGATGATCACGCGCCAGAAAGGCGAGACATTTCAGCTACCTTGATCGTGCCGGGCCTCGGCGCGATCGAAGGCAGCCGACTTGCGCCGGCCGTTTTCGTAAGGGAATTCACTCGAACCGTTCGGGAGAAGTGGGATGAAGCGTTCCGCAACGTGGCTGGTCGTTTTCGCGATGGTCTGCGTGTTCCTGTGCTCGTGCGGGGAGACCGATCCCAGCCGTAAGCCGACCTATCCGGTCAAGGGCGAGGTTTACGTCGACGGCCAACCGGCCGCCGAACTCGCCGTTCGCTGCACCGACGTCAAGGGCCTCGACAAGGAGAACCCCACGATTTCCTCGGCGTTTACCGACGAGGAGGGCAAATTCGAGATTTCCACGTATGAGGCGGCCGACGGCGTGCCCGCGGGCGAGTACATCTTGACGTTCATGTGGGGCCAGTGGAACCGGGTTTCGGGGAGCTACGGCGGCCCCGACAAGCTGGGCGACCGCTATTCGAATCCCGAAACGTCCGAGCACCGCATCACCGTCAAGGAGGGCGAGCCGACCGATCTGGGCCGCATCGAGCTGACCACGAAGTGACACCGGCCAACGCCGATCGGAAAGCCACAACGAGACGCCGGGGGGCAGCCCCGGCGTCTTTGTTCTTGCGCCACCGAGAAGCCTCGACGAAAGGGAGTCGCCATGGGTTGGGCCTGCGTTATGCTTCTGTTCACGGCCGCCACCGAGGACCTGCAGAATACCGCGCCGAGCTGATTTTTCCGCTTTACGGCCAGCACAACCACGCGCCCGGCATCTGGAACGCGAGCCGGCGGGCAGCTATCATTACCCGGCCGTCATCCAAGGGGCCGACGGGACCGTCCACGTCGTCGACCGCTTCTTCGTCGACCAAGGCAAGAGCATGAAGCATGCGGCCTTCAACGAAGCGTGGGTTCGGGCGGGCGACGGGTGAGCGGCCTTTACCGCCAACACAGAAGGAGCAACCGTGCTCGACGACGGAGAAAAAGGAGTCATCCTCCAGCGCGACCGCCAGACCTATGGCATCGCCCCACATATTCCTTGCGGCGTGGTCACGCCCGAGGTGCTGCGCAAGATCGCCGACGTGGCCGAAAAGTACGATTGCAAGGCGGTCAAGATCACCAGCGCCGCCCGCGTCGCGCTGCTGGGAATCGAAGAGAAGGACGTCGATGCCGTCTGGGCCGACCTGGGGATGGACCCGGGTGGAGTCGTGGGGCTCTGCGTGCGCAGCATCAAGGCTTGTCCCGGCACCACCTTCTGCAAGCGCGGGCAGCTCGACAGCCTAGGCGTGGGCCTGGAGCTCGACAAGCGCTATCACGGCATGGAGCTGCCCGGCAAGATGAAGATTGGCGTCAGCGGCTGCCCCAACCAATGCGGCGAGACCAGCTTCAAGGACGTGGGCCTGGTCGGTACGCCCAAGGGCTGGCGCGTTTACGTGGGCGGCAACGGGGGGACCATGCCCCGCCTCGGCGAGGTGCTCGCCCAACGCCTCGGCACCGAAGAGGCCCTCGCGCTGGTCGAGAAGATCCTCGACTACTACCGCGCCCAGGCCAAGCCCCGGGAGCGGCTTGGCCGGCTCATCCAGCGCCTAGGACTGGAGCACATGGAAGAGGCCGTGGGGCTTTAGCCGTTCGGGCGAGCTTTTCGCGGCCTCGGCGCCATGTTACCATAGGGGGCGGCTGAAGACCGTCGCCGGCGCGGCGTCGCGGCCTCGCGCTGGTGCTTTCCCGAGCGAAGCCTCTCGAACGACCCACCGACTTGCCATGCTTTCCATCGTCATTCCCGTGTTCAACGAGGAGGAGAGCCTCGAGCCGCTCTTCGCCGAAATCTGCGAAGTCGCCCAAACGCACCACTACCGGCTCGACGTGATCTTCGTCGACGACGGATCGACCGACGGATCGTGGGTGATCGTCGAGCGACTCGCCGCCTCGGACGAGCGGGTGCGGGGCATCCGCTTCCGCCGCAATTTCGGCAAGGCGGCCGCCTTGAGCGCCGGGTTTGCCGCGGCGCGGGGCGAGCTGGTGATGACCCTCGACGCCGACCTCCAGGACGACCCGCACGAGATCCCCAATTTCCTCCGCGCGATGGACGACGATCTCGACGTGGTCAGCGGCTGGAAGAAGGTCCGCCACGACCCCTGGCACAAGGTGGGGCCGTCGCGCGTGTTCAACTGGATGGTCAGCCGCCTGACGGGCGTCGAGCTGCACGACCACAACTGCGGCATGAAGTGCTACCGCCGCGAGATCTTCGACGAGGTGCGGCTTTACGGCGAGCTGCATCGCTTCGTTCCCGTGCTGGCCGCGGCGCGCGGCTACCGGGTCGGCGAGCTGGTGATCCGGCACCGCGCCCGGCGGCACGGGCACTCGAAGTACGGCGTGTCGCGGTTCGTCAAGGGGTTCCTCGACCTGCTGACCGTCAAGTTCCTGACCGGCTTCGGCCAGCGCCCGCAGCACGTGCTGGGCACGGTAGGATTGGGCTCGTTTCTTCTGGGAGGTTTCACGTTGACTTATCTCGCGGCGCGCTGGGCGCTGTCGCGGCTCGTCCAGGAGGGGCCTCCCTTTTACGACCTGCACGACCGGCCGCTCGTCCTTTATGCGGTCGGGCTGCTGCTGCTGGGCGGGCAGCTCATGTCGATCGGCTTCCTGGGCGAACTGTTCATCGCCTACCACCAGCATCAAACCAAGAACTACTCGGTCGCGAATCGGGTGGGCTTTTCCCAGGAAGCCTCCCGCCCCGCTCCCGCGCGCGACGACGCCCCGGAGGAGCCATGAGCACGGCTGCCGACGATTCCCAGGCACGGCTTCGGCGAAGCGTGTACGCCCTTTTGATTGCCGCCAGCGTGGGGCTCATGCTGGGACGCATTCTCGCGGTCGACGACGTGGGGCGATCGGCCATCGAGGAGTACGCCATCCAAAGCCGCCTGGGCGAGTTCCGCAAGACCCTGGCCTCCCGGGGACTTCGCGACGACGATCCCGAGATGGCCAGCCGGCTCGCCGACGAGGAAGCCCGGCTCCGCCAACGGATCACGATGCGGCGGCCTTTCCTCAGCGCCAACGACCGCAGCCGCTGGTGCGCCATCCGGGCCCTGGTCGAGCCCGACATGCGCGTACCCGGCGTCCCCTACGCCATCGACAAGGTGATCCAGGAGGCGAACTGGGACACGATCGACATGGTCAAGCACGACGGCCACCTGTACTCGAGCAAGCCGCCGCTGCTTCCCACGCTGGCCGCCGCGCCCTACTGGCTGATCCACCGCGCGACCGGGGCCACGCTGGGGTCCCATCCGTTCGCCATCGGCCGGGCCCTTCTCGTGCTTTTCAACGTCGTGCCGATGGTCGTCGCCTTCGTGCTGCTGGCCCGGCTGGTCGAGCACTTGGGCACCTCGGACTGGGGGCGCGTTTTCGTGATGGCCGCGGCCGCGTTCGGGACCTTTCTGACCACCTTCGCGGTCGTGTTGAACAATCATTTGCCGGGCGCGATCAGCGCGCTGATCGCCCTGTACGCCGCCGTGCGCATCTGGCGCGACGATCGGCGCGAGCTCGTTTACTTCGCCGTCGCCGGTCTGTTCGCCGCCTTCGCCGCGGCCAACGAGCTGCCCGCGCTGTCGCTGTTGGTGCTTCTCGGCGCCGCCCTGCTGTGGAAGGCGCCCCGCCCCACCCTGGTCGCCTACCTGCCCGCCGCGCTGGTCGTGGCGGCCGGGTTCTTCGGGACGAACTGGATCGCGCACCGCAGCCTCCGCCCGCCCTACATGCACCGCAGCAAGACCGACCCGGCCGACAACTGGTATCGGTACGAGTACGAGCGCGGCGGCCGCACGGTCAAGAGCTACTGGCAGAACCCCGTGGGGATCGACCGAGGCGAGCCCTCGCCCGCCGTCTACGTCGTGCACGCCCTGGTCGGCCACCACGGCGTGTTTTCGCTGACGCCGGTCTGGATTCTCACGCTCGCGGGCCTTCCGCTCTGGCTGTTCCAGCGCCGCGACCGGTCGTTGCGGGAGCTGGCCCTGTTCATTGCCGCGTTGAGCCTGGTGTGCGTCGTCTTCTATCTGATGCGCCCGCAAGCCGACCGCAACTACGGCGGCATGACGTCCGGGTTCCGCTGGGTGTTCTGGTTCGCCCCCATGTGGCTCGTGGGCATGCTCCCCGCCGTCGACCGCATGGCAAGCCGCCGCTGGCTCCGCGGCGTCGCCCTGGTGCTGCTGGCCCTATCGATCCTCTCGGCGGCTTATCCCACCTGGAATCCCTGGACCCATCCCTGGCTGTTCGATTGGTTCGATCACCTTGGATGGGCGCGGGTTTGAGCGGGAGCGGCGAGCCCCCCGCGCCGGTCGCCCCCGACCGGTGATGCCGGCAAGGCCGCCCGGCTTGACGGGCGACGCGCGCGGCCGACCCCTCGATGGAACGATTGCCTTCGCCGGAGTCGGGCGGTAGCGTTATTCTGAGGCAAGCGGAAACGTCCGCGGTCCCGTGGAGAACAGGTGCCCTCGGAGCTTCGGAGGTGCGAGATGGGCTGGGATAGCGGGTTGTCGACGGACGAACGGGATCTCCTCGTCGAGCTTCTGGAGCGGGAACGGGGCGAGCTTCACCCCGAGATCCGTCGCACGCGCACGGGCGAGTTCCGCGAGGGGCTGCGCCAACGCCTGCGGCTGGTCGAAGGGCTTCTCGAACGCCTGCCTCCGTCGACCGGGAGAACCTCGGAGACCGCCATCGGGCGCGGCTGAGCCGCGCAACGCGGCCGCCTCGGCCGCACCATGCGGACACGACGCCCGAGGTCGCCGCGTCGCCCGATCGCGCGTGGCCCCGGCCATCATCGCGCCGCGCTCTGGCGGCCGAACGCGTCCAAGCGCCCCGCCAGCAGAAGGGCGATCGGGCGCGTGTGGTCGAATCGTTCGAGCAGGATCTTGGCGGCGGCGGTAACCGGCGTGGCCACGAACATGCCGACGATGCCCCAGATCATGCCCCATACCATCAGGCTCAGCAGCACGGCCACGGGATGCAGCTCGAACGAGCTGCCCATGATCTTCGTCTCGAACACGTTGCCGCTGGCGAACTGGATCCCGCCGGTCAGCGCGATCACCGCAACCTTCGCCGCCACGGAGAGTTCGGGGGCAAGCACGATCAACGGCAGCGGCAGCAGGCCGGCGACGATCGGCCCGATGTTCGGGATGAAGTTCAGCAGAAACGCCAGCAGCCCGAACACCACGGCCAGCGGGATGCCGAACAGCCACAGCGCCAAGCCGAAGGCCGCCCCCGTGACGAGCGAGATGAGCGTCTTCGTGACAATGTACCTGCGCACTCGCGACTCGATCTCGCGCCACGTGCCGGAGCGCGGTATGGCCTGGGACGTTCCGCCCAAGAGCAGAAAGAACATGAAGACGAGCACCATGAGCCCCTTGGAAAGGACGTCCATCAGGGCCGCGGTGAGATCCCCCAGAACCAACCGGAGCCGCTCGCCGAGAAAGGCGCTCAGCGAATCGTCCTCGGGCGCGGCGTTGCCCCCTTGGGGCTTCGCGGTGCCAACCTCGGGGCTCGCGGCGGCGTCGCCGTCGCGCGCCCCTTCAAGCTTGTCGACGCGAAGGGCATCGGAGACCCGCCGATACAGGGCGTCGAAGTTCCGGCGGTACTGGTCGCCGTCGCGCAGCAGCGCGGCGACCGACGCCCACACGAACAACCACAGCAGCACGAGCATCGCGATGCCGATCAGAAAAGCCACGGCCACGGCGACGATGCGCGGAGCCCGCAGGCGCTTCTGGATGAGATCGAGAACGGGGGAGATGGCGCACACGAAGAAGACCGCCAGCACGAACGGGAGCAGCACGGAGCGAAGCCAGTACAGGGCCGCGCCCACCAGAACGCCGACGAGCGTCATCTGGCAGATCGTCTGAATGCGGAGCTCACGCACCGCTTGTTCGCTGCTTGGGGTCGCCATGGTGGGTCTCTTTCTCGCCCCCTTGCCGGCGATAGAGGGCGACGCTGGCGAAACTCACGCAGGCGCTCCCGTCGGGCTCGACGGCCTGATCGTAGGTGAGCAGCTCGCCGTGGGTCGGGGCGGCGGCCTCAATGGTCATGTAAATGGGCGACAGGCCACAGATCCGGCTGCGGTTGCCTTGCTCGGCCACGTGGCGGAAGAACGAAGCGGCGTCGCCCCGGCAGGCCGCCGCGAGCAGCGCGCGGTCGTCGCGCTCCTGCATGGCCCGCCGCCTCGCATCCACGATCCAACGGTCGCCGAAGCGCTGCCCGACGTGGGCCAGATCGGCGCCGCCGACATAGCATACCTTGCCGCGATGCTCCTCGGCCGTCCGGCGCAGCTCGGCCAGAAAGGTCTGCACCTCGGGCGATTCGGCGGGCGGCACGCCGGCGCCGCCGAGATCGTCGAACGAGCCGGTGAGCACGGGAACGATGCGGAACGGACGCCTGCCGCCCAGCACGTACTGCAAATAGACCGCCTGGAACTCGACCGAGTGCTCGGCGCGGTGGGCCAGTTCGTCTTCGTCGAGGTCGAGCAGCCGGCCCGCCACGCTCGACGCCAGGCGCTCGGCGAGCCGATCGAGGAACCGGCGGTCGGTTTGCACGACGCCCAGGGGGGTGTCGAAGTCCTTGCGCGTGGCCGCGAACAATTGTCCCATCGGGCCGTGCGCGGTGCCGAAGATGACGAACACGTCGGCGTCGCTCTGTTCGACGATCCGCTTGTAGGCCCAGGCATAGGCCGGCCCCCCGCGGTAGAGGTCGATGTGGGGGCTGATCGCGCCGCAGAGACCCAGCCCGTCGGGCTGGATGCTCGGGTCAATCGCCCCGGGACCCTTCTCCGCGTCGAAGTGATCGGCGAGCTGTTGGCGAAGCTCGTCGGGGTCGTCCGGATAGGACCGGCCCGCATGGGCCGCGGGACGCACGGGCGCATCGAGGAACGCGGTCTCGATCCGGCGCCGAAGGGCTTCGAACCGATCGCCTTGCAGAAGGTGCGCCTCATCGAACCGTCCGACCAGCGATTTCAGGTCGGCCAGCGCCAAAGGCACCCCCACGCGGTCGCGGAAGGCGGCTTGGATCTGAGCCAGGGTGCGGCGGCCGTCCATCAGCGCGGCCACCAGGGCCGCGCCGTGCGGCATCACGATCGGTTCGCAAAACCCCTGGGGATCGCGCAACGCGAACAAAGGCGACCCTTTCGAGGCGACCGGAACGATTTCGAGCGGCCGCAGCCGCGGGCGCAAAGGACCTGCCATCGTCGTCGCGTGTCCCCCAGAGAAGACGGCCGGCCGAAAGGCCGACATCCGCCCTGCATTGTTTTTCGACGAAGGCGGCGTGTCAAGCAAGAAGAGTGCCGCCCGGCGCGGCAAGTCGCACCAACCCGCCCGATCGCTACGGGTTGCCTGAATCGCGCAAACGCCGGACTCGAATCGCGCGCACGGCGCCCGTGGTGTACCAGGTGGCGATTCCGAAGGGGCGGGTCGGCTCCATCTCCCAATAGATCGTCAGCTCGCGCCCCGCCGTCGCCAGATCGATGACCTTCTCCCGGTCGATCCACACGCGCACCGCGTCCCCGGTCACGCGAAGCCGAATGGCGTACCATCGATCGAGCGCGAAATCGCGGTGGTTGCACGTCTCGTTCTCGACGGCGGGCTCGCCGTCGATGCT
>Ga0334894_1002326_pt1 | contig 13088 bp, 15 predicted proteins | sample GraSluR3_MG_6_FD_207225 | JGI IMG/M metagenome (GOLD analysis project Ga0334894, IMG submission 207225) | Sludge microbial communities from methane-producing bioreactor in Wageningen University, Netherlands - Granular Sludge_12_05 R3 | ecosystem: Engineered > Bioreactor > Anaerobic >... | reverse complement strand
GATATTAATTATGTGGATAGCGTATCTTGTAAATGCTATCTATGGATTTATAAACTGGTTAAAGTTATTAAAGGAGCAGAAAAATGAGGCCAAATAATAAGGTTGGGTTTTTAGCTGGTTCTTTTCTCCCTTTCCATCAGGGACATGCATATCTAATAACTTCTGCATACACCCAATGTCAGAAGTTATACATTGTGCTGACAGCCTCTGAAAGTAGGGAGAGAAAAAAGTGTGAGGGGACTAGATTAGAGTATGTTCCTTGGAACATAAGGCTAAGATGGTTAAGGCAGTTTACCAAGGATATGGAGAATGTTGAGATCCTTGTAGAGTTTGACGAGGCAGAGAGTGATGAATCCTACGATTGGGATAAAGGCTTAAACAAAACAAAGGAGTTGATTCCAGAAAAAGTTGACGCTATCTTTTCATCGGAGCCTAAGTATGGCGAATTTTTCAAAAAGGTTTTTCCTGAAGCCACTCACGTTGTGATTGACGCAGATAGGGAGACTTTTCCAGTGTCTGGGACCAAAATAAGGAAGGAGGGTGTTATGAAGAATTGGGAATATTTACCAGATGTTGTGAAGCCATATTTTGTTAAGAAGGTTGCTATCGTTGGAACAGAGAGTTCTGGCAAATCTACGTTAGTTAGGAATCTGGCAAAACTCTTTAATACGGAATATGTCGAAGAGTACGGGAGAAGGATGTGTGAGTGGGCTGGAGGGGAAGACGAGGTTCTTACTCCGGATCTTTATCCCTACATTGCGTATATTCATAAAGCAGAGGAGTTTAAGAAGATTCAAGAAGCAAACAAATTACTATTTATAGATACTGAAGCTTTAGTGACCAAATATTACCTTGAACTTTACTCAGGGCAAAGGGATGAGCTGTATGATCATATCGCAAAACACCAGGATTATGATCTTGTACTTCTTTTACCTCCGGATGTCCCCTGGGTTAATGATGGGACTAGAAGGCATGGAGAGGATGATCTCAGAAGAAGGAATTACGAGAGAATAAAAGAGATTCTGGATAATGCGGAGGTTAAGTATAAATTGTTGAAGGGAACTTATAACGAGAAATTTAATAAAAGTATACTACTAATTAAAGAGCTATTATCCTAGATCTGCTATTGTATTGAAATTGACGGTTAAGTGATTGTCAGGAGTGTAGATGAATTGTCGACCAATATCAGACTTGTTTTCACATATTTCCCACCAATATGAAGTTGTAATTACCTCTGGATCAACCACCTGGTCCCATACTAAGCATTTACAATAGTCACCACTATATAACCAATCCTTGACCCTTGTGTCTTCTGAAGTTATGAGTTTATACCTTATCTTAGAGAAATCTACTTTATTTGCTCTGCAATATTCGGAATCTCCCATGAGACTTATAAAGCCGAAGGTGGAGATTCCTGTTTGCTTTGCTAGGGTTTCAGTATACATTTTGATTCCCTCGTAAGAATCAATATATCCATCTATTAGGCAGCAATTAAAAGATAGTGTACCAGGCGACAGTTCCTTCTGGATTCTTTGTAGATCTTCGATAGAAGCAGTTTTTATACCAAATATAGAATCATTAATCTCTTGATTATGGTGGTGCCTACTTATATGTATTTGGGATATTTTATCCAGATTATCTAGCTCGTATACACGATTTATAAAAGAGCCATTTGTTGTTATAGAGAGATCTATGTTTGGCAGTGTCTCAAAGATAGTATTCACAATACTATTGAGTCTTTTTATATCTAAGAAAGGTTCTCCTCCGGTTATAGAAATCTTTTTAAGAAGATTTTGCTCTGTGAGTAGCAGAAGATCTTTTTCTAACAGTTCTGGTTGAAAAGGTTCATTCTCCCGGTTGTAATTTCTTTCTGAACAGAATTCACAGGTTGCGTTACACTTGGAGGTAGCATAAACGTAAAGTATATATTGTGGGTTTGGTATTATTGGTGGCTTTTCGGATCTCAATCTGATACAGTCTTCGCATTTAAATGGGACAGTAATATCATTGATTGTATACTCCTTCGTTTGGTACATTCTTCAATCTTGAATTAACAGCTGCTTCTAGAAGGACTTGGGGACTCGCAGCCGCTACCAGTAGGCATAGAACGGCTTATTTGTGATATCCTTCTATTTATTTCTTCAATTTCAGAGAGAGGATCTATGACGCGTTCTCTGTCGGGCAAAACTATTTCCATTAGAATACTGAGCTGGTCCTGTAGGGAGGGATTTTCATCCAAGAATTGTGTTGGATCATCAAAGACCCCCTCCGCTATCTGTCTAATTCGTGACTCTATAGTTTTTGAATCTCCTTTCTCTCGGGCAATCTCAAGAATCTCTTCCAGAGAAGTAATCTCGTCTAGAACAGTTGGGGAGTTTTTAGTGAACTTGGGGTCTTTTTGCATATCTTTACTATTAAACTTATTTTGATATTAACAATATATTAAAAACAGGGAGGCTTGTCAAATGAATAGTTAAAATAACAAACCTACTTGGACAGTTGAGAAATAACAATTAACAGTCAGGAGAGAAATTCCTTGAGAATGAAGAAACTTCTCTGAGGGTTAAATATATAGAACTATATTATCCTCCGACTTCTGGACCAAATGTTATCATAATCTGTTATAGCAAAAAGACTTGGAGTATACAAGCCCTTTCCGAAGAATTCTTTTTAAATTTGTTCTATAATATCTCATAACATTTACTCTTAAAGACCCTTGTTAGAAGAAGAAAGAGCAGAAAATATTGTAATGAAAGACTTCGCCCCATTTCACCCAATACAGAAACTGTATGCAGGGTTAGAATATAGTAGGTACTCTAATCCAGAATTAGGAATATATTGTAATAGGCCTGTTGAAAGGGAACCTAACAAGAAAGTTGCAATAATCCTGACTGGTTTTACATGTGCAGGCAAAGATACAGTCTTAGATGGTATAGAATCCACAGGGCTTGTTTACCATGTAGTTACTGCTACATCTAGAGCAAGAAGAGAGTCAGAACCAGAAGATAAATACCATTGGCTTAAGGTAAGAGATAGGAAAGAGGGTGAGACAGAGGATGAGTACAAGGAGAGTATAAAGAATGAACATGACTTAGTAGAGTGTGATATCCACTACGGTAAGGTATATGGTCTACCAAGAAAATCTCTACTTGTAGAAGGGAAGGGTATCCCTGTTATTAGACCAGATATAAATGGGACACTTACATTGCATGAAGAATTACCTAAGCATGGTTTTTTACCAATCTCTATAGCTATTCTCCCAGATAGTTGGGAGCAGATATATAAGATACTTCTAGAAGAGAGGGAGGGGACATTGGAAGAGAAGAATATTAGGATAATGGAAGATATTATGAGTATGCCAAATTATTTTGCAGTAAATTACTTCCTACATAACAGTAGGTTTAAACAGGATGGTATGGAAGGGTTAGAGAGGTCTATAAAGGGAATGAAGTATATAATTGAGAAGTATTCCTCTTAGATAGAACAAGCCCAATTTTATTGATTAAAACTATCTAGTATAAACTTGATATAACTATATTCCTCTGTTGTTAGTGTTTCTACAGGTTGGTTGTCTCTGTTTATTATTAAAAACAATCCATAATCTTGTTCAGTTTTTGTATCATTCTCGAAATCTTCATCTATTCTTGTTTGAGCCAAGTTAAATATTGCTTTATAGACACTATCCTCCTTATATAATCTGCTAGTTGGTGTTGAATATTCAATATTATCTTGTTTACTCCATTGAGAACCATCTTCTACCGGAAGGAATCTTAAAGATAGTGTTAGGTCATTTCCTTCTAATGTGTAATTTTCAAAGAAGTTCTCATCTACCTCTTTACTAGATGTCCATCCTTTTGGTAGGTAAAAAGATTTGTTTTCAGATTCTATGGTAAATAATTCTCCTTGTTCTACTTCTATGGTTTCTCTTGCTTCTGTACTTTGACCAGAGTTAGAGTCTAATTCTTCTGAATTTTTATTGAAGAATAAAAAATAACCTCCAGTTATTAATAGGAGGAGGATTAAAATGGCTATTATTGTTGAAGTCTTTTTCTTCTTATCCATGAGAAAGAATATTTTTTATAACTTAAGGTATTATTAATATTGTTCCATTTGAGAATAAAAAGCAAGTTCTCTTTGGGGTTATAAACATGCCTGATTGGAACAACTCAAATGTGGCGGGACATACACGTCTGGAACCTAAAATGAGACAAATAAGACAGTATAAAAAGGGAGAGGAAGTGCCCTGTTTTTCTAATAATTATCTTCATATAAGTAACAATATAACTAGTAGATACTAATTTACTATATTTTCTATAATATCTTTCAATCTGACATAATTATAAGTAAAATGAGTTAATGGCAACCCGAAGTTTACACAAACAACCGTAAGCTGGTGGTTGCAGCTGTGAAGTAGGTAGTACAATTGAGCAATAATTTAAAATAAAAGTAATATTATTATGAGTTTTAGGAAGAATTTAGAATATCTTAGGAAACAAAAGAAACTTTCTCAGGAAGAATTAGGATTTAAACTAGATGTCTCTAGGCAGGCTGTATCTAAATGGGAGTCAGGAGGTGCATTCCCTGAAACGGAGAAAATGCTCTCCATGTGTAAAATCTTTAATTGTTCCTTAGATGACTTAATGAATGGAGATATACCTCAGTTAGAGTTAGATAAAGATAGGAAATATACATTCAATGATCTTGTTAACGAAATAACGGATATTGTAGGTAGAACATTTAATATGTTTGAAAATATGACCTTTAAATCTTTACTAAGGTTTGGATTTGAAATGTTTATCCTTTTCTTAGTTCTTCTTTTACTACATATTCCTTTCGCACATCTATTTAGATTAGGGAGTGATGTGTTTATGAATATAAATACAAACATATCTAACCTTTTTATTTCTATGTGGAGATTAATTACAGAGGTTGTATATATGGTTGTCGCTGTTGTTTCCTTTGTATATATCTATAAAGTGAGATTTTTAGATAAGTTTGAAAGTGCTAAAAGTGAGGATAGTAAGATGGACAAAAAGAAAGACAAAGGGGTTAAAGAGGAAATAACTGATAAAAAAGTTAGAAAGGTAGAAATAAAAAGATATGACTTCGGTTTATTTTCCTTTATTGGCAAAGTAGCTCTTTTCTTTATTAAGTGTTTTACTGTGTTTATATCCTTACCAATAATATTCTTACTATTTGGATCTGTAGCTTCTGTATTAGTAGGGATTGTTACAATATTTAAGGGGGTAACATTTATAGGGGCAATAATATTCTTACTGTCAACAATAGTTTTTACCATATCTCTGCTGTATATCCTTTATAACTTTATTATTAACCATAGAAGCAATTGGCAAAAACTTTTCATTTTGTTTATATCTTGTTTAGTAGGATTTGGGATAGGGGCAGGGATATCCGTATTTGAGTTTAGTAAAATGACAGTGTCCTCTGAAGCTCCTGTACATGTAGAGAGCTCGGTTAAGAGAGAAACATTCGAGATGAAAGAAGATACTGTTTTGTCTAATCTTGCCTACGATTATATAGTTGATGACTCTTTAGGGGATTTAGTTCAGGTTGAGGCTATATATTACGATGTATTTACAGAAGATGTTGTTATAGAGGAGGATGAAGACACTGGCTATATATACATACACACTAAAATGAAACAGAGTATTAACTTGGGGGAGTTGTATAATATTTTGATGAATGATTTAAAAGATAAGAGGTTGTCTAACTATAGTGCTTTAGGACAGTTTAAGTTTAAGGTGTATGCAAGTGAAGATAATATAGATAAGTTACAAAAGAACCAGATTAAAATGTATGTTCCACATATAGAAGATAATTATGATTCAAACAATTAATGAAAGGGAAGTAACATCATGATTATTGCTAGTACATAAGGCTTTTTCCTTCGAACCGAAGGGCCTAAAAAACATCTCTTTTTAGACACTTTTCATACACCAGGCCTTACTTTTGAGAATTTCTCTTTTTGAGGTCAAAATAACTCAATCCCCATAAGGGTTTTAAAAGATAGTGTACGGGTCTTGTTGGAACATGTTGAAAATGGCGGGACATACACGTCTGGAACCTAAAATGAGGTAAAAGGGAATAAAAATAAATTCTGTTTTACAATAACAACAAATAAACTTAAAAAAATTGATATTTATTTACTCCCTAAATCTCTCTTTTTGTACATTGATACGGTAATTAAATTCAATATTAATGTAATAAAAATTAAAACTCCTGAGATATAGATAACAGAATTTGTTATATCTAATAAAGCTGACCAATCTTCAACTTTAACTAAATAGTTGTTGTATACCATCTGTAAATATATTGAGATTGTACAAGCACATATACTTAGAATAGAGAGAGTAGACCAATTACCGTTTTTGCTTTTTTCTTTGTATGCTAGGTTAATTATTGGGAGTATTAAAGCTATGCAACCTAATATGAAACTAGCTAAATTTAATAAATACATGATTTTACTAATTAAAATTATTGATTCATTTTAGCATATATATTGACTGTTCTGATTAGTACAATGGGGATTTGATAAGACATACACGTCTGCAACCTAAAATGAGACAAATAGATAGTATAAAAAAGGGAGTAGATTGTCTCAAAATAAGATATTAACTTGACCTGAACATCTGAAAAATGGGAATATTGAGCATTATCTAAAATCTTTTATATATTTATGAAAAAGAAAAAACTTAAGTGGTATATTATTTTATTAATTATATGTACAGGAGCAATTTCAATTTATTTCTTTTCCAATAAAGGAAATCCTGAAATAGAAGGACTACCTATCGAAGTCAGTAAATACATAAAGACGAAAGATTTAGAAGAATTAGAGGAACAAGATTATAAAATTAATTATGGACTTACACCTCCCAATATAGAAGGTACATATTTAACAAGCAGCTTAGTAATTGACTATGATAAAAACAATTCTAATGCTATTGGTTCTCCTCGATTAGACAGACAAGAGCGTTTTTTTGATCAAACCAGTGACAACAAAATAACGAAAGAGAGTGTAACCGTAGAAAGCAATGAAACAAGAGTAGGTGAAGTTGGATATCTATCTGGAGATGGAAACTGCTTCACTTTTTTTGATATAGGTACAACAAATCGTGACTATGGCTGCGTTGTTACCTCTGCAGAAATTGTATCGGGATGTTTAGATGCCGAAAATAGTATAGAAGATTACAAAATTGCTATACTTATGCTTGAACACAATAGTAAGATTTTATGCGAATACCTTCCCAAAATATTTAACAAAACCCTTCCTATTTTACCAGGGAATATTAGATTGATTTCAGAAACTGATGGGGTTGCAGAAAGAGGAGATTAATTTCCATCATAGGTTCTCTCGTATAATATAATCTTAAATTTCTATAAGTAGATTATCTTCTGTCGAACCGAGGGGCCTAGAAAACAGTCCATTTTTGCTCTTTTTCATACACCAGGCCTTACTTTTGAAACTTTCCCTTTTTAGAGTCAAAATAGCTCAATCCCCATAAGGGTTTTAAAACATAGTGGACGGGTCTTGTTGGAACATGTTGAAAATGGCGGGACATACACGTCTGGAACAGAATAAAGATCTAGTACCTATATGAGAAAAACGGGAATTCATTAATTTCTTTAATATTGGTATAATTTGGCTATTAAATTCTCTAAAGACCTATTTATGTCTAATGAGTCTGAACTAAATTATTTATCCACTGATCCCATTGAGACACTGAAAGGGGAAAACCCCATATTAGATTTTACAAAAGATCAAGTAAAACAAATAGAGGAGTATTTCCAAGCCGCATATGGATATAAAAAAGGTTTAAATGGGGCCTTATGTGTATCTGCCTCTGATGAGTTTAATCCTGTTAGAATTATGGAGTTTCCTCGCGAGAAAAATAAGAATGATTTCTTGCTAAAAAACAGGGCGATAGCAAAAGTGGGTTTATTTCTAGAATACTGGAGGTTATATGGAGAAGCCTTAAAGAGTGGCCAGATGAACTTCTATAATCAAATTTCTTATAGCTTCGCGCCAATATTAAATAAGTCTGGGGAGGTGATTCCTGCTCTGTTATCAAATAGAGGTTTGTTTGGTAATCTAATTTTAAAGGATCCCGAAAAAGAGAGATATGAGGAAAAAATAGGAGAAATTAATTATGCTGGAGATGGAGATTTCGTTGGGAATGCTTCGGGAGCTATTGCAACGGACATAAAAGTTAAGATCAATGGTGACATTAAATACTTTCCTAGATGGAGATTAGGGATTACCAAGAGTTTGACTAAGCAGGTGAGTGCTGCGGACACTGAAATCAGAAGGATGAGGGCAAGGGAGATAACGGATATTCTTTGGGATGGTAAAGAGCGTTTTGATGATACTACTCAACTCTTAATAGGGGAAACGTTCTCTTCTTCAGGAACCTTGGAGGATTATGAATTGCTTCGTACTTGGTTGAAGTCTTGGAGTAGGGATTATGATAATGAAATCTTTGAAATAGTGAGGGAGGTAAGTAATTATGTTAATAGTGTATATAGTGAAAACCCCGAATCTTTTGAAACTCTCTCAGCTGTAAAAAGAATGGTTGAGTTAATGGAAGTTATGTATCAAAAAGCTTCAAGACATTATAGGGCATAGTGCACAGGTCTAATTGGAACAAAACAAGTTTGGCGGGACATACACGTCTGGAACCTAAAATGAGACAAATAATAATCAACTGTGTAGTATTGATAGAAATAGAGGGGCGGCAGTTATTATAAAGCTTAACATAAAGAGAGAGATTGCTTGTACAAGATAGTTCCTTCTATATCTTTGTATATATTTAAGGAAATGTTTTTTGTAGTCTTTCTCTATTACAAATATGTGATTTGTAGATTTAAGAGGTGATAATTCTTCATTTTTGTCATCCCATTTTCCCAACACCCAACCATATGTGTCTATAGGGATATATATCTCAGTAAAAACATTCTTCTTGAAAGTTTCTTTAGAAAAACTTCCAATTATTTTATGACTAGAAAAAGTGTCTCTTCTGTCTGTATGTGGTGAGAAATCATAAAAATATGGTGCAGTTTGAATGTCTTGTTCAGTTACTGAGCTGTCACATTTCTCCGACATAAAAGAGAATAGATGGCTAAGGTCTGTTTTAGTTGGATCATACTCTTTATGGACTACATATACACCTGATAGTATTCCATTTAGAGGTATGATATCTCCAGATGGTTTTATTACTGTAGGTATTTGAGCAGAACCCCCTCCAACCTGTTTGTTTCCATAGCAATATAGAACACAAGGATCTTTTGAAATAGGGGAAGTTAAAGGTGCCCATCCTCTTTTCGTTTGTATTGTCCCTTCAAAACAAACTACTTCACCATCTTTAATGAAGTCCTTTCTATTTCTTGCACTATTATATGCATGTTTAGCCCTATTCAGTTCAATATAGGACAGAAGTAAGAGTATCCCAAGAAAAGAGAATAATGTAGCAAAGACATTACCTAAAATAGTAATAGGAGAGAGGGCTAGGGAATTTAGAATAGTGGCCAGATAATTAGTGCTAGTAAGTATAGAGACTAAAAGAGTAGATAAGATGTAGATAAATATAAACAGGATAATGAAAAGTATTATACCTTTTTGGGACTTTTTCATGATGATTAGTATAACATATGGATTGGGGAAGTGAAATTGTACTTATATTTTACCTTCGAATCGAAGGGCTTAAAAAAATCACTCTTTCGGAGTTTTTCACCCACCAGGCCATTATTTTGAACACTCTCATTTTTATGGGTAAACGTATCGAGTAACAAAGGGATCTTTGAGTATAGTGGACAGGTCTAAGAGGAACCTAAGGGATTTGGCGGGACATACACGTCTGGAACCTAAAATGAGACAAATAAGACAGTATAAAAAAGAGCAAATCATGTTCTTTTCTTATACTTTGCAGAGCCGTGACCTTGATGTTGGCTAAGTTTTTCGTCTGTCTTCTTAAGTATATCACCCGTTTCACCGTCTGTAATTAATTCATAATATCTGTCGTTTAAACGATCTATAATTCTGTGTAGAAAGTTCCATTTCTTAGATTTCTTATGATAATCGTCCCCAATTTTTTCTTCTCGTATAACTTTATCTTTGCCTAATAACCTCCTTTTAGACTTTGTTCTAATTTCGTTATGAATCGTAAACTTGTCTTGTAAAAACATTCTTACTTCTTTAATTTTAGATCCACAATTAAAACACTTTTCATCCGATCCTGAAAGTTCAGTCTGACAATTAGAGCAATAATGTTTTGTTGAATTCTTATCCATTACTCTTAGTATAGAATTTATCTAGTCTCTCAAGTATGGCGCTGCTATAGTATATCTTTGGATCGCCAGTTTTTCTGAAGTTGGGATATAACTTAAGGCAGTATTTGGGGTTGTCAAAACATGGCTTTCTTAAATTGTGGAAGTTTTGATTAAGCACAAAATCGGAATATCGTTCCCGGCATTTTTTAACGAGTGTATCATAATCATAGGGATATTTCTGTTCCAATTCTTTAGTTGATAGAGTTACGGGAGTTGCTCTAGGATCATTTGTTAATTTAATACCTGCAGTGCCTTTAGATTCTTTGGAGAAAGTAATGTCAATATATAGAGCATAGTTATAAGGGAGTTTTTCATCATACGGGTAAGTTACCTTGTTCTTTGAAATATAACTCAATAATTGGGATTCTTCTTGTTTTAAGAAAGTAGCATTGATGTGTCTTTTACTCAAGAATGAGAGAGGTAATAAGTAGAGATTAAAATTATCTAAAGATTTATCGAACCAAGTATTAAGTAAATAGATAAAATTTCTTATTGAGGCTGAGCCCACTTCGTGAATATCTTGTGCAAGCCTTAGAGAAGGGTTAAAGAAGTGGGTTGCATTATCTCTAATTTCTAACAAAGTTAAAATATTTGATTTTAGTATTTCATTTATATCACCTGAAGCCAATAATTTATTAATACAACTAATAATACTTATAGTTAAGTAGTTATCTGATCTTGTTCTTTTATAAACAAACTTTTTGCTCTTTTCACCATTCTTTTTGAGAGGGTGCTCCTTAATATATAATGAGCTTTTATCGTTCCCGTTTTCCTCTAAGATTTTTGCCTTAAGTAGGAGTTCCCATGCGTTTATGATCAAAACGGCAAAGCTCTCTTCTCGATACTTAAAGTCTGGTTTATTGTATATCTCTATAGAGGATATTAATGCATTTATAGATTTCTCTATTAAGATATCTGAAGTTTTTCTTCCCATTTGACTTGTATTAAAAAATTAACCCTTTCTCGTCAATCATAATAGGATTCGTTCTATTCTTCTCTTTCCACTCAACAGTCTTTAAAAACTCCTTATTGTCACTAACTAAATATACTTTAAAATAACTCTCTCCTTCGTCATTCTTCAGTTCTCTTACTTTTAACTTTCCTTCTCTAACTAGTTTCTTTGCTGTTGAGTGATGTATACCAAAATCACTCTTTAACTGCCAATTCTTAAACCATAGATTTTCATCCTTACATATCTCACCAGGTATAACACCATTATCTATATTTCTCTGACAATCCATACACTTAAGTCCATATTTGTCATACCAAGTGTCTTTACCCTCCATGTATCTATAACAAATTCTACAATGGTATTGTCCATCTCTTTCTTCTAAATGATAGCCATTGGGAAATTCTTCTAGTTTTTTCTCTTTCTTCTTTTCTTCTCTGTACATATCAATAATGATTGTACAGAACTGTGTTAATCTCTCTACAGCATCTCTTACTTCATCATCAGACCACTTCCGTTTAGAGTCTCTTTCGAGTATCTCTTTATACTTTTGTAATGATTGGTCTGTTATTGCCATCCTAGTACGATAAATAATATACTTAGGCAGTAGTATATTATAGTTTATTTCTAAGGGTTTTGGTATGACACAGCAAGAAAAGATTGAGAAAATACAAAAACGTATGGATTGGGAGAATGAACAAGCAGATAAAGGGGTTGAGCCTTATGCTTCCAATAGAAAACGGATGAGAAAGAAGATCAAGGAAGTTAAAAGACACTTCAAATTTAACATGATTGTACCTCCCAAGGTTTTTGATTTCTTACGCAAGATGAAAGTGCAGTTGAGTCGAGAGGAAATAGAAAAGAATCTGAAGGATGGAGTTCAGCTTTATTCTGTTTATACGCGGAAAACTAGAGGAAATAATTTCTATAATCCAAAACTAATTATTGATAGGGAAATGTTTGAAGCCATTCAAGTAATAAGAAGAAACCAAAAAAGCTCAATAATCCTTAAGAATGATGGTATTCATTTTAATAAAAGTAGTAGAGAGCTAAGAATATGGGGTTACTCAACATATATTAAAAAAGGAAGTTCTAGATTCGAGATATGTTCTGAAATGTTTGGAAAGAAAAGGTGCCCAATGCGTTGGAGTCTTAAGCGTATGTGTGAGATTATAGGAGAACCTGCTTATAGTAATCGTGAAGTGGAAGAACGAAAAGGTAAGGTTAGAGGGAAGATTCGTTACCTTAACGAAGATATTGAGAGTAGTATAGGTATAAAGGATTTTATTGTAGAAGAGAACGGACTCTTCATTGTAAATCCAATAAACAAGCCCCAAGCGGGTTAACGCAACTTTACGCAATAAACTTTGTTTTATGATAAGTCAGAGTAGAAATACTCTGATTTAATTTTTTACATATACACATATGAAGAATAATAATCTTCAAACAGTCCTTATCCCAATTAAGGACTTAACCAAAGCCGACTACAACCCAAGAAAATGGGATGAAAAGGCTCTAAACGATCTAAAAACCAGCATTAAAAAGTTCGGTTTAGTAGATCCAATAATAATTAACAGTGCTAAAAATAGAAAGAATGTGGTAATAGGAGGCCACATGAGAATAGAAGCTGCAAAAGCACTAGGTATAGCAACGGTACCTGCAGTACAACTCAATATCCCAGATATTGAAAAAGAGAAAGAACTTAACCTTAGGTTAAACAAAAACCAAGGAGAGTTTGACTACGAACTCCTAGCTACCTTTACAGAAGAAATGCTAGAAGAAATAGGATTTGACT
>Ga0334894_1002319_pt1 | contig 13122 bp, 26 predicted proteins | sample GraSluR3_MG_6_FD_207225 | JGI IMG/M metagenome (GOLD analysis project Ga0334894, IMG submission 207225) | Sludge microbial communities from methane-producing bioreactor in Wageningen University, Netherlands - Granular Sludge_12_05 R3 | ecosystem: Engineered > Bioreactor > Anaerobic >... | reverse complement strand
CAGTTTGCCGGCTTTTGCCCGGAAGACGATCCGGACGGAACGGGTGGTGGAGAAGAAGGGACGGAAAAAGGGTAAAGATGAAAAGGTCCAGGTTGAGACCGTGGAGGAGGAAGGGCGGGATCTGGGCGCGATGGTGTCCTTGTTGACCGTGGCTGTGCAGCAGCTGGCGGAGAAAGTTCAGAGAATAGAGGAGAAAAATCATGACTGAAAAAAAACTGACAAAATCGCAGGCGCGGGTGTTTTTTATGCTGCACCAGCAGAAGCAGGAGCTGACGCGGGCCTATCAGGAGATTGTCGAGGTGGAACGGGAGCAGATCGAGATGGTGCGGAAGCTGCACGGGCTCCCGGAGGGGCCTTGTCTGGTTCGGCAGGAGGCGGACGGGAGCCTGATACTGGCAGCTGCACCGGAAGAAGAGGATATCGGCGATGATTGATATCGATCTTTTGAAGTCATATTTTGAGAACGACGACCAGCCGGACGAAGACCAGTTTGCGGCGCTGCTCGAGGCGTGTTTTAACGCGAACGGGGGCTGGGTTGAGGTGCCGGACGGTACTGCATCTTATAGTTCCGCCACGCAGATGCTCTTTACGGATGCGGACCTTTTTATCGGCGTGGGTGACCAGGTGCGGTATAAGCAGGGGGCGGGCTATAAATTTGGGCTTGTGACAGCCGTGAGCGAAACGACCGTTGACCTGGACGGCGGAGCGGGATTTGCCCTGACCAACAGCACGATCACGGCGATGGCCTTTGCAAAGGCCGGCGGTGTTGGGTTTCCGGAGGCGCTGAAATATCTGACGGCCTGGCCGGCTGGGCTGGGCCGGTATGCCAACACGGAGACTTTGAGCGCGAACAAGGCCCTGGTGGATGCGGATAACCCGATCCAGTTTCTGGACCCCAGCGCGAGCGTGTACACTGTGACGCTGCCGGCGGAAGGTGAGAATAATCATCTGTTCTATCTGATTAATACCTCGGGCTCTTACGATCTGCAGGTTGACGACGACGGGGAGGTGACCATCGTTACGGTTGAGCCGGGGTTAGCTGCGCTGGTGATCAGTGATGGGACGCAATGGGCGCTGGCCGCGGGGAATGTTGATCCTGACAACGTTGTAACATTGGATGGGACCCAAACGATTGATGGGGCGAAGAGCTTTGTCAATCCTCTGACTGTCCCATCGGCAACCGGGACCGCGCATGCCATCAACAAAGGTCAGGGGGACGATCTGTACGCCTTGAAAGAGCAGGTTGTCGCGGCGTCGGTGGAGGTCTTCCAATTAAGAACCGGGGACCACGAGGATGTGGAAACCGGAGATGGGAAAGCATCCATTCCAATTCCGGAAAAGCTGCATGGATGGTCTGTGAGCAGGGTCTGGGCACGGGTTGGAAGCGCTCCATCAGGCGGAACGGCTCTAATACAAATTTACAATGCTGCAATTCCCGGGGATTTGTTGTCTACCCGTATTTCGATTAACGCAGGAACGCTTTCGAGCGATCTGGCCGGCACTCAACCTGTCATTAACTCGTCCAATGCGGGCGTGCAGATGAATAAGGACTTGAGGATAGATGTTGATGCAGCTTATGGCGCCGCAGGATTAATCGTTGTTGTTGAGTTTACGGGAGATTTGGATTAATGGCTACAATTAATTTACCCGTTGAGGCAGATTGCAAGATTTCGACGAACTCAAGCACGGCTACCACCAATTATGAGTCTAGTTTCTCTAACTATTGGCACACTAACCCCACCTATGAGTGGCGAACTGTGCTTCGTCCGAGCTTTGGTACATTGCCGGTGGACGCGATTATATCAGCAGTGACCCTGTATGTATACATAGAGGGTGGGGACAGCGGGGCGGGAAACCATCGATTTTACAGGCTGCGGAGAATCTTTGTGGAAAACGAGGTTACCGGCGCCCGCGCAAGGGTTGGGACGAACTGGACAACTTACGGAGCCGAAAACACTTCTTCCGATAGATACTCGACCCAATCCGCGGTTTTATACGTGCCCGACAATACCAAGCAATGGCGGTCGTGTGCATTCAACGTGAGTGAATTTAACGCTTTGAGAAGTTCTAATACAGGCTACATCTTAAAGGCGACTGATGGCAGCGGGGAAAGATATTTCCGAAGCAGGACTTATTCGGGCTATTCTCCCTATTTCACAGTAATCTACGATCTACCTCCCACGGCGAAGAAGAGAAGAATCATCTGGTTTGGATGAATTTTTTGGTGGCTCGTTTCCCATGATAGAATGGAGATGTTATATTTATTTATCAGGAGGGATCGTCATGAAATGCCGCAAGTGTGGGTCTGAGGATGTCCGGGTGGAATTCGTTCAGGAACAGCGGATGAAGGAGAAGAAGCGAAAGACTTTTCTCTACTGGGTCACCGTTGGCTGGTTTGTTGAACCGATGCTCTGGTTCTTCCTGACCATGCCGAAGTTGATCTGGGAGCTTTTTAAGCCGAGAAAATACAAGATGACGACGAAGACCCAGAAGATGGCGGTCTGTCAGAGCTGCGGGCATAGCTGGAAGGCCTGAGGGGTCAGAGTTCGACAAGTTCCGTCTGCCAGCTGTAGAGAATGAAATTCCTGCGATCGACCTCCGCGATGATCTTTCGTACAACGGCCGCATCCCGGGCCGTGAGGTTGTCTTCGAGGATGATGGAGGGCGGCTGGATGTTATGACCGCAGCAGCAGCTACGGGTGACGACGCCGTTATCCCAGAGGTGCTGGATGACGGGCGCAAGGCAGGCATCGACGGCGATCCCGGATCTGCCTGAGTGCCAGTGGGCCGGCGGGGTGAGGAGGATGGCGGGGGTGGTGCCGGCGCTGGTGAAGGTGGGGGAGTGGCAGTCACATAAAATGTCCACTCAGGCTAAACTCGCCGATCGTTTCACCCACTGATTGAGGGCCTCCTCGAAATCCCGCATCATCAGGTTCCACCAGAAATCGGGGTGTTCTCGAAATTTGCAATGGGGACATTCCCTGGTCAAGCGTATGCGCGTCTCTTTGCCGAACCTGGCCAAGAGACGGGACAGGATCTGTCCGGCTTTATACGAGATAACCAACCCGTTTTTCAACTGCCATTTATCAGTCAGCAGAGCAGCGCCTTTGGGGGCGAGCGAGGGGTAGGGCCACTGATGTTTGACTGGCGTCCAGAAGACGTATTTCCTGCAGGATGGACAGATCATTGGTTTTTTCTCATTTTTTTGTTTTTTTGTAGAGAAGGGCCATGCCTATGACCATCCAGCAGATGGCAAAGGCGTTGCCGACGGCAAAACCCAGCCAGAAATTGGTGATGTACATTACTACTCGCTTTCTTTTGGTGCCAGCATGAAGATGATCCCCAGGAGGATGATGCCCCCGGCGGGGATGAACAGGATTATCCAGGCGATCAGTTCTAGGATCATAAGATTTTTCATAAATCCTTTCTTTGAGATTGCTTCGTCGGCTGCGCCTGCCTCGCAATGACAAATGCTAGATGATCAGGCGGAAGTTTTTGCAGCCGATGACCTTGCCGTCGGCATCCAGCACCTTGTCGCCAGGGACGACGAAATCGGCGCGGGCGGGATAGGCCATCGCCGTGATCATGCTGACGATGTAGGACGTGCCCGGCTTGAGGGGCGGCAGATCGGCTTTTTTGAGCTGCCGGTTGATGACGATGACCGGGACCTGGACGGGCCATGCGGCCACATAGCCGATCTGCTTTTTGCGGGCGTCCACGCCCAGCTTGGGGCCATCCGGGGGCAGGACGACCTTGTTGCCAAGGCTGTCGAAGATGGTGATGTGGTGTCCGGTGAGGTTGACGAGTTTACTCGCCATCGCTGCCCTCCTGATCATCAAATTTGGGCTCGTAGGCGGCGGCTCTTTCGGCCCAGTCTTTGGGGTAGTCCAGCCCGCAGGCCTTTGCCAGGCCGGCAAGCAGATCGGATATGACCAGGGGTCCTTGTTTGCGATGTGTGTAGGACAATCCTTCAAACAAAACTTTGAATGTGAAATCGTCCAGCATGTGATTTTGGGCCGGAGGGGAGGCATAATCGGCGTAGTACCAGGCGAGCAGATCCGGGTGGATGCAGGCGAGCAGGGCGCGGAAGACCGGGACGGCCTCGGCTTTGAGAAATTCTTTGCTGGCATCATCCCGGGCGCTTTCCATTTCCCACTGGGACGGGCCAGTGGGTTCTTTTTGCTTCTTTTTTTTCTGATGCTTTTTGGCGGCCTGGTCATAGGCTTCCTGCACTTCGGCGACGGCGTCCCCTACGCAGACGAGATCGTACCAGTTGCTGCCGGTGGCTTCATGCGCCCGGTAGCTGTGGCTGTAGAGCTTGAGGCGGAGGCGGGGGTCACGGGCGGCCAGCCAGGTTTCAAAGAGCGCTGCGACCGCCCTGGCGGCTTGCTCCTCATGCTTCCAGCCTGAGTAATCAGACACCCTGGCTGATTTGCCGTCTTCTTTTTTGTAGATCTGGATCCCGCCCAGCGACTCGGAGAGTTGGGCGCCGTGCTCAGCGAGGTATCGGTCCCGCCGCCAGTCCCAGCATGGTTTGACGCCGCAATAATGGCTGCCGGCGCTCTGGAGATAGAACGGGCAGGCTGAACAGGTATGATCCTGGTCGACCAGGGCCTGGAAGACCTCAAGGAAACGGCGGCCGTAGCCGGCGTGCAGCTCCTGCCAGTGATCGGGGTGGTTAAAATAGTCGGCGACCAGATCTTCAAAGGTCTGGAGGGTGAATTTATCCCAATAGGCCGGGGCTGTTTTGGTATCTGCGACCTCGATCTTCTCCTCCCTGACCGCCGTCATGAGGCGGGCGAACATGACGACGTTGAAAACGCCATCCGGATCATCGAGGTCCGGGATCCACTCCCTGAGGAGCCAGAGGTCATCGCCAGCGCGGGGAGGCGGGTCTGCCCAGGAGGTATGCATGATGACGGTGTGGGGGCTGTTTCTGATCAGGTCGGAGGTGTTCTGCAGTACATCATCGCTGGTCAGGCCGTCCTCGGCAACGCTGCGGGTGACCTCGGAAACTTTTGCGGGGTCGAGACGCTGCAACTGGAGCAGGGAGCGGCCGGCGGATTCGGTCAGGGCGCCGCGCTCGATCTGCTCCTGGGTTTCTTCGGGGAGACCCAGGAGGCGGATTTTGTTGCGGACAGCCGAGGCGGAGAGCTGGAAGAGCTGGCCGATCTCATGGGAGGACTTGCCGAAGTCGTCGCGGTAGATTTGCATGGCGCGGGCGATCTCGATGGCGGTGAGCTCCTTGCGGGCGTTGTTCTCCGTGACGGCGGCGCGGAACATCTCCTCGTCGGTGAGTTCCTGGACGTTCAGGGGAAAGTTGGGGGAGAAGAGGCCCTGGGCATGGAGCTGGCGGCAGGCGGCCAGGCGGGAATGGCCGAAGGCGAGCTGATAGCGGTCACCCGTGAGCGGGCGGGCGGTGGGGATCTGCAGGAGGCCATCCTGCTTGATGGAATCGACCAGGGCTGCGACGTGTTCCGGGTCTTCGACCAGGCGGGTCTGCCAGGGGTTGGGGTCAATGTTTTCGAATGGGATTTGTTTTACGGACATGCTGTGTACTCCTTTTTTGGTAGTGTTTCTGTGGAAACGGTGGTTTGTTGGGGTGCGGCTGTGAAATTTTTTAATAATGGCAAACGTCCAGCTTGCAGATTTGGGGACAGCCAAAGCACTTCGGTGCGCGGGTTCCCATTCGCTGTCGCATGGGTCTCTTTTTCAGCGTATGCCCATCCGGACAGCAAATCATCATAGAGATCTGAGTGATATCCGCTGAGGGCGACCATGCCATCCAACCTCAAAATCCTTTTCAGCAGGGCCTCATGATCTTCGCAGGTTAGCTCGTTTGCATACGAACTTTCTCCCGATCTTCCCTTCCACTCGCTGCGCACCGAGGGCAGGTATGGCGGATCCAGATAAAAGAGCGTGTCCTGCCGATCGTAGATCCTGAGTATTTCTTCCCAGGGCCGGTTTTCGACAATCACAGATTGCAGCCGGTGAACGATTGCATGCACTGCATCGGGATACCGGGCCCATCCATCCCCAACACTGCTGCCCTGCCGGAAACCCTGCCGGAAACCACTTGTTACACCAGGGTTCACCGTCAAGCTGTTGTACCCCATGTAGGCCCGGATGATGGTCCGGCGGGCGCGTTCTACCGGGTCTTCGACGATGATCATGGCGTCCTCATACTCTGTCCTGGCATAGGGGGTCAGTCTCAGCAGGCGGATCAGCTCGTCGGCCTGGGTGATATCCCGCATGACACGAAAAAGATTGACAATCTCATCCTCGATGTCGTTGTAGATCTCAGTGTGAGATCTTGGTTTTCGTAACAACACGCTGCCAGCCCCACCAAAGACCTCCACGTAGGTTTTGTGTGGGGGAAAATGGGAGATGATCCAGGGAGCAAACTTCCACTTGCCGCCATAGTAGCGGATCAAAGGGCGGGTGATGGTCATGGTGAGATCATACCTGTGTGGCTGCTGTTTTGGGATGCCGCCATGATTCTTAGATAGGGCTCGCCGATCTTACGCTCGATGGAGAGGTCATCTATCCAGCGGTCATCGGGGAAGACAACTTTGTTGCAGGCATCGAGGATGGCTTTGGCGATGTTGTCGATATCTGCCCGGTGGCCTTGCGAGGACGGGACGGTGACAGAGATGTGCACATGGAGGGGCGTCTGGGCGGGGAGGGGGTCATAATATTTTGCCTGCATGGCCTGTCTAATTTCAAAGGCCAGGGTGTCTTTGCTGGCAAGATACTCCAGCGCCTGGGGGTCAACGTATTTGCCGCGTTTGGTCATGCGGACATAGGGTTTGATACTGACACCGGGAAGAGAAAGGATGATCATGGGCGCTCAATTCCTTTTGGATACTCCCTGATCAGCGGCAGGTCGGCGGTATCATCCTCGAAAGCGTCGCCAGGCTTCTTGAAGAAGAAGGGGACGCCGGCCTGTTGGCATGCGCGGTAAAGGTTCTGCGCCCATTCAGCTTTCATTTCACGGGCGCCGGGACCGGTCTCGCCGCCGCAGATGACCCAATCGATCAGAACTTTCCATGCCTTATAATCCAGCCACGGGCGATATGTTGTACCATCAAAACCTTCCAGGCTAACATTAGATAGCATCGGCTCCACACTCACAAACCGGACGGCTGCCGGCGTTTTGAGCAGCCAGGGGATCCGTTCATCGGCTGTTTCCTGGTCTTCAGCGGTGACGCCCAGCCAGAGATGAGGGAGGATGGAGCCGTATTCCAGCTGATACCATTCGAGAATTTGGCCCTCAACGCCGCCGAAGTCTTCGATGATTGACCGGAATTCTTCGATGATCTCTTTCATGCGTTCGGGGCGTTTGGTGAGGATCTGGAAGATGTGGCCAGGCCAGAAATTTCCTTCAGGGTCGTCAACGGTCTGATAGAGGTAGGCAGGACCGTTCCAGGTGATCGTGGACAGCACCTGGAAAATAAATTCTTTTGGCACATCCTCATGGAAAAGGTCGCTCATGGAGCATACAAAGACTTTGCGGGGCTTACGCCAGTGATAGGGTTGGTCCAGGCGGTCAGGGTGCAGGGTGACCCTGAAATGGTTGGGGGCTTCCGGGTAGCCATAGCGGCCGCCCAGGCGGCGGGCCATGCGCTCAGCATAGCAGTTCCGGCAGCCGGCGGAGATCTTTGTGCAGCCGGTGACGGGGTTCCAGGTTTCGCTGGCCCACTCAATGTTTGTTGGCATGGTCTAGTCCTTTCCCATCTGCCAGCCGCTTTTCAACCCGGCGAGGCGGAGCTTTTCGGAATCTTCCGGCGGCCTGTTGTTGACGATACGGTGCACCAGCAGGGCGGCGCGGTGACGCTGAGACTGATCCTCGGCCATGAGGACGGCCATCTCGTTTTCGATGCTGGCTTCCGGCCAGCCGGCCGCTGCGATGGCGGGAAGCTTGGAGCGGAAGACTCCGTACTCCAGGAGCTTGTCTTCTATTTGTTTTGGCAGGATCAGAAGTTCTTTGTTGTTTTCCGAAAAATCGGAATCGGAAGAAGAAGAAGTATTAATTAATAGATTCTTCTTCTTCTTCTTTATTTTTGTATTTAAAGAGTCTTTTGTGTGTCCAAAATTTGGACAGGTTCCGGCCTCTACCTGTCCATTTTTTGGACTGGTACCTGTTCGATTTTTGGACTGGTCGACCTCTTGTGTTTCAACCTGTCCAATTTCTGGACTGGTTACCTGTTCGATTTTTGGACTGGTACCTGTTCGATTTTTGGACAGGTCAATCTCATCCGTTTCAACCTGTTCGATTTTTGGACTGGTTATCTGTTCGATGGTGTAGTTTTGGTTAAGCTGATAGTAGGTTGTCGTTCCGGTCCGGGTGGACGCGATGATCATGTCCTTTTTGACCAGTCCACGGACTGCTGAGGCGATGGTCGAACTGGATGCTATCCCGGTCATCTCCTTGATCTGGGAGTAGCTGATATCATCGCCGGGCTTGTCCCAGCCGCGGGTTTTGCGGATGACGGCGCAAAGCACTTGCCACTCGCTGGGACGGCAGGCACGCATGATCACATCGAAGATGCTGTTGTGCAACTGGGTGAATTGCGATTCGGGTTTGTTAAATGGCTTGATTTTCATCGCTGGTCATCCTCCCCAGGGCCTTGACTGGCCCTGCGACTGGGTGTGGGTTGGGTTTTTGAAGCAACGGAGCTGCTCAATGTGATCGGGCTGGCGATAGGGCAGTTTGATTTTGCGGGCGGCTTTGTTCTGTTCCTGTAGGCTGGCAATGCGGTTGTTGTTCTCCATCACGTAGTCGTCAATCTCGTCCTGGTATTCGGCCAGATAATAGCCCGCTGTTCCGGAGGAGGAGAGGATCGGGACACGATCCCGGATGAGGCGCTCCTTGGCTTTGCGAATTTTGCGGTCGTTGCGGGAGGACGCTTTGCCGAGCAGGGCGGAGGCCAGGTGGGCGCGGGTGACGCGGTTGGCGTAGCCGATGCAGCCGAACTCGATCATGTAGTTGATCAGGTCACGGCAGAGCTCGTCCGTGACCTCCCGGCAGAGGTCGAGGTAGTAGGTGCGGGGGTCAAGGATGCGGTTCATGAAGTACCTCCTGGCTCGGCTCGTTTTGGGGCGGGCGGCTGGTAGGGTTCCGGTGCCTCACAAAAAGCTATTACGTGCGCATACATCCAGGCGGGAACGTTATGGAAGACCATCTGGTCAACATGACGCATGCCCTCGTGATCTTCACGGGTGACATCGTAGAGCCTCCCTACCTCTGGCAGGCCGCCGAAAGAATCGGGGAAGGGCTGCCAATCCGGTTTAAGGAAGTGCTCTTTGATGGCCAGAAAAACAGCCTCATAAGCCCTGTTGTAGATATCGCTATATCCCTGGCTGGGCCAGTCAAGATGTCGTTTAATCGCCTCGGAAACTGGGGGCATAAATCTACTTACCCGTTCATCCCCAGGCCACCAGGATTTTGGAGGTCGCATTTTATTAACCATTGCTTATTTCCATTTCTGAGATTGCTTCGCTTCGCTCGCAATGACAATCAGCCTGCCCGATCCAGGTGGTAAAGCGGTCGATGGGGCCGATGTCGACGGAGAGGAGCCGGCCGAGGATGGGGATCTGGCGGGGTTCCTTGAGCAGGTAGGAATGGACAACGGCTGCGGTGGGCGGGACGCCCATGCGCTCAAGGTATTCGTCAAAGGCTTTTTCGAGGCGGAGAGTGAGGTCGGCGTTAACCTTATTGACGATAAAGAGGCCGTCTTTGATCATGGCTGGTCTCCGGGGATTCGCAATGTCAACCTGGAGAACGCTTCGGTTGCGCCGTGTTTGGTGGGGGAAACCGGGCCTGAGAGACCGCAGTCCTTGCATTGGCGGCGGGTGTAACAATCATTATTAAAATTGTCATGGATCACGATCTCGGTTTCACCACCGCAGAGCGGGCAGAGGACGGGGAGGGGGGAGAACTGCACCTGGTCGCCGAAGTGGGCCGCGCCGGCCTGGGCCATCTCGTAGAACTGATCCTTGGTAAAGGATATTTTTACGCCCAGTTCATGTTTGAGTTCAACACCGTCTTTGTCATCCGGCGTGAGAACGAGACCCGCTTGGGTAGGTAAAGTGTTTTTGCGTTTCCAAAGCAGCCGATCTTCTTCACGGTAGATCATCGCTGTCCTCGCTTTCAGGGTTGAACTCGATCCGCTCGCTGGCAAAGCGTTCTTCATGCAAGCGGAAAAACGGGAGCCGGCCATCGGTGGGGTTGACGATCTCCAGCCGATCCGGAGATCCATCGACCGAGACGATGAGCTGCATGCCGCGGGGGACGGAGACGAGCTTCATGGCGCGGGCGTCCGGATCAACGGGGATCTCAAAATTGCATAAGATGTTTGATTTTGTGCGTGCACGGGTCATTGAAATTCCTTTCTTTCTCCGGAGGGGGTGTCCGGATCATAGGCGTAGGGGCCCTGGCGAAGCTTTTGGGCTGTGTTGAGGCAGGCCTGGATCATGACGTCCTCGGTCTCACGGTTGAGCTTGAGGCGGGCGAGGGCGGCGGAATAAGAAAACAGGAACATCACGCCAGAGAAGCGAAATTTGATGTTCCTGCGAAATTATCGAATTTTATTTGTTTCGGCATTATCAACTCTTGGTAGTGCGTCCCTGTTGGTTACTTGGCGGTAGCTTCAGGGAATGGTTGGTGGTGCGAACTGCCAACCCATAGGGCCTCACGAAAGTGGGGCCTTATTGTTTACTCGGCAGTTCCCATTTCGTTTTCGTCGACGTATTCAAAAATATCGCCGAACTTGACGTTTGCCAATTCTTGAGGCGTATAACCTGCGCCCCGGATCAATATCTTGGCAAGAACACGGAGATCAATTTTCATGATGGGCTCCCCTTCAAACAAACCATAAACTGTCTGATGGGATATCCCTGACATAATGCTTAATTGATGTCTGTTTTCAATGCCATTTTCTTCTGCTTTGGACAAGAGGGAACTGCCTTTCAAACGAAAGGTCCCTGATCCAAACATTTTGGATTCTCCTCGTCCGTTGGTGATTGGTAACATCATAAGGACATCATACAATAGATTTCTACGATTGTCAAGCTACGCATAGACTCTACAGCACCATTAATAGACTTGACAAAATCAAACAGGTTATTGTATACTGTTTTTAGTTAGATGCTACCGCCACCCAACAACCGAACAGGGAGATCCTATTGTTTCCCCGACCCGATTCAGATTATAACACAAAAAAGAATATATGTTCTATTAATCTTCGGATTCAGGCTCGCTCGGATCAACAAGAAGATAGTGCATTACCCAGCCTTGTTTTCGGGTGTTGGATTTGATGTATTCGACATAGCACATCTGCATCGCTGGGCTGTCATTGAAGATTACGCCGCCAATATTAGGTTGTTCGCAATAAAGTTCTTCCAGACCGCCAGGGATGTAAACGGGATCCCCTTTGCCAAGAAGCGTGATTTCGTCAAGATGGTAGTTCGGTTCGGCGTAGACGCCGGCCAGGAAGTCTCTGATGATGAAATCACCAGGCGGCAGAGGCGTAGGAGAAGGAACTGTAGGTTTGAGCGTTTGGGTTACTGTGGGTATTTTTGTTTCTGTCGGTCTTTCAGACTTTGGCACATAATCCGGATCGGTTGGGATGAGGAGGCTTATGATCACCAGGAGAAAAAAAGCTACCAGAATTCCGACGACCCATTTCCAAAATTTATTTTTCATGTTGGCCCCTTTCTAAAAAAATAGGATGGTGACATTATAAACGAGAAAAGAGGAACGCAAAAGCAAAGCAGTATCAGATCTCAACTGGAAAAGATGATCACGATGAGGATATGGGGCATGCTTTTGTATTCAGGCGAGCAAAAAGTAGACGAAGAGAAAGACGATGAACAGGCCGGCCTGTACGCCGAGGACAAAGATGATCACGTTGAGTTGTTTCTTGATTTTGGACAGATGGTCCATGATGACCCCTTTCTGAGGCACTGGATGGTGGTGACATTATAAACGAGAATCAAGAGTAGGCGATGTGTTTCTGTAGAAACGGCCTGCCAACTGACAACTGAAAGAATTGGATGGTGAGGAAGAAGGATCTGCTGGAGGATACCATTTTTTGGTCGGCTGTGATTTTGCTGGTGATCACGCTGTTATGGGTTTTGCGATGGGCGCTGATCGGGTGACACCCTCAGGGATGGCCGATTTTGGCAAGGCGTACCAGGTTAACGTGTGCGGGAAGGCTGTTAAGCAGTGCCGGACGCGGGAAGAGGCCGTGGCCTGGCGGAAGGAGATCATCGAGGATATCGAGCTGTTTGCGCAGATCAGAGAGTGGGAGCCGGGGGAGCTGATGCCCTGGGTGCATTTTGACGAGCCGGCTGGATGATGATATGACAGATAATACACATGCCTATTGCGTGGTGGGTTTTGTTAGCGTGACGGGCCGGCCGCAGTTTGACCTGATGGATGAGTATCTGGACTGGCTGGGTTATGGCTGGCACCCGGCGGAGATGCGGCATGATCTTTATATGGGCAGGATCCCGGAGGGTGCGATTTTGCAGACGCCCAAGGGGCTGCGGATGGTGGTGGGCCAGAGGGGGAGGCGGCACCAGCGCCTGGCCCCGGTGTGCGAGAGCTCAAGACCTGGCCCTGGGAAGGATACGGATTTTGATCCCAAACGGACGGCGAGCCGGCTGCGTGAGGTCAGGTTGCGGCTGCGTTATACGCAAGGCGAGATGGCGGAGTGTATCGGGATGCAGAGGGCCACGCTGTCCAGGCTGGAGCGGGGCGTGGAGGTCCACCATTTTCACGGCAAAACAGTGGCCGCTTTGAGACGCTTTTATCGGTCGTATCTGGAGGGTCGGGATGGCGGATGATTTCCGGGATGTTCAGGAGATGACTTGTGCGGGATGCGGATTGGAGATCGGGCAGCTCGTGGATGTGGCGGGGGAGGACCTGGTGCAGATCGGCGGGCTGATCGTCTCAGAGATTGACGGAAATTGCGTCAGGTGCGGTGAGGCGTTCCATTACTCGCTGAATGCGCGCCGGCTGGAGAGGCTGGTGAGACGGGGGGTTGAGAGACGTGGCGGAGAGAATGATTTTCGCCAGCACGAAATCACTTAGAGGCATTTAAACGCATTCTAAGC
>Ga0334894_1002310_pt1 | contig 13180 bp, 14 predicted proteins | sample GraSluR3_MG_6_FD_207225 | JGI IMG/M metagenome (GOLD analysis project Ga0334894, IMG submission 207225) | Sludge microbial communities from methane-producing bioreactor in Wageningen University, Netherlands - Granular Sludge_12_05 R3 | ecosystem: Engineered > Bioreactor > Anaerobic >... | reverse complement strand
TAACTACCCTCCCTGAGGAAAAAAGGGCCCTAAAGCTTGGTCGAGTACACCAGAGTCCCTCCATGGGAGTATCCCCGAGCCTTACCATTCTTGAAAACCTATCCCTGGCCAGCAAAAAAGGTGAAAGCTTTTCCCTAAGGGGACTGGTCAAGAAAAAAAATCTGGAGACCTTCATCTCCATGCTTAAGGATCTTGACCTGGGTCTTGAGGACAAGCTTCATACCCAGGTTAAATACCTCTCCGGTGGGCAGCGCCAAAGCCTTTCCCTTATTATGGCGGCAATGAAGCATCCTGACCTGCTTCTTCTGGATGAGCATACGGCAGCCCTTGATCCCAAGACATCACACGTGGTCATGGAAAAGACCCGAGAGCTCCTGGAAAAGCATAATATAACCACAATGATGGTCTCACACCATATGGGAGACGCCTTGAAATACTCACAAAGAATCATTATGCTGGACAAGGGAAAGATAGTACTGGATAAGCCAAGTGCAGATGTTTCAGAAAAAGAGCTTCTGGATATTTACAAGGCAAAGCTTGCTGAAAGGATTATTGCCTAGGAGTTATGGGTATTATCCCATTGACTTAATAGAAGGAGATGATCAATTTGGCAAAGACAAGACTGGATGCTAATATCACTGGAAATATGGGCTGGGAAATGGATATCAATGGCCACCATTTCATCACGGACTCAGCCATTGAAACCGGTGGAAATGACAAGGGTCCCAGACCGAAGGCTCTTCTTTTGGCAGGGCTCATAGGATGTACTGGAATTGATGTAAAGATGATTCTTGATAAGATGAAGGTGGAGCTTGAGGATATGAGAATATCTGCAGAAGCCGAAGCAGCGGAGGATCACCCTAAGGTTTATACCGATATACACCTTACCTTTACCTTCAAAGGAAAGGACCTTCCCATGGACAAGCTGGAAAAGGCCGTAAGGCTTTCACAGGAAAAATACTGTGGAGTTACTGCAATGCTCCAGAAGGCGGCTCCTGTAACCTATGATATAGTTGTTGAAGAATAAGCTACATGAAAATACTCTTCTGATCAAATCAGAAGAGTATTTTTGTACTCTTTTTGTCTTCTCCTGGCTTCCCCAAGACCATGGTCCTTGGTCCACTTGAGGAAGGCCCAGGTGCTTATGCTCACATGGGTGTATATTGGTCTATTCTCTTCAAAAGCTTCACCTTGAAGGACAACAAGCCCTTCCTTCCTGTCCTTAAGCCAGAATGAAAGCGCATCCTGGTCCTCCTGGGCCATCTTCTCCCCTATTACTACGGCAGGCTCGACTCCGTGCTTTCTTAGCATCCTTAGAACCTCGCCCCTGTAGATCCAGTCATCCTCATCCTTTGGAAAATCCATTTCCATCAGTAGAACCTTAAGCCCCATACCTGCGAACTCCTCCAGAAGAGACTCATTTTCAAGTATAGTCTCCCAGCTGCCCACGGATATGTATGATCTTTGAAGCTCTTTCTCCTTCAACAGCTCCAAAAATTTCTTCAATCTCTTTGGATCATCCCAAATATCCCTATCTTTAAGATACACAGATGCACCCACAAGGGATTCCACATCCTTTACAACATCCTCCAATGGTCTCAATGGGTTGTCTTTCTTCCCAACAAGACCCATTTCATCAAATTCCAGTCTCTGCTGACTGGTTACCTCCACAGTCCCTCCATACTGAAGGAAATAGTATCTATCCTGATATTTCCTGAAGATTCCCCTATCCGCTTCCCTTAAGGGCTCCTGAATGGTCTCGTTCTGAATTGTATTAACATTTCTGTTTATCTCCTGGAGGCTTCTTTCAGTTATTATTCCAAGAACCGTTTCATTAAATGCCTCCACCGGATTCTTTCTGAAAAGGAAATCCACATATGGAGAGCCCTCCCCTTCTGAAAGCTCACCAGCCAGTGCCACATATGCTCCGGGGACTATATCCTTGACCATTGACGCCTGTTCATGTACAAGGTCTTCCTGCCCCTGCTCACCCCAAAGTACCACAAGGGATGGCTCCATTTCAAGAAGCTGCCTCTTGAAGGATCCTCTTTCCAGCTCCATATCCAGAAATACAATCTCCACCTTGTCCTGCATGGAATCCTGCAGTTGATTTGCAAGGTATGCAAGCTCCAGCGGCTCCTGCAGTCTCAAAGGCAAAAGCATTTTTCTCCTTCTGCTTATTCCCGGTCTTATAAACAGCACCTTCATCCCATTCAACTCCCTTTTATATATCTTTTCTCCATTATACAGGATTTTAGCAATTTTTTCATATTTTCATGTAAAATTATCCTTCTTGACTTCGAACATTTGTTCTGGTATTATTGAATCACAGAAATACATAAGAGGTGTTTTCCATGTCAGATAGAATCATTTTCCATATAGACGTAAATTCAGCATATCTCTCCTGGGAGGCTGCCTATAGGCTCCAGCACGGGTCTCAGACTGACCTTAGGAACATTCCCTCAATTGTGGGGGGAGACCAGGAAAAAAGGCACGGAATAGTCCTTGCCAAATCCATACCTGCAAAAAAATTCGGCATAATAACAGGGGAGACAATCCATTCCGCAAGGGAAAAATGCCCTGGTCTTGTTATGGTGCCTCCAAACTATTACAGGTATATAATGGCCAGTGATGCCATGGTGAATCTCCTTAAGGATTACTCTCCCCTGATTCAGCGTTATTCAATAGATGAGGTTTTTCTGGACTATTCAAATATGGACATCCCCTTTATGGATGCAGCAGGGGAAATGTCCAAAAAGATAGAGAATGAGCTGGGCTTTACGGTGAACATAGGGATTGGTCCCAACAAGCTTCTCGCAAAAATGGCTTCGGACTTTTCCAAGCCAAATAAAATCCATACACTTTTCAACCACCAGCTGGAAGAAAAAATGTGGAATCTTCCCGTTCAGGACCTGTTTATGGTGGGATCCAGAACTGCAAGGAAGCTAAACGGAAGGGGCATATTCACAATAGGTCATCTTGCTTCCCTGGACAGGGAATATATACATTCCTGGCTTAAAAAGCCAGGTCTTCTCATCTGGGAGTATGCCAACGGAATTGAAAATTCAGAGGTAAGAAGCGGAGGTACACCCATAAAGTCCGTGGGGAATTCAACCACCCTCCCCTTTGACGTGGAGACCCGGGAGGAGGCTCACAAGGTTCTCCTGGCAATATCTGAAATGATAGGCATGAGGGCAAGGGATCTTGAAATGTGCGGATGGGTTATTTCCGTATCCATCAAGAATCACCTCTTCTACTCCTGTTCACATCAGAAGAAGCTCACAGCTCCAACGGATGCAACTTCAACAATCTACAAATATGCTGCTCTTTTGTTTGATGAGCTTTGGGATGGGGAGCCTTTGCGACACCTTTCCATAAGTCTTTCGCAGCTCCAGTCCAGTGAATTCTTCCAGATTTCCATGCTGGAGCCCTTTGACAAGAAAAACAGAAGCCTGGACAGGACCATTGACTCTTTAAGGTCGAAATTTGGTCAGAATTCAATATATAGATCCTGCTTTCTCCATTCTGGAATTGACCCTGTGATCGGCGGCGTTGTCATGGAGGAAAGCTATCCCATGATGTCCAGCTATCTTTAGGAGGCATTTGCCATGAAAGTTCTGATGAAACCAATAGAAATGATTGCCTGGTTCAACGGCGAGAAGTTCCCTGTGCCCTTACGGTTCAGGCTACAGGCCGAGGACGGGTCAAATCTTGTGATAAAGATAGACCGCATCCTCTTCCAGGAGGAGGAGAAGCTTGCGGGGAACAGGATGGTTGTTTACAGGTGCGAGGGGGTTGTTCAGGAGCTCAACAAGGTTTTTGAGCTTAAGTATGAGATCCTTACCTGCAAATGGTTCCTGTTTAAGATGTAGGAATGTATAATGATAGAGCTTGTCTGAAAGCCATCAGGTGTTTGCACGCAGTTCTGGATTCAAGTCCGATAAGAATCACGCACTCATTTTCTCCGTTGATTCCTATGCCGCTACGCTTGGAGGAATCAAAGCACTCCGAAAACTTCGCTGGATTCTTAAGTCGTTCTTTCATATGAACTGCTTTGCAAAGCACCTTTCGGGCTTCTTTTAAGTAGTCCTACATTGTTTTTAATACGCTTAAAGCCATAGACACAACATAAAAAAGGAAAGTATCAATGATTAGCGAACATATGAAAAGATCAGCAAGATTTTTCGCTCGAAGTTAGAAAATTGTTCTGGTTTGCGTGATTTCTAAAACAGCTAATGGCTGAGCTACTGATAAAGAACTTGGCTGCGTAATTAGTCAACTGTAAGCTTAATCGATAGCAAACCAATTTTCGAAACGAGTGCGATAAATCTCTGTTCTTGAATCCGAGAGCGTTTCATTATACTTTACGAGGCAAATGTACAAAATCCCCTAAACACCTGAGGTTTTTTGTAATTCAAAAAAAGAAATCCCTCGACTAAGCTCGGGATCATTAAACAACCTCTTAAATCTTAACTCTTGAATTTTTCCCTACTCCAATCTTTCCATAATCTCCTCATAAAGGTCCTCTGTCCTCTGACTGTCCCTGAAATTAATCACAAAGAGCCTCTCCCCTGTCCTGATGTAGATAAAGGGCGGGGTGTTTTTCTGCACAAACATGGTTGAGATTTCTCCTCCCTCTATCCTGAAGGTTCCCCTTAAGGTGTTGCCCATACTGAGTCCATTTACCTGGTCTTCTATTCCAGGTAGCTCTTCCTGAATACCTACATCCTCAACATCCTCAAGATGTATGTCCCTTTTGTACAGTCCGCTTACCTGAATTCTGTCACCCTCTACCTGGACATCCGGATCCAGAACCACCACAAGGAGGACCCCAGCAACCAACACGGTCACCCCAAAGATAACCGACATCAGGGTTATTGCCCAGGACCTTCCCTTATTGCCATTTCTCCTATGCCCGATTTTATATGCCAAAACTCCCAGAAGGACAGCTGCTAAAAGTACAGGAATAAAAATCATGATTCCTCACCTCCAAAGGTTATAAACTCCTCAGTTCTATAAAAATCTATTCTCTCCTCAATGGGCGGATGTGAGCTGTACCAGAATTTGTACAACTCCGATGGTCTCGGCAGTCCAAGACTTTTTTCATACAGTTTTGTCATGGCGGTCACTGCGGATTCCCGGTCCTGTGCAAGTGATATCTGGTAAAGGTCCGCCTCCCTTTCAAAATACCTTGAAATGCCATTTGTCACAGGATTTCCAAGGAAAAGGAAGAGGTTCAAAAGAAGCAGCAATAGTGGTAAGGATGCATAGTTATAAATGTTCCTGAAGCCAAAGACACCTCCTGATGCTCCTAGAATCCAGTTTGCCGAAATGTTCATCAAATACAGAACGAGAAATATCCCCGCTGAGCCTGCAAGGATTCCCTTCCAGATATGCCCCCTGATATAGTGCCCCATCTCATGGGCCGCTATGCTAAGGACTTCCTCCTCCTGCAGGTTGTTCAGGGTGGTATCCCAAAATACAATCCTCTTACCAGAAAGGATTCCAGTCATATATGCATTCATGGTATTTGTATCCCTGCTTTTATCCACAACATAGATTTCCGCATCACCGATTCCCCCTCTTTGGAGCAGAAACTCCATGTCCTCCCTCAATTGTCCCTGGGGCAGTTGGGAATAGTTATTGAATACTGGATCGATGACAATTGGTGATATGAAAACCATAAAGATTGCTACGGGCACCGCCAGAACTCCCATGGGCAGCCACCATCCATCAGGCCTCCATTGAATTATCATATAGGGTATCCATATGAAAAGTGCAAGAATCCCTTTGTTTATGAGAAAACCCTTAAGGCTCAGTTCCAACCATCTGAGAAGAGTCTGATCCGTCAGACCATACCTGTGTCTTAGAATAAATGAGCTGTAGAAGCTTAAAGGCAAGTTTATCAGGTAAACAACTCCAAATATTGCAAGTCCCACAACCAGGCCGGAGATTGCCATCCCAAACCTTTCACCTGCAAAAACGCTAACCCTCTGGGCAAAGCCAGTGAATAGAAGCAAGAGAGGCAAAATGAATACAAGGGGCAATCTAATTGCCCAAAGCTTCAAGGCATCACTTCTCAGATTGAAGGCATCCTGTGAAAGCTCGGGATATTCCTTCCTTAGCTGCTCCATATTTCTATGCTCTTCCCTTATTACTGCAAACACAAACAATCCCAGCAATATGAAAAACACTATCATTGTGGCTATTAGTCTTCTGCTCATAAAAACACCCCCGACTATGGTTCTTTTCTCCTTTATTGTACCATAATAAGGGGTGTTCAACTATTCTTTTAGACTATATCTATTTTCCTCTCCAGCATATAGGCGGTTGCGATGAAGGCTCCTGCTATGAGAACAATCTGGAACAGGAGCCCCGGTATTGAAACCACTCCCTGTATTGACAGTGTACCTCCAAACTGTGATTCTATTCCCATGATGTAGGCTTCCTTCTGGCCGATCATTTCCATCCTGGAAAGGTCGAGATACATTGGCAGCTGCTTTGCAATGAATTCCTGAATATAGGTTACAATGCTTGTAAGGACAATAAACAGGATAAACCATAGGCTTCCTATCTTTCTGCTTTTTATGCTGACCCTGCTTACGGTTATGGCAAAGTATACCAGAAGGAGGGTAACAGCACTCTCCATCAAGGATGTAATAACTGAGCCCGCAAACAAGAATCCAAAATTGTCAATCTGTGCAGCTATCTTCCACAACTCCCCGAATAGGTTGTACCCAATCAACATCTGGGCCAAAATCAGGTTGTACAGGATTATTGATATGCCCATTACCGTTCCCCAGAATAGTGCTACAATGAGCTTGGACCCAAGAAGCTGGCCGCCACTTAATGGCAGGGAAAAGGTCAGGTATCCTCTGTCTTCGTAAAGCTCCCTTCTGTATGATGATATCAGATATACCATTCCTCCAATAATGGAGCCTATCAGTACAAATACCAATGCCACAACAAGAAATGCTATAAGTTCAGATTCCCTGGGCATTCCCCCAAGATATCTCAATGTGTTTCCCGCCTCTCTCCTGATAAAAAGCTGAATCCCTGTTGAGGCTCCCAAGGCCAGTATTATTGCTCCCATGAGGAACTTCATGGTCCCCCTCAATTCGTATTTTGCATATTTAAACATTCCTATTCCCCCTAGCCAAATATTTCCTTGTACAGGCCGTCAATCTGCATGTTCCTGTCTTCCCTTAAACGCTCCGCTTCCCCGGAAAGGATTATTTCTCCATCCCCCAGAAAAACCACCTGATCGAATATGTTCTCCATATCCCTTACAAGATGTGTTGTTATTATCATTGCGCTATCCTCTTTGTAATTGTCTATTATTGCATCCAGTATCTGGTCCCTAGCAACAGGGTCCACCCCTGCAATCGGCTCGTCCAGAATATATACCTTTGCTCTTCTGGAGAGTACAAGTGCCAGGTTAAGCTTTTCCTTCATTCCCTTGGACATGTTGCTGACCTTCATGGTCCTGTCAAGCTTCATGAACTGGAGGAGTCCTTCAGCTTTTTTCTCATCAAAGTCCTGGTAGAATTCCTGGAACATCTGAATAGCATCCTTAACACTCATCCAGCTATACAGTGGGTTTCTATCAGGCAAATAAGATATGACTGACTTTGTATGCACCCCAGGGCTTTGCCCATCGATTCTTATTTCTCCGGTATTTGGGTGAAGAAGTCCCATGAGAAGCTTTATCAAGGTTGTCTTTCCGCTTCCATTTGGCCCAAGAATACCAACCACCTTGCCTTTCTCTATTGATAGGTCAATATTCCTAAGAGCCTCTTTTCTGTCATACCTCTTGTTTAGTCCCTTTATCTCAACTATGTTGTCCATCATTTCCCCTCCAATATTGTTTCTTTTATTATTGCCGGTATCTCATCTCTGTTGTAGCCAAGCCTTTCCATGTCCTCCATAAAAGAGATGATCTTCTCTCTAGCCATGTTACCCTTAAGCTCCTCCAGTATGGATTCCTCCTCCGTGACAAACGTACCCATGCCCCTTTGGGTAAATACAACATTCTCCCGCTCAAGCTCGCCATAGCTTCTTTGAATTGTATTAGGATTGACCTTAAGCTCCGTGGCCATATCCCGAACCGATGGAAGCTTTTCACCTCTCTTTAGAATTCCCGTTGCTATCCTAGTCTTTATTATCTCCACAATTTGAATATAAATTGGAAGTCCACTATCAAAATTCACATCTTCACCTCCAGACAAAAATTAACAACCCTGGTGTATTAGTTGCATAGTACACTAGGGTTGTAATACTGTCAATAGATTTTTGAAATTTTTTTATCCTTACCACTTGATCTCCACGCCACCCATAATTGCCGCTCCCTTTATTACCAACACAGGAGCTGATGGATCATCAACAACGCCGGTTCTGTTTGAATATCCTCCCATGATTGGGGTCCCTCGCATTTCTACCCTCCAATGTCTTGGAACAATTATATCAATTCCACCAGCAATTGCCGTTGCCTCTATTTGGCAATGGTCCCCGGCCATATTTGCTCCGGTCAGGTCAAGCTTGATTCCTCCCATGATGGCTGTCAATCTTGCGCCCTTGAAGTTCTGGGAGCTGTTAATGGTATCAACTCCAGACATCAATACCGTACGGTCCATGAAATCCTCACTGCTCAACGTCCAGTCGCCCTTTTCCCTGGTTCCTTCCTCATCTGGGTTTGTATCTCGGTGATATTCATAGTACTCCTTTTTTCCTCCCTTTGTAATCAAAAGGTTCAATCCCACAAATATCAGGATAACCGGGAAAATATACCTGAAAATATCCCCATCCAGCATATCCAGTCTGTTCAGCTGAAATATGACTCCCAATGAAAGTACTATAAGGTTGCCAAAGGTGGATGAATGTCTGTCCAGAAGTCCCAAAAGTCCTACCAGAATAAGTATGCTGGGCCAATATGTGCTTACAAGTTTTCCAAATGAGACCATTCCAAACTGATCCATCAAAAATCCAGCGCCTACAAGAATCAACAATATACCTACCAGATACCTACCTCTCATATCAATCCTCTCCTCACTTGCTCATGCTTCTACTTTTATCCGCACAGCTTCTCATTGCTTCCATCACTGCAGACCTGAAGCCTTCCTTCTCCAAGGTTGTTACAGCCTCGATTGTTGTCCCTCCAGGTGAGCAAACCTTATCCTTCAGTTCTCCCGGATGCACTCCCGTTTCAAGAACCATCCTTGCTGCTCCCATAACCGCCTGAGCCGCAAAGGTATACGCCTGCTTTCTCTGGATTCCTTGAAGCACCGCAGCATCTGCCATCGCCTCTATGAGCATATATACATAAGCTGGGGAAGACCCCGCTACGGCTGTGACTCCATCCATCTGAGCCTCCTCAACTATCTCCGCCCTACCAAAGGTTCTGAAGATGCTGAGTATCTCCTCCATTTCCTCTTTCCCAAAATCCTGGTCAACTGCAATTGCAGTCATTCCCTCTCCAACCATGGCAGGCGTGTTTGGCATTGCCTTTAAGTACCTGGTTCCCTCTGGAAGGTTTCGCTTAAGAAACTCCAGGGTTATTCCCGCCCCTACGGTTATTACGACAATCCCCTTCTTCAGATTGTCCTTGATATCTTCCATTACCTCCAGATGCTTGTGGGGCTTGACTGAAAGAATCAAATAATCTGACCTTTTTGCCAGCTCATTATTATCACTGTAGACCTTTATTCCGTACCTCTCACTTACTTTCTTTATTGTGTCTTCAGTTTTTGCAGAAGCAATTACATTTTCGTTTCCAACGATGCCTGATTTAAGCAATCCATTTATCATCGCCTGTCCCATATTACCCGATCCAATAAATCCTATGGTTTTATCCATTAAAGCATCCCTCCTGATAACAATATAACACATTAATACGCAAAAAAAAAGAAACCTTTCAGTTTCTTTTTAAGTCCTTCTAACAAAGGAAGTCTTGCATTTTGGACACTTTATATTGACTCTTCCCTTCTTCCTTGGAACCCTCAACTCCTGCCCGCAATTTGGGCATTTGAAATATTTATAATCCTTTGAATTCTTTGTCCTGTTTTTAAGCTTGAATAGCTTGTTCTTAATGGGCTGGTAGGATTTCAGGAACTTCTGATTCTCCATGTATCTCCTGTTGATATCTCTTGAGAAAATCCTGAAATAGCTCAGTCCAATGACAATCAAGCCAGCGGTGTTCAGTATGGAATATCCGGTAAGTATACTCGCCAGGATAAGTATCACACCTATTGTAACCATAAGGTTGGAAAGCTGGTCAACCCCGTACCTTCCCCTCATAAACTTCTGCAGCCAATTTCTCATAATCTCTCCCCTTCAAATTCATCTCAGGATAGATTATACCATACTGGATAACAAATACCTAGGATCCAATTATCCCTGAAGCCATCTTATTGCGTAATACGCATAGTAGGCCGCTCCTCGATAAAACATCGTCTCGTCAAAGTCAGTCTTTGGATGGTGATGCGAATAGGTATATCCATCTTTCGCACTGCCCATTGACATAATGGTCATAAAGGATGGCACTTTTTCACTAACAAAAGAAAAATCCTCAGATCCGCTTAGCATCCCATCATCCATGTATCCATCAAGAGGAAGGACATTTTCCCCGCCAAACAGTTCTTTTGCATAGTCAATTCCATTTTGTCTCATATCAGGGTCGTTGATAACCGACGGGCATTGGATTGTGTACTGAACATCCGCCTCCCCTCTGAAGGTTGAGGCAACACCCTTGCTTATCTGGACCAACCTGTCCTTTAAAAATTCCCTTGTTTCAGGATTCATAGTCCTAATGACTCCAATTATCTTGGCCTTGTCGGGAACAACATTGCCCGCATCCCCTCCAGACATGTGTCCAATAACGCAAAGAGCCTTTTCTCCAGGTTTGATTTCACGACTGATCATTTCCTGCAGGGCTATATGGGTGTGGGCTGCAATGTTCAAGGGATCCACCGCAGTGTGTGGCATGGCTCCATGGCCGCCTTTCCCTTGAATGTTTATATGGAATTCATCGGGTGCCATAGAAGCTGCACCCTCTTTTGGAACCAGTACTTTCCCAGGCTCAACATCCAAACCTGAAAAAACATGAATCATCATGGCTCCTTGGACCTCCGGATTTTCAAGAACCCCTTCCTCTACCATTGCCTTTGCTCCTGAGAGGACCTCTTCACCAGGCTGAAACATTAACTTTACATTGCCTGGTATTTCGTTCTCCATTGATTTTAGTATTTCTGCCGCTCCAAGCAAAAGACTGGTATGAACGTCATGTCCACATGCATGCATAGCCTTTCCCCGGGCTGAAAATGGAAGTCCCGTTTCTTCCTCAATGGGAAGTGCATCCATGTCAGCTCTAAGGAGTATTGTCTTTCCTTTTCCAGGATCTCCAATATTGGCAACAACTCCGCCACCTACATTCTGGGACTCTATTCCCAATTCCGCCAGCTTTTCCTGAACAAACTTGACCGTCATTGGCAGCTCCATAAAAAGCTCAGGATTGCTATGAAGATGCCTCCTGTTCTGGACAAGTTTTTCCTGAAGTCTTTCTGCCATTTCCATTACTTTCATTGAATCTGTCATAATTACATCTCCCTTGTCTATAATCTGATTGTACCGATTCCCTTACCACCCTTCTTCGATTCATACAAAGCCAGGTCAGCTCTTTTCAAGCCATCCTCAAAGCTCTTGTCACCTTCCCTGAAAAATGTTGCACCGATGGATGTTGTTACACTTACTTTTGCATGTTCAAGTTCAATTTCAACGCTTTTTACTGCTTCAAGAACCTTTGATATTACCGTCTGGATTGAATCGGGGTTCATTCCATCCAACAGAATGACAAACTCCTCACCGCCCCATCTGTAAATGGTATCGGTCTCCCGTATTGAGTCCCTGATGCTATTGACCACTTCAACAAGAACCCTGTCTCCTGCATCATGTCCATAGGTATCGTTGATATGCTTGAAGTCATCAAGATCCATCAACAAAATTGCACATTCTCCTCCACCGCTGCTGAACCTGTTGAATCTCTCCTTTAGCCTCTGCATACCTGCACGTCTGCTTTTTGCAGATGTCAATTCGTCCGTAGCCAGCTCTTCCTTCAGCTCCATGTTTGACATCCTGAAATATCTTTCCTCAAGTATAAGGAACCAGACCATTCCAATTGCTAAGATCACCAGTCCAGACCCAAGCAGAACCACCATTGACTTCCTTACCTCTCTCTCGCTGGCCTCTCTTGCACTTTCATAGTATGCATCTATTGTATCGTAGTAAATTCCCATTGCAATAATCCAGTCATAGTCTTGGTAAAGTCTGGCATAGGATAATTTCTCACCTATCTCATCAGATTCAAGCTTCTTGAAGTTATATGTGAAGAAAACCTCTCCGTCCTCCCTGATACCCTCGAGCTCTTCCAGGTAGGGAAGATTCCCTGCTATGTCCTCCGTGCTTGTTGAAAGGAGAGTTCCCTCCGTTTCCTTGAGATTTGGATGGATCAGCCTTTTGGCGTACTTATCTCCTCCATTGTAATCCAAAATCTCATTTACCCACAGGTAGGCCTCCTGGAAATAAATCTCCCTGTAGACCTTCTCCCTAAGTTCCAGCTCAATCTGACCTTTTACGGTATCCCTTAGGACAAACAAGGATATTATATACCGTCCGTATTGAAGCTCCCTGCTGAACTCGATGATTTCCTCTTCCTTGATCTGTTTCGAGAAAGGCAGGCCTTCGGGGCTTGAGAAAACAATATTCCCGGAAGCATCCTCTATGACTATATCCAGCAGATGGCTATTATCAGGCTGTGAGAAGTATCTGACCATATCATCTAGTTCAAGGTCTGGATATGCTTGGAAATAACCGACAATACGGTCCAGCTTGGTCTCAAGAATCCCTTCCTGTCTGCTTCTTATTTTATCTACGGCCTGGATAGTATTTGCAACTGTATCCTTAAGGAAGTCTTTCTTGATGTTGATAATCTCATTTCTGGTATACTCAGCGTAGGTTTCTCCCAAGCTGTTTATTCTTTCTGTGAATATTCCCGCCACAATAATTGCAAAAACCAGAAAAAGGCCAGCACCAAAACCCAGGTACCGTTTACGTACCTGGTCCAGGTCTTTGTATCTATGTAAAATCCTATTAAACATGGCATATCTCCTATTAATTGAGTTATGTCAGT
>Ga0334894_1002305_pt1 | contig 13214 bp, 25 predicted proteins | sample GraSluR3_MG_6_FD_207225 | JGI IMG/M metagenome (GOLD analysis project Ga0334894, IMG submission 207225) | Sludge microbial communities from methane-producing bioreactor in Wageningen University, Netherlands - Granular Sludge_12_05 R3 | ecosystem: Engineered > Bioreactor > Anaerobic >... | reverse complement strand
GAAAGACAGGCCGGTGCAAATCCACATATACGGATTAAAAACAGTAACGACTGGTTATTTGTCAAAAAGGATGGTCAGCAAATGACTAAACCATCCATTCTAAACATGTTCCTACGATATAACCAAAAAGCAGGAAATAAGGATGAGAAAGGAACATACCGGAAGCTAAGAAGCCACACCCTACGAAAATATTTCATATCAACTATTATTAACAAGACCGGTGATCATATACTCGCTGATTACCTGTCCGGGCATAAGATTGACCCGGTTAAACGTGCATACTGGAAGGCCGACCCTGAAAGCCTAAAACAAAGATACCTCATAGCATATCCCCACCTCAGCATTGACGGCGTTGAGGTCAAGGAGTATAAGACTGAGGAGTTCCTTAAAATTGAGAAGGATAATGAGGAGCTACGTGATAGGCAGAATGTGTTAGAAGACACGGTCGATGATCTTTTAGCGGTGCTGAAGAAGTATCCTGATGATGTGATTGACAGGATTGGGCGTGATGAGGAATAATAATACAAATATACCTTTTTTTGTAGTTGATTACTTTTCATATGCTCTCTCTATATACATTTATCAGTAGAGTGATCTGATATATTATTGTAAAGTATAGTATATATAGAGAGATTTTTTGATGAGACGACCAACACCCATCTTTTTAATAGAGCGTAGCTTATGCTCTATTAACGATTATAGTTTTTATAGAAATGTTATATGTAGTTTAAGTGCTGTAAAAAATAGTAAAAATAATTATTTATCCTCTTTTTCAAGACAATCTTTAGCAATTAATATTAATTTTGTAACTTCTTTACTGAATGCAGATTGTGTTAGTCCAAAATCCTCAAAAGCGCATTGGTTAATGAAATTTAATGCTTCGCTTGTTAATGATACACGTTTCTGTATTTTATCCTCTTCTGCTTTCCACTTCTCAAGGAATTCTTCATTTTCTATTGTCATGTTGACATTTATTGCCATTGCCATACTTACTTTTTTCTTTTTAGTCATATATATATTTTGTCATCTTGACATTAAGGCAAGGTTTATATATGTGTTTAAACAGATGTCTAACTGTCAAGAAGTCTTAAAATATAGTTGACAAAAAATAAATGTGAGGCGACCATGTATGGATGAACGGATAAAACAAATCCAGAGTGAGAATAAAGGATTAAAAGAATTAAATAAGAGCTTAATAATGCTCAGAAAAGAATTAGAAAAACCTATACCCCCAATCATAGAAGGGGCAAGACCAATATCGAAGATAAGGAGCATACCATCATGTTAGCAAAAAACAAAAATGATATTACCCGGGTTCGGGAAAAAATTTGTGAAAAATGCGGTAAATCCTTCCACGCATCCCTTGAAAATATTGAGATAGAATTATGTCTACAATGCCAAGAAAAAGTGTATAAAGAGCTTGGAGGGGATTACTAATGAGTTTCTGGATTTACTGCGGGCAACCCATGACGGAGGGGCAGATACACACTGCAAGGCAGAACTTGGACATTCCTGAGAGTGAACTGTACCGTTTCCGGGATTATGATGAATATTTACACATAGCAGGGGGAGTTGATTCTGTATGAGGCCGTTTAAATTCAGAGCATGGATACACCGATTAGATCCAAATATTCATGAATTTCCAGACAGAAAAACGATTTGGAACACTATGGTTCCTGTAACGGGTTTACATTTTTTTGACGGTTTTGGGGGAGAATTAACCTCCATTTCTGTTGATACAATTTATGGTGAAATTGTAGATATTTTGCTTGAAAGACATGATGTTGATATTAAAATAATGCAGTTTACGGGGTTAAAGGATAAAAACAGTGTGGACATCTACGAAGGCGACATCGTGTTAAGTGGGGGTAGTTATTGGCTTGTTGAATACAACTTTAACGGTTTTTATTTGAAAGACTGCAACCCAATGTCATCAATGGATATATTTGATGATTGTGTTGTAGTGGGTAATGTTTTTGAAGACGGAGAATTGTTAAAGGAGGAATCATAAAAATGGTTACCTGTCCTCTATGCCAAACCACTATGCGTGAACAATGCGAACGCTATAAATGCATGAAATGTGGTTGCAGTTACCAGAAATGCCAAGATGATGAACGTGCAACGGTTAATGCTCCCGTGGATTTAAGACCACGCCACGGGGGCACTCCTAACATGGCTGGTTTGTTCTGGCTCTTATACCTCACCAGCTTCATTTTAGGCTTATTCTTTTTATTGGTATGGTTGAATGAGTGTAATATATTTAATTTCATAGGGGGAATCTGAAATGAGGGATATTATAAATAATTTTTTGAATAATTTAGACAAATCAAAAAGCTGTAAAAACTGTCAAAATTATATTGAACCCTTTGTAAAACAGTATCCAGAAGGAGAAGAGTATGATGGGGATGTTTGTGGCTTATCTGACTATAATACAATACAATACGGCGAAAAAAGAGTTATTTATGATATAATAAATAGTTTTAACGAATATAGGTGGGCAGAATATGAAGGATTGGATGAAAATGATGATTTAGAAATGCCAAGTGTTGTAGCAAACTTATGTGTTTTTTACTCAAAGAAAACAGAAGATAAAGAGATTTAACTTCGTTATCCATGCCCATAACGAATATAAAACAAGATTAAAACTCATTCAATTAAAAAAACATGAAGGAATGTAAAAATGAAAGAAAGTTTAACTGAAAAAGAAAAAGAATTAATACAAATTGTGAGGGATGAATGGCTTGATTTATTCAAAGACGAATCTCCCGCAACAATGAACAAAAAAGTTGTCCGTGAGGGTGTCGAATGGATGTATGGTTTGGCTGGATTAGAGAAACCTATAATAATCTTTGTTGATAGTCCATTTGCTTGTCAACTTGCACCAAATCTTGTTAAAAAATTAAACATAGAAAATTTTGTAGTGGATTCTGTAGTGGCTTCTGTCTATGATTCTGTATGGGATTCTGTAGTGGCTTCTGTCTATGATTCTGTAAGTGATTCTGTAAGGGATTCTGTAAGGGATTCTGTAAGGGATTCTGTAAGTGATTCTGTCAGGGCTTCTGTATGGGATTCTGTAGGGGCTTCTGTAAGGGATTCTGTAAGGGATTCTGTAAGTGATTCTGTCAGGGCTTCTGTATGGGATTCTGTAGGGGCTTCTGTAAGTGATTCTGTAAGGGATTCTGTAAGGGATTCTGTCTATGATTCTGTAGAGGATTCTGTAGGGGATTCTAAAATTGAATATATTACGCCTACATGGTGCACATTCGGCTATGATGCGGACTGGGGAGCGTTCTATGAATACTGGGAAAAAATAGGAATATTTAAACACAAAGCATTCAGTAAATATAAAAAATATTTAAAAACAGGGCGGGTGTTTTATGCAGTCTTCCTCAAAGGATTAGCTGTTGTTTCTGGAAACCCCCTCTATATTGAACGTGACACTGATAAAAGATTACATAACCCTGTTGGCCCGGCTCTAGAATGGAATGATGGATGGAAATTATATTATTGGCATGGTATAAATGTGCCTAAAAAATTCATCACTGACAAAGAGAGTATCACAAAAGGGGATATACTACAAATACGGAATGCTGAAGTGCGAAGGGCTATTTTTGAAATCCTTGGCGGTGACCGGTTTGCTGAACTACTGGATTTAGAGGTGATTGATACGGCTACATTAGAAAGCAAAACAGTACCAAGCAAAGATTATGATGAACTACGAAAAGTTATGAGTGATAATCAAAGCCCATTTATAAGTCATAAGCAGGAGGTGATGTTGCTACGGAGTAGGGAACCTGATGAGATTGCAGATGATTATATAAGTTTTGTCCGTGTAGTATGTCATAGCACTGGGCATGTGCATCATTTGGGTGTGCCAAACACGTTCACAGATGCGGTTGAGGCGTTGGCATGGACATTTGGCATGAGTAAAGAAGAATATAAACCTGAATTAGAAACATAAAAAAAAGGAGTGATGTGAATGAATTTATTTAGACATGGAGATTTAATATTTCGGAAAACTAAAGAAATAAAAAAAGGATTAAAAAAGATAGGGCATGGACGAATAGAGGAAGGGGAAGTCACCGGCCATCATCATCAAATACATGAAAAGGATGGTTTCAATAGTTATGGAAAAGATGGTGAAATAACCGTCTTAGAAGTTACTGGTGATGAATTAACACTTGTACATGAAGACCACCACCCCATACCCCTCGAATTGATTGGTGAGGGTGTTTATGAGATTATACGGCAGCGGGAGTTTAATCCGTACACCCAAGCAGCAGAAAGGGTGATGGATTAAACCCTTTTATATTTTTTTTTGGGTGTCCACTGGTGTGGTTCTAATTATCCAAAAAGAAGTGTTTTAACCCCCCCATATAAAAAAGATTTCTGGTTCGATTCCAGACGCACCCATCCCCAAAAAGGGGGATATATATAAAAAAAGTGATGTGAGATGACCAAAAATGGAAACAAAAGAATTAAAAGAAAAGGTAAAGGAAATAAAAGACTGTAAGAAACGTGTAGAGAACACCAGACACAGATACAAAGAGAAACTGGCAGATGTCCGATTCAACATGGACAAATACCTCGAGAAACACATGATCGAGGGACGCAGCAATAAGGAGCAACGTGACAGTATAGAATACATAGAAACAAAGGATTTACTCAGGGAATTAAAGGAATTAGAATCTGTCTTGTCATATAAACATGAAATGCTGGAATTGTATAAGTTAGAGAAACAGTTAGACGTTGAGGATATACGTGTGCGTGTAGTGGTGGATTTCCAGAATAACGGATGGATACAAGCTATACCCGAAGCAGAAGCTGATTTAACAGAACCAACAGAGGTTGCATAAAATGGTATATCAAAAAGCACAAGACCAAGACCCAACAGAAAAAACAGCCACACTACAACCCGAACTCGGAAAACAATACGAACTATGCATCGTAGGAATAGGAGAAAACGAGTACGGCCAATGGTATAAAGTATTAGACGGTGATGACAATGAATATTTTTTACCTAACCATAAAGACCTTAAAATGAAGCTCCGGCAGTTCAAGGAAATCCAGGAGGGCGACTATATCCTAATCAAATACATTGAAGACAAAGATATTGGTAAAGAAAATCCATTACGAATTTACGAAGTGTACTGGGATGATGGATATGAAGAATGAAAACGCCGTAGTAATAAAAAAAACCAATATAGTTGATGCATCCAACCCCACAGACACTATCCAAGCAGGGACTGATATTGCTAATGTTTTAAAGAATGTAATAGACGAACAAAAACTTTACAGTAATATAAAAGGAAAAAAATATGTCCAAGTGGAAGGATGGACCACTCTTGCCACCATCCTCAATTTAAGACCTATAATAACGAGCACGGAACGGTTAGATAAAAAGGATGAAGTAGCATACACTGCTCATTGCGAAGTCCGTGACTATGAAGATCGGATAGTTGGCAGTGCTGATGCTATGTGTAGTAATAAAGAAGGTAATTGGAAGGGACGTGATGAATACGCTATCATGTCAATGTCACAAACACGATCAATTAGTAAAGCACTTAGACTCCCTCTTGGTTGGATTATGACATTAGCTGGTTACAGTGCAACACCCAGCGAGGAAATGACTGGTATTCAAAATAGAAATAAAAGCCGACCAGAGAGACCACGCCGTGAAAGAAATGATAAACCCCCAAAGCCAAATGAACCGGAGGGTACTGTTGATGGTGAGGTTAAAATACGGAAGACTCGTGAAACTAAGAAGAATAGTGAAAAAGAATTGGACATTAAAGAACTTGAGAAAAAACCACACCTCGACACAGCCATAGAAACCCTCAGACTTGGGGAGAAAAAATTAAACCTGAAAAACATCCTCACAGAGTTGCAAAACATGTTAGGCGAGGATACAATCACCCAGGATGAGTTTAACCACTGCAAAAAGGAATTGGGGCTGAAAACATGAACCAGTTACCATCCTTCAAAATGGAATGGCTTAAATTCAAGAATAGAATCGTAGACCTCCAGCACGGCAAGAAACAATACAACAATGTACTAATCACAGATATCGACATCGACAAGAGGACAATATTCTTCCGGGAAGATTATGGCCGTGGACGGCAGGGAATGGCATCTGGCGGTGTCATGTCCATGGTTGAGGTTCAGGGATTAGAAACCCCCGCCACGAATGAGCATGTGAAAATGGAGAAGATGGGCGTACTCGCCGGGGATAATGGGAAATACTAACACCCCACCCGGATTCTTTTTTTAGGTGATGTTTATCTATGATTAAGACTAAACAGGAATTAAAAGGTTATATAATAAAATACGCCACCAGTAACAGCCCCATATCCACCCATGCCATATATGAACACCTTAACCATTTGCACAGGCGCAGGTTACTACGGCGTGACCTTGGATATACCCGTGGAACTGTTGCAAGGGTGCTCCGGGGCTGTCCGGGCGTGGTTTTCCGTGATAAAATGTGGCGCGTGAATGAAGTAGCCGGGGTGAAAGCATGAATGAAGAATATATTTTGATGTGTAAAGAGGCAAGGGAAATACAAAAACAATGGAAACCTAAAGGCGGGGATAGGGTAATTAGTTTGCATTTTAATCGATGTGAATTGGAATATTTAAGCACAAATATTGAAAATAAAGAAGCAAGTGTATTATTCCATAAACATGGTTCGATTTGGTTGCCTCGTCAAAAAGACCTACAAAAAATAATTTTTGATGATTGGAAGAGAATTGAACCTTGGAATGATAGACAAGGAATCGTTGAAAATATGGTATGGGACTTTAATAATTTTGTAAAGGAAACTGCTTTTAGAGGGTATCTTGATTTAAACACATTATGGTTTATGTATGCAATGAAAACCGTCTATAACAAAGTTTGGGATGAAAAGACATGGGTGAAACCATGAATAATAAATGCCATTTCTGCCAGAACCCCCTCCCCACACCCAAAATCATCACATACACCCGCAAAGAGGATGGATTATACTCTGAGGAATACAAGACATGCACGTACTGCCATCACAGGCAGATGACACGATCCACACGTGTAAACGAATAAAAAGGAGATGGGGGTGCTACATTTAATAGAAAAAGCACATGAAAAGCAGGATATGAATAAGAAACAGTTACCCACACCCACACCGTTACCAAACGATAACTATATTCAAATGATACCATCACGAAAGGGGAAAGTGGTATATAGCTTCCAAAACCGGTATGGTGATGAATTAATAAAATATAAGGCCGGGATACCCACCACTATAACTGAGCAGAGTGGTGTGGGTAGGGAGTTAAAGAAACGGTTAAATCCAGAGGGACGATTATCCAAAGAAGCCATACAAAAAGATTTCGAAAATGTGAGAAGCCTGCTAAAAGAATCACTTGATACCTACCAAAAAATGGAGGAAACCGGTTTAGTAAAGGCAAGGCAAGAAGAAGAATATCAACTACAACAAAAATTAGGCGAAGCCCGTGATATACTCAAATCCAAGGACTACCCATTAATATACATTGCAAGTTTAGTGTCATGGCTCACCGCAGGTGAACGGAATAATATAATGTTAACGTTTCTCGCCTACGCCAGCCAAGTAATATTAGGCAACCCCATAAGTGTTATAGGACTTGGTGAGGGTGGGAGTGGGAAAACGCATATACAAGAGGTGGCTATGAGCCTAATACCCTCAGAATATATTATTCATGAAAAAAGCATCACAGAGGCGGCTATGTTTAACCGTGCCAAAGATGACCCATATTTTTATGATGGAAAAATAGTGAACTACGGCGACCTTGGAGGGCGTAACAGTCAAGACTTCATCATGGAAGCTAAGAACTTATTGAAGGAATTACAGAGTGACGGATTCCTTAAGAAACCTTTAAGCGTCCCCACAGATGAGGGATGGGTTACGCAGGATATAATGCTTCATGGTCATCCATGTCTAACTTACACCACAGTTCCGGGGTTCATGTTTGATGATCAGGAAATGAGCCGATCCATCTTCATAACCCCCCGGATGGATAATAAAAAGGTTTTCAATGCACGGAAGACTATGCTGGAATTCCAGTTCGGAGAGACGCATCAACAATTTGAGTACTGGAAAAATGAAAGTGGGATGGTTAAATATATGGTGCAATTACTCAGGGAAAGATTAGATGAACTACATATTATCAATCCGTACACGGAGAGTGTTATAACTTTTCTTTCAGAATCTGAATATTTTAAACGGGATTTTGATAAATATAATGGAATCCTCAAGACAATCACAGCTTTTAATGGTTTTAACCGGCCAACCTACGAAGTGAGTGGTAAAAAAATATTATTCACAAGTCTCAGTGACCTGCAATTATTCATATCATTACTGAAACCGTACCATGAAAGTATTAATGTTAATATCAGTCCCAAGGCGGCTGAGATACTTGATGATATACGGGGTAATATGGATGATTGGATAAATAGGAATGAATCCTTTGAATACGGGTTAACCATCAACGAGTATACAGAGATGACTAATATCTCTCTTTCTAAGCGTAGTTTTTGGCGGTATTTTAAAGAGTTGAATTTGGCAGGATTTTTGAAAGTGGTGGATAAGCGTGGTCAGAGTAATGTTTATGAATTGACTGATAAAATAGTTGCCGAGGTTCCGGATACTATGCTTTGTATTAGTGATGCTCAGAAAAATGTTATAAAACATGAATTAGGTTCTACGGCTCTTGATTTTATATTAGAGGATGGTATACATGAGGGATTAGGTATTAAACGGCAAGATTATGATGTTGATGTGCCGGGGTGGGATGATTATGATCAGTAGTGAGAGACATGGTATATTACCCTATGGCACTGTGGCACTGTCTGATCGAAAATTGTTTTCCGGTCTTTTTTCTTTGATTAGGGGCTTTAAATTTGAGAGAACAGTGCCATATCTGAAATGGCACTCGAATGACGCTTGGCACTGTCGATGTTTTTTGTCACTGTTGTCACTGTTGTCACTCTTGGCAGTGTATTTGTCGTGGTTAATATGAAACGATTAAATTATAAACAATTACTAAGAAAACAGCGCAAAGACAAATTCAGGGCTTTAAATAAGCTTAAAAGCTTAAATAATATCATCTGCGCCCACCACCCAGATGAGGGGTGCAATGATTGTGTATATCGATATAAATGTAAATTGAAGGGATAAAAATTTTGATGTGAGGCGACCAGGTATGAAAAAAGAGAATAAAAAGAAGGAAATTGATGAAGAAAAAGAAGAAATCATAGAAAAAGGCGTAAAAGCCTACCACACGCTTAAGCATTGGCGGGAGACGGGGGAGTTACCATTATAACTCTCCATGAGTCCGGATTGGTGTCCACTGCCAGACAAGAGGATGATTAAGATGAAAATTATGGCTAGTAATTTTGATGATTTGTTTGATGAAATTGTCAGGTATGCATCTGATATTCAAATTACACCTGCAGGGGTATTTTCAATAGCCTGGAATTACGAAGATAAAGATTCTGCAAACCATTTAATTGATTTATTTAAATCTGAAAACATTGAGATTGAAACAGGTTATTTTGACGATGGTGAACTTGCTTATATTGTTGAAATTCCTTCCTGGCTTTTCAAGCTTAAAATTGAGGAATTAAAACAAGAAAAATGTATTGGGTATTGGAATAAAAAACAAGCAGAATTAACTGAGATTAAAAGACAAAAAAGGTTAAAAAGGATTGAAATTAAAAAAAGAGAAAAGTTTAGGGAGATTATAATTAAACATTCGGGTGTCAGGGAAAAATCGGATAGTAATTTTAGGGTGATTACTTCAAAAAATATGGAGAACTTGGTAGATGAATTAGTTGATAGGACCACCCTATGGAAGTGATTTATTTATGATTGTAACTGTATATTGTAAACTCTGCCATAGTCCTATGAACTCACGCCTGCTCGGACGTAACAAGGACCATGTTTACCAGTGCCGGTGTGGGTACACGGTTTTTGTTGAGTCATGGAACCGGCCATGGCAAGCCACGGTTGGAAAGATGATGAAATAAAGGTGATAAGCAATGATATGTAAATCGTGCCAAGGTAGAGGATACCATGTTGTCCTAAACAGGGGTAAATATAAGGATTTGGATAAGTGGGATTGTAAGGAATTTGAAGGTCAAAAATATCATATTAAAATATGCACTAAGTGTAATGGAACTGGAGAAATAGTGGAGTGATAAAATGACAATGGTATATGAAGATGAGCATGAGGAAATAGTACAAGGTTTAGAACAGAAATTTGGATATGGACAGGAAATATTAGACTGGTTAAGCGAGAAAATGCTCTTGGACTTTATAGTAATAGAAGGAAAAGACCCTAAAGAAAGATTAGTGAACTATTTGGATTAAAAGAGGGATAATTATGGTGGATAAAAATAAAAATAAAAATCAAACAAGTAATGAATATTTAAATTCGTTAATCAAACCTTATCCTTACTTAGCATTCAAAAAAGCATTCAAACTAATGGTTGTTGAAGCTGTTAAAATGTTTGGTCTCTGTGAAGGAGATAAATTTAAAATAGGATACAATCTTCATAATCCAAGTGAAATAATTTATTTAATTGACAAAAATTGGACTCCTACGATTCGTTTAGATGAAGACGATGATAAAATGAAATATTTTTGGGAAATGCATTATAATGTAAACCCGAACGGATGCCATCTTACTTTAAGAAAACAGGATAGTTTTTTCACGGTATTTTATGGATATTGTTATGCTAAAAATGAGGCTTTGGAATTTATTCCGGTTTTCATGTTAGAAGAAAAGGGGGATTAATGATTTAACTTCGCTATATCGTTCTATAACGAAGAAGGAGGCAATAAAATGAGTGTTGATAATGATGGAAACATTACTGAAGGAAACTTGCATATTTACAAAGGAGTAAACAGAAGAATAGAAGTTGTAAACCGTCCATGCCCTAATTGTGGGTCATTAACATACTTAGGAGTGTTTATTCCAACAGTCACGGTTTTATATGCTGATTATTATAGTCCTTCTTTTCAGTGCCATAACCTTATATGTGATCCTATTCATGAGGATTACACAGATTTTGAAGGAGGCAAGGTTTTAAAGGATTATGGGGCTTATTGGTCGGCTGAAGACAAGTATTATTACACCCCACAAAACCCAAGACTATAAAAACTGTTTTAACGAAAGAATGGAGGCAATAATACATGGTTGTGCATGAATTAAAAGACAGTAAAATTGAATCAAACCTAAAATATTTAAAAGGTGTTTATGATGATTCTGTTTTCGAAGAAAAGAATGATTACATTTATATTAAGTTTGGTATGCTTAAAAGAATTAGTAATCTGTTAATAGACAGCGGAGCTAACTTTATATTTAAAAATAACCAAATTATATTAGAAAAAAAAGAATTAAGAATGATATAGGAATGGGTTTAAAAATGGGTTGGTATTTCAATTTTAATATAATCAAAGGAATTAACTGGTTTCAAATATGCCTACAATATACCTACGTTTTTCAAATCCACTGGCTCTGTGAGAAATGTGAAAAGAATAAAAGATGGTGGAAGCCAGATTTCCATATAAGCATTTACAAAATAGACCATTCCAAATATGAAGATGGAGACGGAGTTGAATAAAGATGTTGATATCTAAAAAAGAATTGATAAAATTTATTGATAAACATTTCGATGACAAAAAACCAATAAATATAGATGTAAACGGCAACTGTGATATTAAATATATAATAGAATATGGTAGTTCATTACCAGTAGGTTCAGAGGAAATACCAAGCACAACTATAGAATTAAGGCTTGATTACTTGCTTAAATTTGAAGATATAGTCTGATTTTAAAAAAAATAGAAAAGAATATTAAATGATGATTTAGGGGTGGGAAGCAATACACCCCCACACACCCATCACACCATGCAGAGCCCTAAAAAAAGGAAAATTAAAAAATATACAGAAAAGCATAGAATAAAAGGATTACGAGAACCCGTCCTTTCCTATTCCCCAAAAAATTTTTTTTGATGTGAGACGACCAGATCACCCATCATATTATGTCTCGAGAAAAGAAATATAAAGAACATGGACGGATCCATGTAAAACCATAGACTCTACACTTATATTGTATATATAAATCCTTTTTTTTCTCTGCAGATAACATCTATATCCTTCCCTATTATATATATTTTACCAATTCTTATTTTGTAATATAACCCTGCAACCATTATAGGTGGTTGGTGTATAATATAAACACACATACCACGTCGAAACCTTTATATAACAATATAAACATACTTATAACAATCAATAAAGAATTAATGGAGACGACCAGGTATGAAAAAAGAATATAAACACATAGAAAAATTTAAAGAGCCTCATGAGGGGGAATACACACGATAAAGGAAGGCATAGCAGACCGCAGTGAAAGACCAATCAACCGACTCATCAACAAATATAAAACACCCCAGCCGGGAGAGAGATATAACACTAAAGGAGAACTTGAAAAAAAGAGAACACAGAGAAGAATGGATAAAATAAGATATGCAGACCACTGCATGCAAGAATTGAACATACCAAGGCAACATGTAACCAGAAAAGGGTATAGATACCGTGGAGAATTAGCCGAACAAATATATTACCTCATACACACCATACCGGACCTGAACAAATTATGCAGTAACTGCAGCATGGAACTAATCATACTATTCCTTTCATTCTATGTAAAATCGGCCAATACAAGATACAGGCCACCAGAAGAGTATAATATATGTAAAACACAAGGATTAACTACGGATAAGTATGCAAGCCTACTAATCAAACTGAATAAACATTTCATGACCAAACAAACACTCGCACAGCGAGTCCATATTAATAGTGTAGAAGAATAACACATTTTTATATATATTATATGTGAGGCGACCAGATTATAACCAAAACCGTATCTACACAATACAAACCCGTAAACGTTGAAAAAAAGCGTAAAATACAGGACGTGAACGGATACCGCTGCAACCACTGCGGATCACAAAATGTGATATTAGAGGAGCACGTAATATTCTCATACAGGGAACGTTATCTTATCTGCACATCCTGCGAATCCAAAAATGTGAGTCAGACATGCCCCGAGTGTGGGAGCACAAGTTTTGACATTGAACCAGACTATATTATCAACTGTAAAGCCTGCGGACTGGTAACAGGTATGAG
>Ga0334894_1002300_pt1 | contig 13243 bp, 9 predicted proteins | sample GraSluR3_MG_6_FD_207225 | JGI IMG/M metagenome (GOLD analysis project Ga0334894, IMG submission 207225) | Sludge microbial communities from methane-producing bioreactor in Wageningen University, Netherlands - Granular Sludge_12_05 R3 | ecosystem: Engineered > Bioreactor > Anaerobic > Unclassified... | reverse complement strand
AGAAATGATTTTGTTGAAAGGGGGTGCATGAAATGTTAAAATGTAGAAGCAACTACTTGAATTCTTCGTAGGTTCATCGGAAATATCGATGTTTAATGGTTTTCGTAAAGCGACGTAGAATTTAGGTGTTATGGCCGGGGTTGGATGATCTGACCCCGTTTCAAATAGGAAAGGGGGATTTTATACAAATGGAGATTAAAAGAAACAGGGTGGTGTTTCTGCTGGTCCTGGCAATGGTCGTTCAGGTTTTTGCACCAGCAGGAATGGGGATTGCCCATGGTGAGGAGGTTGGGTCTCAGGAGAATTCCATGGAGATTGAAGGGCTTGAAACCACCAGCGCAAGCGCAATCGAGGTGGAAGAAGGGGGAAAAGACCTTGGTAACATCTTCACCTTCGCTTACCTTAAGATTAATGATAAGGATATTGAGGATGGGGAGATACTTGAGATTGACGAAGGTACTCTAGTACATCTGGGACTTACATGGGACACGATTGGTTTTGGTGCACAACCAGGAGACACCGCTTCCATAGAGATTTCGGATGTCTTTGAGGATGTAACAATCACTAATCAGCCCATATTGGTAGAAGGAGTCAATGTGGGAGAGTACAGCATTATGGATGGTGTGCTGAACTTTGTTTTCAACAACGAAATAATACGTGATGAAGTCCAAAAAGGATTTGTCGACCTTGGATTGAAATTTAAGCTGGAAAAATTCCAGAAGGATATTGAACAGAAAATTCCCTTTAATGACAGCAAGAATACAACCTTGAACGTTGTGGCAAAGCCAATTGGGAGCATAAGTGGGATTGAAAAGGAGGGTCATCCTGATGCCAGTACAGATGCTAGGGAGATCACATGGACCATCGACATAATCAATACAAATGATGAAGCTGTTTCAGGAGCATCCGTAAGTGATGTCGTTCCGGAAGGACTTGAAATGAAAAGTGGCAGCTTTGAGTTCAGGGAATTGGTTATTGGAATTGATGGAGAAAGCAAGGCCGGTGATCAGGTCCCATTTGAAGCAGAGGTTAAAGGTCAGGATTTCAGCATTGAGTTTGGTGATATTGGTGCATTCAAGGGCTACAGGATACAATATACCACAACAATCCTTGATTTTTCCAAGGATGCCTCATTTACAAATAGTGCAACATTTAAGTATGGGGAAACGGAATTACCTGCAGAATCGACAGTGAGCGGTCTTGAAAGAAGCAACCCGATCGAGAAAGATGGGAAACAGGTTGGGACAACTGATGTGATTCAGTGGACAATTGATGTGAACAAGAATGGAATGTCAATTGACGATGCAAAGGTTGTGGATGACCTGCCGGAAGGATTGAGTATTGTTGATGGTAGCATAGAGGTTGTCAAAATTGAGAAGAGCGGTGAAACTTGGATTGAAAAAGAGCCTCACGGAGGAACTTTTGAAGCATTCCCAATGGAATTGGGGAGCCTGGGTGAAAATGATGCCTACAGGATAAGGTTTGAGACAAGCGTTGACTGGTCAGAGGTAAACGAAGGTGAGTATTTAAAAAGCAACGGATTTCTCAATACAGCAATCCTTTATGATGGAGGTTCAGAGTTAAATGATGACGATGCGACAGTAACGATTGTCAGAGATCCAATCCTTCAAAAAGTGGGAGAGAGCAATGTTGACTATGACAACAAGACAATAACCTGGAAGGTGACAGTAAACAAGGAAAAGCATCCTCTGGGTCAAGTGACCGTAACGGACTATATACCAGTGGGTCTTGTTCTGGAGGGTGATGTCAGTATTAAGACAGATGGAAGCCACGATTATTCAAGTGTTTCGCCAAGCATAGAAACTGTCGATTCCGGGGATCAGGCCGGTAAGACAAAACTTGAAATAATATTGGAGAGTGTTGGAACCCAGACCATTACAATAGAGTATACCACCAGGATAACTGACTTTGCGATAAATAGATTCACCAACAGTGTTGGAATGACAGGCACAGGAGTGGGTGAAGGAGGAGATGGAAGGTATGTCAATGTAAACCCAGCGGCAAACACCTATGCAAAAGGCTTCAAGGGAATAGATTACAAAGAAAAGACCATAAACTGGGAATTGAGGGTCAATCCAAAAAGGGAAGCAATCTCTGAACTTGGGATAGAGGACACCTTTCCCAACAAGGGCATGATCCTGCTGCCAGAAACAGTCCTCATAAAGCTTGGTACAGAAACTCTTGCAGAAGGAACCCATTATACTCTTCAACCAAGGGAGGAAGGGGAAGAGACAGGGTATCACAAGGGTTTTGTCATAACATTCAATGAAGGAGACTTGCCTATAGACGGTGGAGTTCTTGTAATAACATACCAAACCTCCTACGATTCCCAGCTTGAAGTCGGAGGAAACAAGCCTGAACCCCATATTGGAGGGGAAGGGAATGACAAGGTATACCTTAATAAAGCCCATTTTACAGGGAAGACTGTAAATGCTAACAGCATTGACATAGAAAGAGAAGCCAGTACAAAGGTAAGGGATGATTCCTGGAACAGTGGGAAAAAAGAAGGTCAGCTGATCAGTACTGATTCTGAAGGAAAAATAATCAAAGAAAATGGATGGACAAGCGGTTTTGAAAGAAAACTAGCCTGGCAGATGTATTTTAACTACCAGAAACAAAATCTTGGTACAGGAGTATCCGTGACAGATACCCTTGAGTATGAAGGTGAAATCGAGGAAGGAAGTATCAGGGTATCCATCTATGAAGTAAAATCAGATGGGCATACGGAAATCTCCGGACCTGAACTTGGTTCTGACAACTACACCCTGACAGTTGATGGAAAGACCTTTACCCTAACATTCAAGGATGACTTTGTAGTGGATGAGAGGTATGTGGTTGAGTATGTTACCTCGGTTCCTGACATCTCAGAAGAAACCTACACAAACAAAGCCATAGTAAAGGTCGGTGATAAGGAATACCCCTATTCAGCAACAATGAACTACAGTAACCATAACAAGTTTCTGGAAAAAGGAGCTGCTAACCTGGAAGGCAAGGAGGTGTTTACAGGAGATGAAGTTAACTGGGAAGTGATTGTAAATGAGGGCTTGTCTATAATAGATGAACCGGTCATCACGGACACAATAAGCGATGGTCTGGTTTATTTAAATGACAGCTTGTCCATATCAAGGCTTGAGGGAACAGATTGGCTTGAGCTGACGGAGGGTGAAGACTACTCCTTAGACGAGGGAAGCAATATTCTGACCATCACCTTGACAGAGACCCTTAGAGACAGCTTAAGACTTCAGTACAAGACAGCAGTTACGGCAACCACGGGTTCGGTCAGCAACAAGATTGAACTGGAAGGGTCTGTTCTAGAGAAGAAAACGGTAGAATCCCAGGAAATCAGCGCACGCCTATTTTCGAGTGTTGGTGGAGAATGGGCACCGTCAAGGGGAGCCTTGAAGATTTTCAAGGTTGATGCTGAAGAAAACCTCCTGATAGAAGATAACGAAGCAACCTTTGAGCTGTGGTACCTCTTAAACGGTAAAAAGGTCCAGTTTGGTGGGGAAACCTTCGAGACGGATAATGGAGTGCTTGAGATAGGAAATCTTCCCCTAAGGACCTACTATATCAAAGAGGTTGTTGCCCCAAATGGATATGTGCTGTCAGATAATGAAATGGAAATTGAGGTTGACAAGGCTTATGCTGGAAACCTTGAAAATATTTTTGAGGTCGAGTTTGGAAACATAAAAGAAAAAATCTATACAACTGCAACAAAAGTATGGGTTGATGGAGATAACAGACGGCCTGAATCAATTAAACTTCAGCTGTACAGGGATGGGGAAGAATACGGAGAGCCTGTCACAGTTACCGGCGCAGGGGATGAGTGGACATACACCTGGGAAGAGTTGGACAAGACAGACATTGATGGAGTAGACCATGTATATACAGCTGATGAGGTTGAGATTCCCATAAACTATACAAAGATAATATCAGAGGATGGACTAACGATTACAAACACCTATGGCATACCTGAAGAAGGAACAGTTGAGGCATCAAAGGTATGGATAGGTGGACCATCTGATAAGCCAACCATATGGTTCAGGCTCTACAGAAGAATTGAAGGCGGCAATCCCGAGCTTGTGCCTGGAGTGGAAATCCAGGAACTCGTCAACGGAAAAGAAAAAGCATCCTGGACTGATCTTGAGGAGACCGACATCGAAGGAAACACCTACATCTTTTCCGTTAAGGAAGTGGATGAAGATGGAAATGATTTTGTACCAGAAAGATATGGAAAATCAGAAGACGGGCTAACAGTAACAAATCGGTACAGAAGTCCAAGCAGACCAAGACCAGAGGAACCTGAAGAACCAGAGGAACCAAAAACACCAGAGGAGCCAGTTGATCAAATTGAGCCGGAAGATACCGAAGAACCAACGAACCCAACAGACAACAGTACACCTACAAATCCTGGAGAATCAGAGAATCCAAACAATCCTGAAAAGCCAGAAGAAGATGAACTTGGAGAAGGTACACCTGGTGGTGGTACAGATGTTGATGAAAATCCTGCTACACTACCAAAAACAGGAGATTCGACGAACAAAGGCATTATGATTGTTGGAGTAGTATTGATGACAATTGGCTTCTTATTGAGAATTAAACAAATCAAAAGAAAAAGTAGCATCTAGGTTATTCTTAGGATATAATTGAAACATAAATAGAAAACAGGCAGGAGAAAACCTGCCTGATTTTCGGCACCAACTGCCGATTTTCAGGCGCCAAAATAGTGGAGGAATAAATATGAAGGATATTTTTTTCAAGGAGAATATGATAGAGATTCTGGACTATCTGGAGGAGGGACTGCACATTATAGATGCCTCGGGAAAGATCGTCTACTACAACTCCTTTGCACAGAAGATCGACGGGGTCGATGTAGACAAGGCCGTGGGAAGGCACCTTATTGAGATCTACCCCTCCCTGAACCAGGAGACCAGCACCCTCCTTACGGTTATAAGAACGGGGGAGCCGATCCTGAGAAAGGAGCAGACCTTTGTAAACTACAAGGGGGAGAAGATCACAACCATCAACTCGTCCATCCCCATAAAGAGCAGGGGAAGGATCCTCGGGGCCATTGAAATCTCCAAGGACATCACCCAAGTAAGGGAGCTGTCTGAAAAGATTGTGGACCTCCAGGACCAGCTCTACAGCACAAAGACCACCAAGAACCCCTCCAGGGAGTCCGCCCACTTCACCTTCTTTGACATAGTGGGACAGAACAGGGAGATACTCAGGCTTAAGGCTCTTTCCAAAAAGGCGGCTGAGGCCGATGTGCCCGTCCTTATTTCAGGAGACACTGGAACCGGAAAGGAGCTCTTTGTACATGCAATCCACAACGGAAGCAAAAGGCGGCACAACCCCTTCATAACCCAGAACTGCGCAGCCCTGCCATCAAACCTGCTTGAGGGCATACTCTTTGGAACCACCAAGGGAGGCTTTACAGGAGCCGAGGACAGGCCTGGACTCTTCCAGCTGGCAGACGGAGGAACCCTTTTTCTGGATGAGATAAACTCAATGCCCCTGGACCTTCAGTCAAAGCTCCTTCGGGTCCTCCAGGACGGAAACATAAGAAGGGTTGGAGGGACCAAGATAAAGAATGTGGATGTCAGGATAATCGCTGCCACAAATGTGGACCCCGAAGTGGCTGTACAGAACAAGCAGCTTAGACGGGACCTCTTCTACAGGCTCAATGTCATAAGCTTCAGCATTCCCCTATTATAATGTTTCGATAGATAAACTTGTTTATGATGATTATGTAGATATACCTAAGAATGATAAGTTATCAAAGACTTTAGTTATCGGAAATGCCCATGAAAGTGTTAAGAGAAGAGAAAAAATGAAGGCAAGCTATAATCCTAACAAGATATTTATAGAACAATTAATTGACTTGAAAAATTCACCCATGCCACATAAAAGCCTAAAGGCAGCCTTTGAACAAATTAAGTTGGACGATCTTCAACTGGCATCAAATATCGAAATAATGTTTGGGCAAGAGTCAGCTATAGATGAGAATATATATCAGCATAATGGATCTGATTATTTTATGCCAGGGACAATCACATGGGTAGATGATAACAACAGCTATCTGCTTGATTTCATTTTATATTACTGTAAAACGGATAAAGACCATATTATTATACTAGATGTGGATTGGGAGATAGGTTAAGAGTTTACAAAACTATTAATTGTGGCATAATATAAACAAGAAGAGGTAGTCGGCACCGCAAAGGTGTGGCTACCACCAAGTGAAAATTTTAGTTACAAGAATCACCCTGTGTCCGCAGGGTGATTCTTGTTATTATTTCCTTTCATATTTAATTGACTCTGGCTTTTCTCCCATTTTTAGGAATAATGAGATGTTGTGGTAGTCTTCCTTGAGTGCCTTTATATCAGAGGAGAAAACCATGTAACTATCTTCCTAGTCACTTGGTATTATCTTTCTAGTCAATTGTATTATATTTCTAGTCATATATACCTTGGACAGATTGAAACGGCTTGTGTTCAGAACTCTAAATCTTTATAATTCTTTTAATCCTCTAATCCCTTCTCTTTCTTTTTCTATTTCTCTGCTGATTCTTTGCCCTCACAAAACAATAACACATATACAACATATATATTTCATGGTATAATATAGTATAGACTAAAAAGGGGTGGTTGAATGGGAAAGACAACTAAAAAGCTTATAATCGTTTTTACTGCAATTGTCATATCAACAGTGATGATGATACTAACACCAGTTGAGCCTATCGGTGAGAAAGAGTTAATCGCTGATGAGAATGGTGTGTATGGGGAACCTCTTGTTGTTGTGCCTAACAATGATCCTTCAAGCATCAAGCAGGTTTCATTTGAGGAATACGAAAAAGAAGAGGCTATAAGGGCACACAGGGAAAAGATGGATAAGCAGAAGGAAAAGATTGAGAAATTCAAAGAAGATCAGAAGGAGGCTTATAAGGATTATGTTCCTTCTGAGTATGAGAAGGAGTTATATGGGAGTCTAACTGATTATAGTGTTATTGCTCCCAGGGTTCCCAGCTATGAAATCGAAGAGTTACTACACAACCCAACGGATTTTGAAAGTTTTGTAAAGATATTTTACTACATGAATTATCATATAATTGATGAAGTTGAAATTACATACTCAGCAGAGCACATTGACTTTGAAAATAGCAATATAAAGCAAGAGATATTGGAGGCAATGAAAAAGGCTAGGACATATGCATATAATTCTTACCCTGAAATTATGTCACTAAGGGAGAAGCTAAGTTTTACTGGGAGTAGATATGATGATTCTGCAACTATTAGGTTAAAACTCAATACAAATACAGTTAATAGAAATGATGTTGACCGCAGGAGAAAGGATTTCGATAAAGAAAGCTATCAACTGGCAAGGGAATTGATTGACAAGGGCATAATTAATTTTGAAATGAGCCAGCTTGAAATGGCGAAGGTTCTTCATAAATGGGTAATTGACAATGTAAGGTATGATTATTCATTGGCGGATACAAGTCATGATGGGTATTCAGCATTGGTAGATGGCCTTGCTGTTTGCCAAGGATATACCTCACTATATAACAGGTTGTTACTGTTGTTTGGGATGGACCCGATAGGAGTGGCTGGAGAAGTTATATCAAACGGAGAGCCACATTCATGGACCGAGGTCTATCTTGATGGTGAGCTTTACTACATTGATCCCACCTGGAATGATGCCGAAAAAACCATGAGATACTTTACCACCAATGTAAGGGTGTTTGAGGAAAACAGGGAGTGGGACAGGGAGTTTTATTTGGACCACAATTCAATGGATATATATTAAGAGCCGAAGGGCTCTTTTTTATTTGCCATAAAATAAACAAAACACAATATATAGATTGTGTAATGATTAAAACAATGATATAATATAGTAAGAGCAAATGTGTAAATTACAAAGGAGGAGTCATGATGGACGAAAGAAAACTAAGAGAAGAACTTGCATCAAAGCTAATGGATCTTGGTCAGATGGCACACCAGGGAGTAAGAAACGAAAAAATCAAGGATGAGGCAATAGGTGAGCTTTCAAGTGAGATTTGCCTACTTGAAAAAAAGCTTAACATTGCTGAAGGCAATCATATCCCATCAAGGGATGAAAGAAAGTGTCCAAGCTGCATGAACGAGTATGAAGAGGATGCGGTCTTTTGTGGTAACTGTGGCCAGAACATAAAAGAATTCTATGAGGCTGAGGTTGAGACTTGCAGTGTTTGCGAATCGACCATGAAAAAAGGCTCAAACTATTGCGGGATTTGTGGCAGCAAACAAATACAATAAGGGCGGTGAGATAATGCATTGTAAATATTGCGGAGAATTAAACGATGGCAGGGGATCTTACTGTGTGAATTGTGGGAAGAAGATTAGAAACATACAATCTCGTGAGATAAAGGGAATAAGCGAGGTTAAATCGGCCTTCTGCAAGAAATGTGGTGGAGAGATAACCGATAGATACTGTATCAGTTGTGGCACAAGTGGATATGCCTTGGAGTTAAAGCAAGTTGGCAAGTTTAAGGCTCCGGAGATAAACATAAACAAGGATGCCATTGAAAACATGAAAAACAAAGTAGCCAGTATGCCTGTTGACGATATGAAGAATGTCATCAAGGACAAGGCAACCGTTGAGAATGTAAAGGATTATGTTAAGACAAACGCTGACTTTAAGAAAGCAGCAATAGCAGCTGCCAAAATGCTTGGCATAGGTCTTTTGATTTCTTTGGTAATCTTCTTTGCCATTTCAAGCACCGAGCCTGTTTCGTATCTCTTCCAGAGCATAGAAGAGACTGCAAGCTATACTGATCCTCAAATGTCAAAGATAAAGCCAAACTTTATTGACTTGTTTAGCACTTCAGTAATGTCTCCATCGAGAATGGCGGTGAGCTTTAAGGGTGAGGGGATTGATGTAGATGCCAACTCAACAATCAACTTTAAGCTTCTAGGTCTTACTCTAATACCTTTAATTGCTGTATTCATAGGTCAATTGGATAGGTTCAAGGACAAGAACTCCACAAAGGAGAATCTACCCTTTTATGCCCTATCCTCAATAATCTTCTCTGTGGCGATGGGAATAATATCACTTATAAACACAAGCAACATCAAGATAGTTGACGAGTACAGTGACTCAACATTTAGGTTAAGACTGGGTACTGGCAACTTTCTAAGCATAATATCAGTATTTATGCTTATCTTTCTGATGCAGGCAGTGATTAGTGCAATGGTTAAAAAGGATAATCCTTTTGCAATTTTAAATAATGATAAGCTAGGAAACCTTGGAGACAACTTGCTTTCCTATGTAAAGTCAATGAGTGTATTTGCCCTGGCAATATCTATAGCTCTTGTGCTTTCAATTGTAGTATTGGGAATGGAGTTTGATTTGGAACCTGGTATGATTATGCTTGCTGGATTGGTTATGACACCGATGCTCTTTATCCAGGCATGGCTTTACTCATTTGGATATTCATTGAATACTGAAATGCTAGGCCAGAGTCCATATAAATTAAGCATCTGGAAGACATTTAGCGGTGCAAGTGAGATGGGAGACTACATTAGTGGTCCTGGTCCTGGTCTTGCAATGGTAATAGTCCTTTTAATGCTACTGGGAGTTGCCTTTGTTTTATTCAGAGTGGTTAACAACATAGAAAAAGATAATGACTTCTTCCTAAAGCTGGGTGCATTGGCAGGTTCGATTTCAATATTCAACATTCTCCTGTCATTCCTTGTTGGCTTTAGTCTTAAGCTAAAGAACAACACTTCCGCATCCTCATACTATAACTTAGGTGATATATTGTATGAGTTTGACTTGGGAATGCTTATGCCTCTAACTGGTTCCGGCTCTCTTTCACAAAGCTATGGAATAATAAGCATAATAATTATGACTTTCCTTTGGGTGTTTGCAATTGGAGGACTTGTGTTCTTCCTAAGCAATAAGGATGAGTTTGTTAAGGTGACTTCAGCCATAGACACTAAGATGAAGTTTATCATTCCAGTTTATGCTCTTATACTGGCCGTATCATTTAATACTGCGGTAAAAGAGTTCATGTTTGAAATTCCGGGAATGGTTATTAATATGTTCCCAATATTTGGGATGCTTGAGTATTTCCTCTAGGGGATTACTCAAGCTCCTTATCACTAACAACGGAGGTGGATCATGAGCATATGCAAGAATTGTGGAAGTGAGATAAACGAGAACTCAAAGTTTTGTACCAAATGCGGTACTCCTGTTGAGAAAGAAACAGTTAAGAAGGAAACACAAAAGACAGTGGAGAAAAAGGAAGAGAAACCTAAGAAGGAAATTGATCCTAGAGAAAAGAAGAAGAGGACTATTCTTATAGCCTTAGCCCTTGTGGTGCTTATAGGAGGGTTTTCACTATACTCAGTAGGTAAATCCATGACGAGTAAAGAGAAACTCATCGAGAGCTTTGCTACGGCCTTAGAAGAAGGAAATGCCAGTGAGGTTGCAGCTCTTTTGGTTCCTGCAGACCCAGATACAATAATTGTTGAAAAACATATACAGCCATTACTTGACCATGTGGAGGAATATCCAGGATATATTGAGCATCTAGTTGAGGAATTAAACGGAGCCAACGAAGGACTTAGTGGCTTTAAGCGTGGAGAAAGAGAAGATGAAGAGGTAAATGACCAGCAGTTCTATATCAGAAAGAACGGTAAAAAATATCTCTTCTTTGACAACTACGAAATAGTGGCTCAGGAGTATTTCGTGAGAGTTGAAACAGATTATGATGGAGCAGTGATCCATATCAATGGAGAAGAGAAGGGGACATATACTGAGGGTGATATAACCTATTATGGCCCATACTATCCAGGTAAGCATATAATAAAGGTCACATACGATGGGGAATATACTGACCTTGAAGAAGAGGTAGCTGAATACCTTATGTATGAAACATACAGTGAGGATATTGTAGATCAAGACATTTATGTTGAGCTTGGTGGAGATTATGCCATTGTTGACTCTGAATACTATGATAGCAGCATATTTGTTGATGGGAAAGATATTGGAACAATGGTAGGCGACCAATGGGATCATGATAGTGCTATAGACGGTATTGGTCCTATAGCTGAGGATTCCAAGATATATATTCAAAAGGAATTTCCTTGGGGGACCATCAAGAGTGAAGAGGTTGTTGTTGGTGATGTGGGTTATTATGCCTATCTTGACTTAGACATATACAACGATACTCTTAATGAACAATTGGTATCAGCTATAACGAAATATTTGGAAGATAATGAGAAAGTGATTGAAAGCTATGATATGTCCATATACACAAATCTTATAGGCCCAAGATATACAAGTGAGGAAGAGTATATCAACGATGCCATTGAGGATGGAAAGCATGAGCTTTTAGAGATGAAAAAGATAATGATTGATATGGATTCCATTGAGGTTTATTACAACGAGCATGATGATATTTATGAGGCTAATATTAATGTTCGATATAGCTTTGATGTTGCCAGTTACTTTGATGATGATGAGGATGTTGATTTGGATAATCTTGACTATGAAGATAATCTAATTCAGTTTAAGGCAGCCCTTATTTATGATCCAAACCACTACGATGACAGGTTTGGGGATGAATGGCTGGTATCAAATCTATTAAACATTTCATAAAATTTTTGTGGCACAGAAACCCATTACCTTTAGGTGGTGGGAGGAGTGCCATGCTCCTTTCTATCCTTGAGTTTCAATGTATCTCTGGATTGTTGCAGAAGAAACTTCGCCAATGCTACAGGCAAAATAACCATCTGACCAAAATATTTTCTTTTTCCAGTATTTTTTCGACAGCATTAAAAAATGTTTTTGCCATAATCTATACGTTGTTTCCTGTTTTATTCTTTTTACTACAGTGAGGTTGTTTTTATGGAACAGATTACCGTTACAGCAAAGATACAAATTATCACATCAGATGCAGACAGAGTATTGCTTAATGATACGATGGCTGTTTATCGTAATGCCTGTAACTACGTCTCAAATCATATATTCCATACACGCGACCTAAAGCAATTTTCGTTGAATAAAGTTTTGTACACCACCCTTCGTGAGAAATTTGGACTTAAATCACAGATGGCTCAATCCGTTCTCAAAACAGTTATCGCAAGATACAAAACGATTCTTGAAAATCAAAAGGAATGGATAAAACCTGTATTTAAAAAACCACAATATGACTTGGTATGGAATAGGGATTATTCCTTAACACAAGAGCTATTCTCAATAAACACACTTGAGGGTCGCATTAAGTTCGATTACTATTCCGAAGGTATGGAAAAGTATTTTGACCAAACCACCTATAAATTTGGCACTGCAAAACTTGTGGGTAAGCATGGTAAATACTTCTTGCATATACCTGTCACATATGATGTTCCTGTTAGCAACCTGTCAGAATTATGCAATGTTGTTGGTATTGATAGGGGCATAAATTTTTTAATTGCCACCTATGACAGCAAACATAAATCGAACTTTGTAAGTGGTAAAGGAATTAAGCAAAAGCGAGCAAACTATTCAAAACTACGCAAAGAACTGCAAATACGAAAAACACCTTCTTCAAGACGAAAAATCAAAGCGATTGGACAGCGAGAAAACCGTTGGATGCAAGATATTAACCATCAAGTATCAAAGGCACTCGTTGGGAACAATCCAAAGCATACATTGTTTGTGTTAGAAGATTTAACAGGTGTTCGTAATGCTACAGAACGTATTCGCACCAAAGACCGTTATGTTTCTGTATCATGGTCATTCTACGACCTTGAACAAAAGCTCATCTACAAGGCTAAACAAAATGAATCAGCAGTTATAAAGGTTGACCCAGCTTATACGAGCCAATGTTGCCCGAAGTGTGGACATACCGAAAAAGCGAATCGTAACAAGAAAAAACATCTATTTACTTGCAAAAACTGTGGTTATCAGTCAAATGATGACCGTATTGGAGCAATGAATCTGTACCGAATGGGAATAAACTATCTTGTTGATAGTCAAGTACCTTGTACAGTTACAACAGAGTAAACTCTTTTGTAAAGGGTGCTGTCAGCCACCCTGTGATGTAACGCCACTTTAAGCATTCGTGCTTATTGGGGTTAAAGGTAGGAGGCGTGAGCCGTTCGTACTACTGGGCAGTTACAAGCCCATTTCCTTTAGGTGATGGGTAGTTGACACTTTAGCCAGGACAACTTAAAAGAGATAACTTACTAG
>Ga0334894_1002299_pt1 | contig 13244 bp, 8 predicted proteins | sample GraSluR3_MG_6_FD_207225 | JGI IMG/M metagenome (GOLD analysis project Ga0334894, IMG submission 207225) | Sludge microbial communities from methane-producing bioreactor in Wageningen University, Netherlands - Granular Sludge_12_05 R3 | ecosystem: Engineered > Bioreactor > Anaerobic > Unclassified... | reverse complement strand
CCTAGATTTTTACCTTCATATGCATCAAAAACTTCCAATGCTGAAATTTCTTTGATATCTTTGATTGCTTTCAAAATAGCTTCAAAACTACTTGTACTATCAACAACAAAACACAAATCTCTCCAAACAATCTGATCTTGAAGCGTTTCGTATGATGTTGTTTTTATTTCAGATTTCCCTTTTGCTTCTATAAGTTTTGGTAAAGACAATGATAAATAACAAAGTCCTGCGGTCTCAGGGATTTTATGATCTTTGAGAATAAATGGATGTAATGAAGCTATGCTTCAAACAACAACTCAATCCAAGATAATATCAGCTTGTTTTTTTGGATGAAAATGATTGTGATTTGTAACTTGTAAAGTTATTTCTTTATCAATACCCAAACGTTGCAATAAAGGAGTTAACAAACTTTTTGTAGTCAAAAATGGGTCATTATTCCAAGTATCCAACGATTTTTCATAAAACAATGCTCCGAGTTCAAATGATTCATCTACAAATGATGTAGCATATGCTTTATCATTATCAGATTTTTCTTCTAAATTTTTCTTCCATACATTAGCTATATCAAAAATACGAAAACTATCGAAAAATTTATTGTTTTTTGTAGCATACCCCAAAAGGTTGTAAATCATATTATCTCTCAAAAAAGGCGTATCTATATTTACAGGGTTTTGTAAACTATAACAATTTTCTGGGTTTGTCCCAAATTGTTGCAAAAGTTTCGCACTTGTCCAAGGATAAGTTTCTGTTTGATCAAAACAAAAATCTTGTACAAAAATATCTTCGAGTGTTCTCATAAGTTCTACAGTTGGAATATACGGTGTATATTGTACATCGCTCAAAACCGGCAAACCTTTTATATTTTCATAACCATAAATTCTGATTATTTCTTCAGTTATATCTTCTTGAATATTTAGATCATCCGGTGATCTTCGTATAGGACAAATAATTCAGCTTTCTTTTATTTGAAATCCAAGTCATTGTAAAATTCTGTTTGCATCTTGCTTGAAATTTTCAATTTTTGTTCAAAATATATTTTTTTCAATATTATCCAAGTCTATATTTATTCCTTTATTTTTTTGTTCTTGTAAATCGGCTTTTACATAAGCTGAAACTCCTCAGATTTCAAAATTTCATAAATCTTTTTTATAATAATTGAGTTCATCTAAGAATAACAACAAACAATACATAGACCACCAAGGATTGATATTTTTTTCGTATCTAAGTTCTGCATCTGTTCTAAGTCCAAGTCTTGTACCAGTTTTTCTCACTGCAACTGGATCGAAATTTGCAATTTCTACCAAAATATTTTTGGTGTTTTCTCAAACTCAACTTTCCAATCAACCTACAACTCAAGCCAAAGCAAGAATTTTGTTTTTGTCAGCAATTACAATATCTGTCGATTTCAAACTATGCTTGGTTTCAAAAAGATCTATAAATTCTTCGCCATCTTTGGCATTTCTAATTATTACATCTCCATCAATTTTATCAGCATCAAAAAAGTGAATAGGTTGTCCAGTCAAAAGCATAAAAAGATTTGAAAAATCTACCCAATTATTTCTAGGATTTGCTCCCATATCAATCAATTGAAGTCTCGTGAAAAACGACAAAGGTTTGATTTCTATATTGTTGATTTCCAAAAGGGTATAACTATTTAGGCTAGTAGATTCTCAGATCACATTTCTTTTGGCTGGAGTAGCGTGATCAAAAGTATCAAAAATATTTGTATCAGCAAATTGTTTCATCCACTCAGAAACCTTGTTGAAGCTAATATCTTTCGCTTCGTATATTGCATTAAGTTCTACAGCCGCTCCAAAATGTCCTGTAAGATCAGGTCTGTTTGTTAAACTTTTGTTGTCAACATCAAATACATAACTATTTAGCCAAGGAAATTTTTGAGCAAGGGGCGTTCCCAAATCCTTAACTTCAATACCATCCAAATCAACTTCCAAATCCCAAATACTATGTAATTCTTGATCTTCATTGATTTCCAATTCTTCTTTTGAACAAATCATTCCATTTGATTCTACTCATCTCATTTTTCTTTTTTCAATCGTAATTCCTGCTTTTTCAAAAACCGTACCTGGCAAAGCAACTGGTACATAAATTCCCGCTCTTACATTGCTTCCACCACATATAATTTGATATTCTCATTTATCTCCACAATCTACTATACAAACATTTAATTTATCTGCATCAGGATGTTTTTCACAACTTTTTATATATCAGATAACAATCAAATCTGAAATTTTTCTTTCGATTATTTCTTCAATTTCGCAGGTCTTGACAATCAACTTTTGGGCTATATTTTCTGGCGTATCATTTACTGAGATATACTTCTTGATCAACGACGAATGGTACTTCATTTTTTTTGGTTTATTTTATAATGTAAAATAATTTTTAATTTTATGAATTTAATAACGTAATGAATCGAGTAATAAATTGAGCAATAAATTGAGCAAACAAAAGAAAGTAATCATCAACAAATCAACATCGTCAGTAGTCAAAGCAGGAATTTAATTATAACTAAATATAAATCTAAATAATAATATTGCTTTGATGATGGATATATTTTGTTTGTTTTTTATTGCGAGAGAACTCGACAATTTTTAATTTGTATGAATTCAATAATAAAAGAACGTTCAATTAAGACTAATATTTACATTTTTAAACTCTTTTCACAAGAGAAAATAAAAATTATCCGAAATTCTTGCAATTTTATAACCAATATATACAACAAATCGAGTTTATTTAAAAAATAGAAATATATATGTCAAATAAAATCAAGGATTTTCAAGAAAGATTAATTAGCGCTTCACAAAAAGTTTTACTTGCGCCAAAAATTATTCTTAGTATACCAAAAAATGTTTTAGAAATGGGGATTGATGTATTAGAACTATCAATAGATATTTTGTGAAGCCCAGAAAAAATAATAGATATTCCAAAGCATGTTTTTCATCTCCCATCTCGTGTTTTTGAAAAAGTAATTAAGGCTTATCTAATAGTAAATGCAGATGTATATATTCCTTCTTTTTTACAACAAAAGAGAATTCTTTTTGATCTTATAAGAAAAGCAAAAAAAACGTCTTTTGCAAAAGAATTTAATTTTGAAAAAATAAAAACTATCCAAGATTTTCAAAAATTAGTTCCTATTTTTCATTATAAGGATTTTGAACCATGGATTTTACGTATGGTAAAAGGTGAGAAAAATGTTAGTTATCCAGGTAAAATAGATCGATTTGCAACATCATCAGGTACAACTTGATGAACAGCAAAATATATTCCAATTACAAATGAAAACCTCAGAACATCTCATTTTAAATGATGACTTGGTTCGCTTAGTTTATACGTTAAGAACAATCCCAAAAGTAAGTTTTTTCAAGGTAAATGATTGGTTATTTGATGATGATTTGTAAAAAACCCTTTCACTGGTGAAGATAATATCGGCTTTATTTCTGCTATTTTACAGAAAAACTCTCCATGGATAGGGCAAGTATTTAAAACTCCATGACCAGAAATTTCTTATATGGATGATCGAGAAGAAAAAGTCCAAAAAACAATAAAACTTACAACAAAACAAAATATTACTTCAATTAGTGGTCAACCATCATGGATTTCAAATTTTTTATATAGGTTGTTGGAAGAAAAATCTCAAAACAATATTCATGAAATACGACCAAATTTGGAATTGTTTTTCCGATGATGAATGTCTATTAGTTTGTACAAAAAACAATTAGAGGAATTAATGCCAAACAAAAACATGAAATATTATCAGATTTATAATGCCTCTGAATGATATTTCGCATCTCAAGATAGCAATGATACTGATGATATGCTTTTGTTTACTGATCATGGAACTTTTTATGAATTTATACCATTCCAAGAATATGGAAAGGATAACCCAACTGTACTCACTTTGGATCAAGTAGAATTAAATAAAGATTATGTTATTTTAATTACCAATACATCTGGTTTGCGAAGATATGTTTTGTGAGATACTATAAGGTTTACTACCCTAAATCCTTGGAGAATTAAGATAACAGGAAGAACAAAATATTATATTGATGTTGTGGGGGAATGTGTAACTGCTGATTATACTGATAGAGCATTGTTGGCTGCAAGTGATAAAACTTGAGTCCATGCTTATGATTATATGGTTGCACCAATTATGTACGAAGGTTGAGAAATAAGATGAGCTTATGAATGGATAATAGAATGTGAGAGTGTTCCAGAAGATCAAGAATGATTTGCAAAAATCCTTGATCAAGAACTTTGCAACGTAAACTCGTATTATTATGACGAAAGATATGATACAAAAGTTCTTGGAGAACCAACAGTTCATTTGGTACCAAAAGGGAGTTTTTACAAGTGGTTACAATCCAAAAATAAACTTGGTTGACAAAATAAAATTCCAAAACTTGCAAATGATAGAAAGACTATAGAAGAGGTTTTGAAAATTATAAAATAATTTTATTATGTAAAAAACAATATTATGTGAGTATATTTTTTAGTCTTTTTTTTGTGTTTATTAGCAAGTGTTTTATATGTTTATTGAATCTGGCAATTTCTCAAACTAACAACAAAAATACATATCCCAACACCTTTTTCTTTTGGAAAAGATTTTTGGCGTGAATGGAAAAAATTTGGAATTGTTTATTTGGTCGGTGATATAACAAGGTTTGTAATAGAAATGTTTATTTTGGGAACATGAAATGCAATTGTAATAAGATTGGTTGCTATTATGATAACTTTTAGTACTTCGTGATTTTTTGGTCGATGGAGAAATCTTGTTTTGAGAAAAATTAAACATGATGTAAAAAATCATTATAAGTTTTGGGAATTTATGGGGGATACATTTGCTTCTTTGGTTTTTTGGGTACCTATGTATATAGTAAAACTTATGATTTTAGTTGCTTTTGACCTCACTCAGCGAAGCAACCTCTGGTATTCGGTTTACGTAGGAATCTGAGCAATTTTGCTTTTTGGTAGATTTGGTTGCTTCGCAGCAGATCTTGTTGAAAGGTGGTTGTTTGGAAGGAGAGATTAATTAGTTTCTTCTAAATAAAGGGCAGTTTTGGCTTTCATCAATCAAATTTTTTTTGCAAAATGAAAAAGCGCTCATTGATGTTTTCTTTCTAAGCAAAATTGTTCTCGCCATAATTGAAAAGAAATCTTTTCTATAGTTCAAGTATTGGGGTCCAATATAGCAACTTTTTGATTTTTACCATCCAAACCAACAATAAGTGCATAATGAGGATATGGATATGTAAATGTTTTTTCGTGTTTTCATAAATATTTATTAAATAATTCTGATTTTTCTTTCATTGTTTCAAAAACAAATTTTTGTCTCCTAGTATATAATACCATTATTGCGTTTCAATTTTGCAAAGATTTAATAATATCTTCTATTGTTACTCAGATTTTTTTTACAACAATATGATTTTTTCATATATCATTAAGAAACTTTCAAAAACCATTTTTTAAAATGTATGGAGTTGTTCAAATATAATTTCGTTTTTTTTTAACTATATTTCTAAAAATAATAGGCACATTATTAAGAAAGTGATTTCTTATATCTTCTTCAGAAAAATTAATATTCATTATTTTACACCAGTTAGCTAAAGATCAAAATCAACAACTAGAAATATATTTTTTCTTTTCTCATGAAGAAATAGGTAGACTGATGTTTATATAATAAGGTATTTCTAATTTTTTATCAAGGTTAGGATTGCTTTTTTTATTTATAAGCTTCATTTTTTTCTATTTTAATAAAAAAATATAAAAGAAAGTATTAATATATGTTTCATATTAAAAAGCAATATTAATTAGTTTCTTCTAAGGTTAATTATAAAGACAATATTGATACAAAAAAATGAAACCAAGAATTTGTAAGGGTTTCTTTTACCAAAATAACAGTACCTCTATCGTAAAAAATTTCTGCTTGATAGAAGAATATAAAAACATATAAAAAATCAGAATTATAAATTTTAATCTTTAATTTATATATGAGATGTTTGAACAAGTACAAAAAGCTGATATGGATGCATATCAATTAATTCTTGCTGAGCAAAAGCGTCAGTCAGAAGGGATGGAACTTATTGCGAGTGAAAATTATCAATCATCAGCAGTACTAGAAGCGCAATCATCTCATTTTGCAAACAAATATTCCGAATGAACTCCAGGAAGAAGATATTATGGAGGGCAAGAAAATACCGACAAAATAGAGCAACTCGCAATCGATAGAGCAAAAACGATTTTCAAATCAGACCATGCCAATGTTCAGGCCCTTTCGGGAGCCGCTGCAAACGTATGTGTATATGCAGCACTTATGGAACCAGGCGATACAATTCTTGGTATGGATTTGACGCATGGAGGACATTTGACTCATTGAGCACCAGTTACTTTTCTTTCAAAAATATTTAATTTCCAAAGATACAAAACAAAAGCTGATGGTAAAATAGATTTTGACCAAGTTCGCGCATTGGCTCACGAGTACAAACCAAAGATGATTTTGGCTGGATTTAGTGCATATCCTAGAGAATTAGAATATGATAAATTTGCAGAAATTGCCAAAGAGGTTGGTGCAATTTCTTTTGCTGATGTTTCTCATATTGGAGGATTGATTGCTGCAGGAGTTTTGAGAAACCCTTTTGATTATGGATTTCATGCAATGATGACAACTACGCACAAATCACTGAGGTGACCAAGATGATCATTGATTTTGAGTAAATGAGTTGTTTCTAATCCACTCAAAAAACCAGAAGATACCATAGAAAATATACCAACTAGAATCGATAGGGCAGTTTTCCCAGGTGTTCAGTGATGACCACATATGAATACGATCTGCGCAATAGCAGTTGCTCTCCAAGAAGCCCAAACCCAGGAATTCAAGAATTACGCAGCTCAAACCCTCAAAAACGCTCAAACTCTCGCTCAAGAGCTTTTGGCTCGTGGATATCAACTGGTAACTTGAGGTACAGATAATCATATGGTAATAGTAAACTTCCAAGGCACAAATCTTGATGGCGCGATAGCAGAAAAAACATTGGATAAAATCTGAATTTCTACATCAAAATCTACGATACCAGATGATCCAAATCCACCATTTAAACCATCTTGACTAAGAATCTGAATGCCAGCAATGACCACAAGAGGAGTGAAAGAATCAGAAACCAAACAAATTGTAGATTTTATGGATCGCGCATTCAAAAATCATGATAACGAGGAAGTTCTTGTAACAATCAAACAAGAGGTTATGGATTTTTGTAAAAACTTTCCAGTTCCTGGAATATCTTGATTTTAAAAAATATTTCATTACAACCCATTAGACAAAAGTCATAATTTTTAAATTGTTAATTATTATTATGTTTGGAAAAGTAGGAGAACTAAAAAAAATGTATGATAAGTACAAAACATTACAAAACGCACTAAAAAATCTTGTTATTAGAGGTAAAGAATGAAAATTTACTGATATGAATTGAAATGAAGCGGATTCTATTGTTGTAGATATTTCTGGAGAAATGAAGCTAAAAGATTTGAAAATCAATGATACAAATCTCTTGGATCCTAACAAAAAAGAACAATTGGAATCGCTTATTGTTGCTTGTTTTCAAAAAGCACAAAACAAAGCACAAGAAGTTGCTGCAGAAAAAACAAAAGAAGTTTTGTGATTTGATCCTTCAAATATTTGAAATATGCTTGGTGGATGATGAATTCCAGGAATGTCTTAGAATCTAAGATGATATGTGATTTAAAATTGTCATTTCTATATCAGAATTATCAAGTCTCATAGTAAAATCATATAAGCTACCTTTACAGATCAAAGGTAGTTTTTTCTTTGTCTTTTTTTCTATCAAAGAGAGTAGTGGAATAACTATTTTACCCAGCATATCGTTTTTGTTTTTGCTATAACTAGAAATAGGTAGTTGTTTGTTGGATATATCTTTTCCAGGGTTTTCTAAAAGCATTTTTAAAATTTCTATTGTTGCGCTTTGAGAATGTAATTCTTGAGATGTTAGTTTTTGTCAATTGAGATATATTTTGTTGTTTATATTATCCAAAAGAAGTCATTTCTTTTGATTTTCTAACAGTTTGTTACAGTCTCAAACAACAATTTTTCAGTCTGTTCGTTTTATTACACAGTTTCTACCATCAAGAAATTCAGAATGTTTGTTTTTTGAAAGGTCTTGTTCTATTTTACATCATTCAAACGCTATTCCATCTAACCAGTTTGCATATAGAAGTTTTGATCAAGAGAAATTTTTGTTTATATTATCTACAACATTCATAATAGATGTTCTAAATCATTCCAAAGGTAACATAAAGATTAATGATCATCACATAATAGTTGTATCATTTGGGGCGATAGAAAGATATTTTGAAGATCATTGAAATTTTTCAATAATTTCTTTTATATATCTCAAAAATGTATGAGAACTGTCTCTTGTTACACAATCAGCTTGTCTTAGTTTTTTAAATGTATCAAGTAATGACAGTACATTTGATTCATCATATCAATTGCGATAAACTTTTGACATAAAATATAACATTTTCAAACTAATAATTCACATAATTTTTCCATATGTTTGGGTAAATTCATCATGTTCTGGTTCAATAAGGTTTTTATAAAATTTTGGTCTTTGATTTGGAGATAAATGAGACAAAAAATCTCAAAAAAGATTTTTGATTTCGTTTGTTATTTGATTGGCAAGTGTTCCATTGTTTTTATAATTATCTCAAGCTATTTGTTCTAGAAGTACTGGCTTTCCAGAATAAATTACTCCATAGTCAATTGGAACATATGGTATTTCTCTAAGTTCTGGATACAGGTCATTTAATTTAAATCAGAAATATCTTTTTGTTTTGTTATGTGATCAATTTTTTTCATAATCTTCAGAAAATGATACGATAGGGTAGTAAGAATGAAAAAATGATGCTAGTTTTGTTCAAGAAGAAATCATTCAATAAATATGTTTATCAAATTCTAAAGCATCAGAAAAAATTTTATAAAATACAGAATATTCATCACTAAGTTGTTCGTTTATGTTTTTATGAATTATTTTTTCCAAAGATTTATCATCTATAGTGTTTTCTATTTTGTTTATTAAAACAGATAATCACAATGCCAATACAGATCAAAATCCAAGTCAAACTCACCTTGGTACTTCAGAAAGAATATTTATTTCTATTCATCAAATTTTTTCACATAGTTTTTGGTATTTTTTCTGGAGAAATTTGTTGAGGTCATTGAAATATGGTGCGTACTCCAAAGCATTTGTTTCGATAAATTTATACTCATGGAAATCTAAATGATAAATTTTATTTATAGTTATTTTACCTGAATTTGTTTTTGAGTAACCCATATATAGGCGTAAAGGAAGTTGTTGTTTTAATCAGATTCAACAATAGTTGTTTAAAACATCGCCTGATCGGTTCATAACAAAAGGTGTTGATATTACAACATTGTTTTCGACAAAAAATCTTTCATAAGTATGAAAGTAAGTTTTTTTTAGATTTCTCGAGTTCATAAGCAATAATAATGGGTAAAGAAAATCCAGAGTAGATACCCTATTGCTTTAAATTTATAGTAATTTGCTGTTATTTTTCAATAGATATATTGACATTTTATTTATTAATTCTTTCTTTTATTGAAAATCAATCCATATCTGCTTGTTCATACATGTATTCCAATGCTAAGCTAGAGACTTGTTTGTAGTATGGAGTAATAAATGTTATTGAAATATTTTTTAATTCTGAATCCAAAAGTGTTCACATCAACCAAATATCATATAAAGATCATAAATGTTGGTCGATAATGATTACAAGTTTTTCTGTTCTTTTTAAACTTTCTTTGATATCTTCTGTTAAAGTAAAAAATGGTGTGTAGCTGGCGAAAAGATCCATAGCATTTCAATCTTCTTGAAGATGCCCCGCGCCATATAAACTATCAATTAATGTTGATCAAAAGCACAATATTGTTCAGTTGCTTCAACTATATCATTGGTTTTGAAAACTAACAAAATGTCATTGGCTTTTGATTTCTGGAAGTTGGTTTTTCAATGGTATATGCTCGTTTATTCTTATATAGCATGAATTAGTTTGATTATCCAAAAAATCCAAAATTTGTTCGTAATATATAGGTTCTATAACATCTAACCCAAAATCTCTTGCTTTTGAAATATCTCGCATATCCCAAAATCCTTTGTTTGCAAATCATGGTAATCAACAACTAGGGTTTATTATAAAAGTTTTTGCTTTCCCATTTTGTATAAGTGGAAAAATAGTATCTACAGGAGTTTTTGATACAACAATAAGAAGTTTTTTTTCTTGACGAGTATGATAAGAAACCGCTCCCAAAAAATCGTTACCTTCGTTATCAAATGTATTTTCAAAAATAACTGTATCAAAGTTTTTATTTGCCGTAGAAATAAAACTATCTGTAAACAAAAAATCACTAGTCATAAGAGTTATAATAAAAAATAAAATTATTTTACGATTAGAGAATAATTTATCAAAAATTTTGCAATATCTCAAAATACTTTACCAGCTGTTTGTCATCACCAAATACTAGATCTGGGACGACGAATTTGGATAACTACAACATATTTTGGATCATCTTTTGTTACAATTCCTACAAAGGATGCGTTTGTCCATCAGAGTCCTTGCTGATATTTTCATCTATAAGAAATCTGAGATGTTCAACTTTTTCAACCAAGATTATATCACTCTATAAGAGTTATTCATCTCAATTCTGGGTTCTGATCCAACACATTGAAAAGAGAATTTTTTAGAACATCAGAAGTTTCTGGTTTAAAAATTTGCCCCAAAACTTGTTTTTGATTTTGTATATAATTCTCACTTTTTCTATCATAAACTCATTCCACAATTGTCGGTTTTACATAATATCATCAGTTGACTATTGGCGCATATCAAGCAGCAACTTGTAAAGGTGTTGTCAATAATCATTGACCAAATGAATTATTTAGATATCTAGAAAGCGCAACAGTAGAAGAATTTTCTACAAATCATTCTGATTCTCCAGCAAGTTCAATGTTTGTTAACTTACCAAAACCAAGTTTGTCTAAGTAATTATAAAAAGATTCTTTGCCAATACCAAATATTTTACCAGTTCAGTCTCCATATGCAATTCTAACCATTCAGACATTGCAAGAATACACAAAAGCATGTAAAAAACTATTATATCATCAACAGTTTTTTGGATCCGCATTCTTGATTGTATAAGGTCATACTTTTACTTCATTTGTGTCATTATAAAAATCATACATATTTATTTCATCTAGATCAACTCCAATACCAACGGTAAATGCTTTAAAAATACTACCAGGTTCATAAGGCATTGATATGTTTTTGTCTACAAAAACTCTTGGTCAATAAATGTTTTTTGCTATGTATTTGGATAGTGTTGTATCTTCTCTTTCTAGTGTTGTAGCTATTCTATAACTTCATCAAGTATTTATATAAACAGGTACATCAAGATGTGTTAGATCATCAATAATATATCTATCTTCCCATCAAAGTGGTCTTAATTGAAATGTAGAATTATAGTCATTTGGGTTAAATGTTGGATAATTGGCAGATGCTTTTAGTTTTCAATCAAATGGATCATAAATCAATATACTAACAGAATCTGCTTTAAATTGTTCTTGATATTTTTTTGCTATCGTTTCAACTTCTTTTTGTATACCCATATCTATAGTAAGGAAGATATCGTCGCCATCAACAACATTTTCTATTTGAAAATCGTTTGCTCAAACATTACCAATCCAAGAAGAAGAACGTCAAATTATTTTACCATCTTTTCCACGAAGTTGTGTGTCAAAGAACTGTTCTATACCATAAAAAGCGTTTCAGTTTTTGTCAACCATTCACAAAATATTTGACAAGAAAGATCAATACTCATAATATCTTTTGGTGTATGGTTCCAATCAAAGTCAGTGTAGTAATGGTATTCTATCTTTATTTCGTTCCTTATAATATTCTATTTTCAAATTTTTGATGCTTTGTGCTATCATGGGGTTAGCATCGGAAGCTATTTTTACATATCTATTTTCTTGTTCTTCAAAATAATTTTCTAAATTATTGTATTGTGATATATATCAATATTTAGTTAAAAGAGATTTAAGTGGTCACATTTCTCTAGAAATACTAGCGATTTTTTTTGGTATAATATATACATAGTTATCAGATTCTATAGATATATAATCCAAATTTTTACTTTCCAATTCTTGTAAAAAAGCTTGATTGGTAAAAAATCATAAATAGTTTTTTGTTCTAATTCATGGTTGAATCATCTTATCTAATTGATCTCTAATAAGTCAGTAAGCTATTTGTTTCGTAAATCATGTCAAAACTTGTTCTATTTGATCGTAATATCCAGTTCGATTATATTCTCGATATCATGTTGTTACGATCCCACTTCAATAATAGAAAAATTCTGGTTCTTTTGGTAGTATGTCTTTTTTTGCATATATTTCCAAATTTTTTATACAGTTTTCTTTTGTTATTTGTTTCATTCAATACATTTCACACAAATGCGAATATATTACAGGTGTTAGTAATTCTATAAAGCGTGGTTTGTCCCATACAAATTTTGGATCAACAAATATATTATACATTGTTATATTTTCTGTGAGTTGTACTGGTTTACCTGATTTGTCATAAGCATAAATATTGCCTCTTTTTGCTTTCAAAAAAGATTGACTTACGTGTTGTCTACTCAAAAGATCTTCATAATAATTATGATTAAAAATTTGTAACCAAAATAATCTCAAAAAAAGTATAAAAAATAAAAAACCAAAAAAAACAAGTAGATAAAACTCCCTAGTAACTCTAATATGATTTAGAAAAGGAATTTTATCAAGTTTTTTTTGTATATATTCATCCATATTTCTGTAGGTTTTTATATTTCTCATGTATAAAGAGTTTAGAACTTAGAATTTAGAACTCAGCGGTTAAAGAATAAATGAATATATAACAAGTGAGTTCTATAACTCGAGTAATAAAAAGAATAAACAAAGGGAAATAATCATCACCAAATCAACATAATCCGTAGCCAAAAAGCAGCGATGCAATTATAACCAGACTATAATTCCAAATATGATACTGCCTTGATGATTATTGATTCTTGTTTATTTTTTATTACGAGATACTTCTTATAAGCAAACTAAATTAATATGTACGATTTAGATTTTAAAATTCAACTCTTTATACCAACCAATACTGTA
>Ga0334894_1002287_pt1 | contig 13309 bp, 12 predicted proteins | sample GraSluR3_MG_6_FD_207225 | JGI IMG/M metagenome (GOLD analysis project Ga0334894, IMG submission 207225) | Sludge microbial communities from methane-producing bioreactor in Wageningen University, Netherlands - Granular Sludge_12_05 R3 | ecosystem: Engineered > Bioreactor > Anaerobic >... | reverse complement strand
TAGCCCTTGTCGAGATTCGATATGTCTATGCAGGTTTCAAGCCTGCTGTGTCCAGCGTATTTCTCTCTGTAGCACTCTACCAGACGTTCACGAGCCCAGACCGATTGCGGGTCGGTGTCGAGCATGGTCTTGAGCACCACGATGCCCTGATCCCAATTCTCATGCTGCAGGGTAACTTCGTACAACTGGGCGAGCATCTGAGAAGTTCGATCCCCCTGGAATCGTGCAGAGATTCTCTGAGCCAGTCCAAGCAGATAGGCAAAATCATCTGGAATCATCTTGAGCAGTACTGTCCAAACCTCTTTCACGGCTGATAGATTCTGTGCGTTCAAGAAGCGTTGCAGAGCCTTCTTGTAGTAAAAGAGTCCCTTCTCCTTGTTGCCCTTTTCGATATACCGTTCGGCTATGGTCTGAAGAAGGTCCGTCTCATCGTAGTCGACCTTGATGAGTCTCTCGTAGAGATTAAAGGCTTCATCCTCCTTGCCGAGCTTCTCGTAGCTTGCAGCAAGTACGCGGATGACATACTTATCCTCAAAGCGCTCCAACACCTTGAGGCTCAGAAATTCGACTATTCCATACTTCTTGTTCTCATTGAACAGCTCGATCAGAGATGTGATGTTACCATAATCGAGCGATTTTCTTCGCAGAGCTATGCTTCCCGAGAGATACATAGCGATGATACTGTTCTTGTTCTTCTCAAGATAGGTATCGCATATGGATTTCACCTCGAGCAGTTCTTCAGCATCCTGAATATCGGTAACGATGGCATCCAGTTCTTCGAAGTTGCCAATGGTATAATTCGCTATGGTAGTACGTGTCCACTTCTCTTCTGTGAGTAGGGTTCTGATGTTTTCTTCGTTCATGCTGTGCTCCCTTGATAAAGTGCTTATTTGGAACAAAAAGCAAACATCCCGAGCCGTGCATCCTGTTCAGTTGGATTCCGAGACAGCTCAGGTGTTTTTCGGTGAGAATGGTTCCAAGTTGCTCCCTTATCATACCATGTTGAGCGAATCGGTGCAATAAGTGTTTATATTCGTTGTGGTTGGAAACTGACCGAAGAAGTCAAACGAATTGCGATGCTTTCCAAAACACCCGCTTTCTGGTACAACATAGAGTATGAAAAGAGAACCAGATTGCATTGTCGCACCGTCCATACTAGCTGCCGATTTTTCGGAGTCGGGAAAAGCAGTTCGGACCATTGGAAACACCACTGCACAGTGGGTTCATCTTGATGTGATGGATGGCATGTTCGTACCAAACATCTCCTTCGGTCCGAAATTCATCGCAGACCTGAGGACCCATTCGAACCTGATATTCGATACCCACCTCATGGTCGATCAGCCTGAGCGGTATATCACCCAGTTCGCCGAAGCAGGAAGTGACTATATTACCGTTCATGCAGAGGCATCGCTTCATCTGCATCGTACGATCTCGCTCATTCGCGATGCCGGAAAGCATCCCGGGGTGACTATCGTCCCTTCGACACCGGTGTCGGCAATTGAGCTGGTGCTCGATCAGGTCGATCTGGTCCTTATTATGAGTGTGAATCCAGGCTTTGGTGGACAGTCGTTCATCCCGTCTTCACTCGACAAGATCAGAAGGTTGGCCGAGATCAGGGCAGATCGGGATCTCGATTTTCTCATCTCTGTCGATGGTGGAGTGAATCGTGATAACGGTCGGACACTTATCGAAGCGGGAGCAGATGTACTGGTCATGGGTAGTGCATTCTTCTTGGATGATGATCGACAGAGTCTTGTCGATCATCTGCAGGGAAACGATCGGTAATGCGTGCAGTTGTTCAGCGGGTCTCAGAGGCCAGTGTCACAGTATCGGATGGTATCGTAGGGCGAATAGACCGGGGACTGCTTGTCTACCTGGGAGTGGAATCTAGTGATACCGATGCAGATTTGCAGTATATGCTACGTAAGATTCCACAACTGAGACTGTTCACCGATGAACAGGGGAAGATGAACCTCTCTGTCGATCAGTTTGGTGGTCAGTTGTTGGTGGTGAGTCAGTTCACGCTCTGTGCAGATCTACGGAAAGGGAATCGTCCCTCCTTCAATCCTGCGGCGCCACCGGAGCTGGCAGAGGCTTTGTATGAATCGTTCGTCGAACAGTTGCGAGCACAGGGATACACTGTGCAGACTGGCAGATTCGGAGCCAGTATGAAAGTTCAGTATGTCAATGAAGGTCCAGTGACGATAGTGGTTGATTCGCCGGACAGGATGAAGCAGAATGAGAACTGATGCCGTTCAATAGGTATCAGAGGTAAGTGAGGAAAATTATGGCTAAGAACACAACAAGCTCTCCGGTGACTTTGACCGATACGAAACAGAAGATGGCGGCTCTCGAGGCTGCACGTTCACAGATCGACAAGCAGTTCGGCAAGGGGGCACTCATGAAGTTGAGCGACAATCCGACCGACCGATCCATTCGGGTCATCTCGTCCGGTTCGATTCTGCTCGATGAAGCTCTAGGTGTCGGAGGCTATCCTCGTGGCAGGATCATCGAGATATATGGTCCCGAATCTTCTGGAAAGACCACATTGGCGCTTCACTCGATTGCCGAAGCCCAGAAGGCAGGGGGTATCGCTGCATTCATCGATGCCGAACATGCACTCGATCCGACCTATGCAAAGAAACTAGGTGTGAATACCGACGAATTATGGATCTCTCAGCCAGATAATGGTGAACAGGCACTTGAGATCACTGAATCGCTCGTACGATCCGGAGCCGTCGACATCATAGTCGTCGACTCGGTGGCAGCACTCACGCCACAGGCCGAGATCGATGGGGAGATGGGCGATTCTCACATGGGTCTTCAGGCGAGGCTCATGAGTCAGGCGTTACGAAAACTCACTGGAATCCTATCAAAAAGCAATACGACCATCATTTTCATAAACCAGATTCGTATGAAGATCGGTGTCATGTTCGGTAACCCGGAGACGACCACCGGTGGTAATGCACTCAAGTTCTACTCCTCTATCAGAATCGAGGTTCGCCGCATAGAAGCAATAAGCAGAAGTGCCGACGATATCATCGGAAACAGGGTAAGAATAAAGATCGTGAAGAACAAGGTTGCTCCACCGTTCAAGAAGGTTGAACTCGACATGTTCTTCGGCGAAGGGATAAGCTACTACGGGAGTATTCTCGATGCTGCGCTCAAATATGAACTGCTTGACAAGAGTGGTTCCTGGTACTCGTACATGAGTGAGAAGATAGGGCAGGGCAGGGAGAATGCAATCAACTTCCTCAAGACAAACCTGGATATCACCCGAGATCTCGATGCGAAGCTGAGAACGCTGATTTTCCCTTCTGCTCCGGCTGCCAAGAGTGAGAAAGAGAGCAGCACCTAGGCACTGCTAGGTTAACGGGTACCCTTTACGCGGCCGAGTGAAAACGATATACTCGGTCGCATGGTACAAGATGCGGGATATGCGGTGGGCGATTGGAAAACTCAAAGCGCCTTATCCTATTCCATTCGTCAATTTGAAGGCCCTCTGGACTTGCTCCTACATCTGGTTCAGAAGGCCCAGGTAAACATTTACGATATCCCGGTGGCTCAGATCACAGATCAGTTTCTTGCGTATCTCGATATGGCAAGTTCGCTTGATCTCGATGATCTGACCGATTTCTATGCGATGGCTGCACATCTGATCTACCTGAAGAGCAAGATGCTCCTTCCCGGTGACGATGGGCTGGAAGAGGATGACGAGTTCCTTGAGATGCGTTCTGAACTCGTTGAACGACTCTTGGAATATCAGAAATTCAAACGGTACACCGCACTGCTCGCCGATTCCAACCAAAGTGGCGAGTTGTTTATTCAACGTAAGAAAAGCCAATTCATGCTCCCATTCGAGGATCAGGATCTGTGGAACGATATCAATGTATGGGATTTACTGAAAACGTTCTCCTCGCTACTCCGTTCCATAACACCGGAGCAGGTGTTCAATGTCTACGAGGAGGTCACCACCAAGCAGAAACTCGCGATCATGGCCGAATTGTTCGAGACTCAAGACGAGATATCCTTTCTTGATATCGTAGTGAGAAAAGAGTCTCCTATGGATATCATCTGTGCGTTTCTTGCAATCCTTGAGGCAGTGAAATTCAGCATGATATCAATTCACCAGCACGCACTTTTCGGCGATATTGTGATCCGTAAGCGAGATGATTTCGATACCGATATATTGGATGATGAGGATTTTGGAGAAGAAGAACCACTGGAGACATTCATTCACACGCCAGCGGCTTCGACAACCAATCTCGGCCGTTTCGAACAGACGCTCTATGAAGAGGATGCCGAAGATGACGATGACGAGATCATAGACCTAACCGAAGATGAGGGGGGGTGAGTTATGAGTGAACAACCTACAATCCTCTCTACAGAGGCTCGTATGGTAGAGGTGATTCTCTATCTGGAAAACGAGCCTGTGAGCCTCGACAGAATGGGTCGCCTGACAGGGTTGGGCAAGGATGCTCTCGTCTCAGCCCTCGACGAGCTCGACTCTTATTGGAAAGATCATATGCATGGACTTGAGCTCGTGAATAACGGTGGAGCCTACTGTTTCCTCCCTGCTGGGGATTTGCACGACAGACTACGAGATTGCTACGGAAGAAAAGTGGACAAACGGCTCTCCCGGGCAGCACTGGAGACCTTGTCGATCATTGCCTACTCTCAACCGGTGACGAGAAGGGATATCGAGAATATCAGGGGCGTCTCGAGCGATTCGATTGTACGCCTCCTACGCGATCGAGAATATATCAGAGTAGTGGGTCGAAAGGATGTTCCTGGCCACCCTTGTCTCTATGGAACTACAAAGAAATTTTTATTTGAATTCAACTTACCAAGCATATCGGCTCTTCCCCAGCTGTCGGAGATCGATCGTGCTCGGTTCACCCGTGAAGAGGAGTTATATAATGCAGATTGATTATCCCATACGCCTTCAGAGTTATCTCGCGAAGAGCGGGTTCGGTTCTCGTAGATTCTGTGAACGTCTTATAGCGGATGGCAGAGTCTCAGTGAACACGAAGCTCGTGACGGAGATGGGAGTGAAGGTTTCTGCAGACGATGTCGTCATGGTCGATGATGTGCTTGCAGAACCGGCAGATCGAGTCGTCTACTACGTTCTGCATAAACCGAAAGGGTATGTTTGTACAAACTATGATCCGAACGAGAAGCTCTATGCTCGTGATCTCATAACCATACCCGAGAGCAATCTCCTGTTTCATGTAGGAAGGCTCGATAAGGAGTCGACTGGGCTCATTCTTTACACCAATGACGGTGATGCTGCTCAGAAGATCATGCACCCTTCTCATGAGATAGAGAAAGAGTATGCAGTCATGACACAGGAGACTATTCGCCGTGTTGATATGGAAGATGCTTTGCGGGGTGTATACATCGATAGCCAACGACCGTATGTGATCAAAAAATTCGAACTTCGTTCCAAGCGGTGGGCTGTGGTCACGTTGACAGAGGGGAAGAATCGGGAACTAAGAAAGATCTTCAGCTATTTCGGATACACAGTAAAACAGCTGATACGTATTCGGATCGGCCCGATTCTGCTGGGAGATCTACCTGTTGGAAAGTATCGCCCGGTCACAAAAGGTGAGATGAAGGCACTTCTGGAGGGGGAAAACGCATGACGAAAGAGGAGACTATGAAACTGCACGGATTTGTCGTGGCGATCGACGGCCCTGCCGGTGTAGGTAAAAGCACTATTGCAAACATGGTTGCAGAGCGTTTGGGCTTTTATTTCCTGAATTCAGGAAACTTTTATCGAGCTATCACAAAAGGTGTGTTGGATCGCGGTCTCGATCCTGAAGACACTGAGAAGCTTGTAGAGGTTGCCAGGAGTATCAAACTGGAGATTATCAAGGAGAGACTCTACTCAGATGGTGTCGATGTAGAGGATGCTCTCCATTCAGATGCTGTAGATGCGTATGTCGCACCGCATTCAGCGGTGGTAGAGGTACGAGAGATCGTGAATACCAAGTTACGCGCTCTTGCCGAACATGGTATGAATATTGTCGCTGAGGGGAGAGATATCACGACCGTTGTATTTCCGCACGCACAGTGCAAATTTTTCCTTGATGCTTCGGTTGAGGTTCGCGCAAGACGCAGATACGAGCAACAACCGACCGAAATGTCATATCAAGAATTGGTGAAGAAGATAGCAGAACGAGATGAAATTGACAGAAACAAGCCGGTGGGGGGGTTGAAGGTTGCTCCCGACGCCTTGTATATTGACTCGTCGTACTTGACCATAGATGAAGTTTATGACACAGTGTTACGTGCTATATTTACCCGGATTTCGGGTGAAAATAAGGATCAGGAGAGAAAAGTGGAAGAAGTCAAGGAAGTGTTGGAAACACAAAACGAACCTCAGCAGAAGGCTGATATGCAGGCAATGCTGCAGGAACATTACCTCAAATCTCTTGATGAAATTGAAGACGGTCAGCTCGTTACCGGTACTGTTGTTCAGGTCAATAACGAGTATGTGTTTGTGGATGTGGGATACAAATCCGAGGGTAGAATTGCTCACGATGAGTTCTCCACTGTTCCCGCCGTCGGCGACGAAGTCAAGGTCATGATTGTCAACAAGGAAGGGAAGGGCGGTCAAATCGTCATTTCAAAGAAGCGTGCTGACATCAAGGAGAGGACAGAAGTACTCAAGGAAGCTGCGGATAACCGCTCTCCAGTCATGGGTAAGTTCGTGAAAGTCATCAAGGGAGGCTTTGAGGTCGACCTAGGAAATGAATTTCTGGGATTCTGCCCATTGTCCAAAGCAGATGTCACTCGGGTTGAAGATCCTGAGACGATGATCGGAATTGCCGATTATTTCATCATTGATAAGTTCCATACTGGAATGAAGCTCAAGAGTGTTGTCTCCAGAAGAGAATATCTTGAGAAGAAGATAAAGGAGAACAAGGAGAAATTCTTCTCCACTGTTAAGATCGGCGATGTCGTCGAAGGCAGTGTAAAGAGTTTCACCAGTTTCGGTGCATTCATCGACCTTGGTGGTTTCGATGGTCTTCTCCATATCAACGATATGAGCTGGGGCCATGTGACCAAGCCGAAGGATTTCGTGAAGAAGGGGCAGGTCGTGCAACTTCGCCTGATCAATATCGATCCGGTGTCGCAGAAGATCAACCTCTCATTGAAGCACATGACGCAGGATCCATGGAACACGTTCGAAGAACGGTATGCTGTGGACGATGTCGTAAAGGCTCCTGTAACAAAGATTACCACATTCGGTGTTTTCATTGAAATCGAGCCTGGTATCGAAGGTCTGGCGCACATTTCAGAACTCTCTTGGACAAAGCGCATCAATAATCCGAAGGAACTTCTGTCGATTGGCGATGTGGTCGAAGCGAAGATTCTTGGCTACGACCTGGACAAGAAGCGGGTGAGCCTTGGACTCAAGCAGCTCGAGGAGAATCCTTGGGATACCATAGAAGAGCGATACCCACACGGTATGACTCTTACCAAGCCTGTTGTAAAGATCACCAATAGTGGCGCATTCATAAACCTTGAAGAGGGAATCGATGGATTCCTCCATATCGACGATATCTCTTGGACCAAGAAAATCAGGAACATGAGCGATTTCTGCAAAGAGGGTGATGTGATCGATGTCGTGGTGACCCGTGTGGATGCTCAGACCAGGCATATTCGTCTCGGTGTGAAGCAGCTCGAAGGGAATCCGTGGCAGACACTTCGGAACGACTATCCGAGAGGAAGCACCATTAGTGGAGAGATCACCAATGTGACCGACTTCGGTGTATTCGTTCGTGTTCTGGGTGATATCGAAGGACTTATCTCGAAGTACAATCTGGTCGGACCGGATGAGCACTTCACTGAAGAAGTTCTCAAGAAGTTCAAGGTTGGAGAGCCTATCACTGCCGCTGTAGTCGAGATCAACCCCTCTACACAGAAGCTGAGTCTGTCGATCAAAGAGATGATCCGCAAATCCCAGCAGTCCGAGATTTCCAAATATATTCACGACGATGAAGGTGATACATTTACCTTTGGTGATTTGATGAAATCTCGTGAAAACGGTCAGGAATAGCGGAGCGTATAATGGCGAAAACAACAGAGACGACATCATCGGGAAGGCTTGCGAACTCGTTCAACGCTTTCCTGGTAGCAAAAAAGAGACTTCTGATCATAATCGCTGCGGCAATTTTGCTCGCCGTAGCGATATTGTGGATTAGTTTGAGTGTTGCTGATAACAGAGCTGAAGATTTGCAGGTGGCGATAGACAATGCACAGAGAACGTATTCCGAATGGGTTTTCCTTGAGGATAAGAGTTCAGCTGAAGGCCAGTCTATGCGTGAATCACTTGTGGAGGATCTCTCTCAACTGGCACAGAAGAGTGGAAGATCCTATCCAGTGCTGAAGGCGGAATACCTGCTTGGTCTCATAAGTTATGAAGAGGGCGCGTACAATGAAGCTCTCGAAAATTTCTTAGCGGTTTCGCAGAAGGGTAGTGGGACCTATTTGGGTTCTCTCGCTCTCTTCAATGCAGGCGTAGCCAGTGAACAGCTTGGAGATCATATGAATGCTCTGGAATATTATCAGAGGGTGTATGATACGTATGGCTCAGATGCAGCAGAATCGGCTAAGGCTCTCTTCAGCGTTGCACGATTACACGAAAGCGCTGGGAATACTGAGCTTGCAAGGGCGGTTCTCCAGCAGTTGGCAGACGAATTCGCTGCTTCTGAATACGCCAAACTTGCTAGATCGCGACTGGTGGTGCTCCAGTAATTGATTGGATTACCGGTATGTACCGCCTATCACGGCGGAGGAATACTATGAGATGTCAGAATAAGAGTGCGCTGATTTTGGTACTCTTTCTGACGTCTCTCTTTTTTTTCTCCAGCTGTGGCATTCCCAGGATAATAACTCTCGATGACGATATCCTGCTGAGCAAAGAAGATGGCATTCTCGGCGACTCGGTGGTTGCTGAAATTACCGTTGCAGACGGAAGTATTGGCAAACTCAGTGAGTTGTTCTCTTCTTCGGATGAAGGACCTTCGCTGAAACTCTTCTACGTGCTCTCTTCACTTACCAGTGGTCCGGTGACCAATTTGGAGGAACATTCAGCATCGTATAACCTCAATACCGTACCATCCAATTTCAGCTCTGCGTATATTCCTACCAGTAATAATGGAATTCCGTGGTCTCCACCGAACAACACTGAAGGTCCCGCTCTCTATATCTACACAGACTCTCATGAGAGCCCCGGCAAGGTATCCAGAACGAGACCCGAACAAGGTGGTATGATAGATCAACCAGAAGGGATCCTCGTGGGAACCTTTGCACAGTCTCCAACAAAAACCGATGGACCAGGGGGATACTATTTCGGTACATCACCAGATATGGATTTGCTAATCGAACCGGCTCACTATGATAAGACGTTACGAGTCACCCTGGAACGGGAACCTTTTACACCAACAGATGAAGCCTATCCAGTCAAACATACAAACTCATTTCTCATAAAAACGACAATCGAGGTAGTGGAGGATTCGAGTTCCGAAACGGTATACTTTGCCGACTACAGAAGATTTCCCTTTCCCTTTCCCGATTCAGAAAATTGGAGTTCTGATGATTTCGCTAGTCAGTATATAGACGTTGAGGATGCCTATTTCTATCATAATCTGAGAGAGGATTATCCTACTTCCAAAACACTGTACGTACATGTCTACGGGGCAATCTATGCAGGAGTAGGGAATTTTACGAATATATACTGGTCACCGATGGAGTACTTAGGGTATATCCAGCTGTAGCAGTTACATTATAAAATGTATATAATGTATATTCTGTCAACTAGAAACAATTAATGATAATGCAAGGAGCAGCCGTTCATGATTGATTACCAACACAAAGATGCAACTAGCGTACCAGAGGCCATTGAGAATCTGTACACCATCCTTACGCTTCTCAGAAGCCCTGAAGGCTGTCCTTGGGATCGTGAACAATCGGCGGAAGATGTATCGCGTGCATTGATCGATGAAACCTACGAATATATCGACGCGCTTCATGAAAAACACAATACTGCATGTGCCGAAGAGATTGGTGATATCCTTCTCAATGCGTTTATGATTTGTCGTATACACGAGGAACAGAGAGATTTTACTCCTGTCGAAGCAATCAATACTGTATGTGCGAAATTAGTCAGACGGCATCCTCATGTCTTCTCAACAGCAATAGCAGAGGACAGTTCGGCTGTTCTAGATCTCTGGAACTCTATCAAGGAGGATGTCGAAGGCAAACGCGCTCATAGCGAAGACTTCTTCAGTAGAGTCCCTAAGTCATTGCCGAAACTTGAGGAATCTTGGGAGATTCAGAAGCAGATGCGAAAAGTCGGTTTTGACTGGCCAGATATCACTGGAGTACTGGACAAGGTTGCTGAGGAACACCGTGAACTTGTCGAGGCCGTTGAACAGGAGCAGAGAAATCGTGATCATCTTGAGGAGGAGTTGGGTGACTTGCTCTTTTCGATTGTGAATGTGGCTCGACATTTGAAGTTAAGTCCATCCATAGCGTTGCATAAATGCAACAAGAAGGTACGAAATCGGTTCAATGAAGTGGTGAAACGGAGCGAAAAACAAGGAATCCCGCTGGATGCAGAACATGCGGACGCTTTGAATAAGATCTGGAATGAGGTCAAAATAGAGGATCATTGACTATGCAGACAGAACACACTACACAGAAAAGAAGACGTGACAATGTGGCTATCTACATAAAGATTGCCTACGATATAGCAAACAGGATCGTACACGGAGATATTCCAGAGGGAAAAAAGCTATCTGGACGATCCACCATGTCCTCGGAATATGGCGTTTCACCGGAAACCATTCGACGATCGTTCTCTCTGCTTGAGGAGATGGGAGTCGTTGAAGTGAAACAGAACAGTGGTGTTCGAGTGGCCTCCCGTGATAAAGCTCTCCAGTTCATTGCTAAACACAGTAATATATCTGAAACAAGAACGCTGATCAGTAAACTCAAAAGTCTCATGAATGAACAGAAGCATGTTGAGAAAGAGATATTCGAGGTAGTGAAACAACTGGTCGATTCCAGTGAACGCTTCGTCTCGAGCAATCCATTCTATACCTTTGAGTGCACCGTTGAACACTCCTCTGCCGTCGTGGGAAAGTCACTGAAGGAGATCTCCTTCTGGCAGGAAACCAAAGCTACGGTAATTGCTATACGCCGAGACGGGGTTATAACACTCTCTCCTGGACCCAACCTTACGCTCTACGCAGACGATACTGTCGTGCTTGTTGGAGATCAGACGGCAAAAGAGGCAGTCGAGCTATTGTTGCGATAGCATTCCATGTTTCTATTGGTATCACATATAATCATTTTATCCTTTATTCATTTCAATAGATACAGATAGGCAATATATCACACCTCCTTGACAAAGTGCCAAACTATCAGGGATAATGAGGTTGTCGGTTACAGATTGTAACTCATTCCATACTTACACGGAAAATTACGTGTGGTGTGCTACCAGGTGGTAGGAACTCTAGGCAAGAAAAATCAGTTCGTCACACAATCTGTAACTCGAGAATCACGTTACGTAGGAGGACTATATGAGACGTATTATTGGTATTACGCTGCTCATTCTGCTTATTGCAGTACCCATGGTATTCGCAGGTGGAAGCAAAGAGGCGGCAGAAGAACAGAAATCGGTCAGGGTTGCTGAACAGGTACCTGGACTTATCACCCCCGGTGTTTGGGATGGACAGGCATTCTCCATGAACTCATCCATATATGAGTATCTTGTGGATATCAACGCAGAGACAGGTGAACTCGATCCAGTTCTCGCAACCAGTTGGAAAACAAGAGAGGATGGAAAAGTCTGGGAATTCAAACTTCGTCAGGGAGTTACATTCCACGATGGAACGGATTTCACAGCAGAAGATGTGAAGTTTACCATCGAAAGAACGCAGGATCCTGGTCTCGGACACCTGAAGAAAGCTGACTTCGAAGTGGTTGCATCGGTAGAGACTCCCGATGATTATACTGTAGTCGTGAATCTTGAAGAGGCTCGTCCGACATTCATCTATCAGATGACCGACTACAATATGGCGATTCTCTCCAGTTCATACGACTATGCAGCACTTGGGGAATCACGCCCCATGGGAACCGGTCCATTCAAAATGCAGCAGATGATCCCCAAGGAATCGGCTGCTCTTGAGAGAAATGAGAACTATTGGGATCCTAACCTTCCCCATCTTGACCGGATTCTGATCTATTTCGTTGCTGATATCGATGCAAGCGTATCCATGCTTGAAGACGACAGAGTCGATATTGTTCCGTTCATCACTCCAAATATCAAAAACAGATTGGATGAAATCGATGGAATTTCTGTAATTTCGCCCTATCAGGAACAGCGTTTCATTGCAATGGCAGTTGATCAGGAACCATTCGATGACAATCGGGTCCGCCTTGCCATGAAGTATGCAATGGATCCAGAGATTATTGCTCGCAGTGTTGCTCAGATGGAGTTGGGAGATGGTGCTTACTATAACGAAACTCCCATCATGAACGCTCTTGCTGAGTACAAGGAGATTCCACATCGTGGACGTGATATCGAACGTGCAAAAGAATTGCTTGCTGAAGCAGGCTATCCGAATGGATTGAGCGTTGACCTTACCTATGCATCCGATCACCCCTTCGGCAGAGAACTTGCACAGACCGTACAGGAACTCGCTGCTCCTGCAGGATTCGATATTAGACTGAGAGGATACACACGTGACGTCTATCTGTCACAGTACTGGTTGAATGTACCATTCTCCATCACTGGATGGGGCGGTCGAATCGATCCCTCCATGTTGCTTGCTCTTGCATTCAAGGGTGGTGGTTCGTGGAACGAGACACATATGGATGAACCGGTTATCAACGATCTTATCGATAAGATTGCATCTGAAGTTGACCCGGACCAGAGGACGATGTATTATCATGAACTACAGGAGTGGTTCCATGAGAATGGAGCATTGTTGAATGTTCAGGTACCATATTTGGTAGCGATCAACGATAGTATTGTGGATTATCGTCAGCCACTGACCATGTTGCCACAGTACAAATACATGGATATTAAATGAATAGAACACTAAGCATTGTTGTTCGGAGACTAGGGTCGCTTGTAGCGACCCTAGTCGTAATGTCGTTCATTATCTTCTTGCTTGTCGAAATCATGCCGGGAGATGTCGCTCAGATGATACTTGGACAAAGTGCAACACCTGAAGCAGTCGCCTCATTGCGCGAGGCTCGGGGGTTGGACGATCCACTTATGCAACGA
>Ga0334894_1002274_pt1 | contig 13381 bp, 9 predicted proteins | sample GraSluR3_MG_6_FD_207225 | JGI IMG/M metagenome (GOLD analysis project Ga0334894, IMG submission 207225) | Sludge microbial communities from methane-producing bioreactor in Wageningen University, Netherlands - Granular Sludge_12_05 R3 | ecosystem: Engineered > Bioreactor > Anaerobic > Unclassified... | reverse complement strand
CGCCAACAGGCCGGCCGCGCGCCACAAGGTGGTGAGCCAATCCGGGTGAGATGCCGACTTCATTGATCACTCCTCACATGTTCAATGCCGTAAGAACGTGCCAGAATCGCCTATTCTGCGGTGGCCGTTCTCCCATGTCAAGCATGCCCGAGCGCGGGCAGTTTCACTCGGCGCGCTTCGATTCCTTCCACCGCCGGGCCACAATCGCCGTGACCCGGCCGGCGATCGGGGCCAACAGAAGCGTTGCCGAGGCGTCGCCGCGGAGATGGAGGCGGCGACGCACGTCTTCGGGGCGGTTCGGCACGGCGCGTTTCTTGATTTCGAGCCGGCCCACGTGGCGCGCCTTCAACAGCCCTCGAAGCCGCTTGAGATCGAAGGGCAACACGTCGGTCACCTCGAAACACGCCACGGCCGCGTCGGAGGCCGGGCACTCGCCCGTCAGGTAGGCCGCCTCGGGCGCAAACTGCGCCAGACCGTGCTCGGCGGCCAGCGCGCCGAGCAACCGGGCGCCCAGCACGGCGGGATCGGGATCGAACAGGTAGGGCCCGACCGCGTCGGTCCGCGGCACCCGGGTCGCTTCGCTGCCGACGAGCGTGCGCACGGCGCGGGGCGCGTCGTTGGCGACGATCGTGGCGCGGCGCCGGCCGGGGTGCTCGGCCAGACCGCCGAACCACGCCACGAGCTGCCGGCACTGCCGGTCGCGACCGATCCACTCGAGCTCGGCCCGCTCCGACCAGGCCGGCGGCACCTCGGTCGCCGGGGCGAGCTTGACCACGCCCCGGGCACACTCGCCGAGCAGCCGCTCGATCGTGAACTGGCCCGGCCGGCACTGGGCCAGGGTCGTGGTGCGGGCGCCGCCGGCGCGGCGGTCGGGGTCGATATGCCAGGCCGCCACCGCCGAAACCGAGGCGGCGGTCGCGTCTTCGACCCGCACCTCGGTGCGCCATGGGCCGGCGCCGCCCTGACCCGACGCGCGGAGATTCGCCTCGGCGAAAAGAACCATCACGGGATCGCAATCGACGCCGACGATCGGACCGCGCCGGGCCAGCATGAGAAGATCGCCTCCGATGCCGCAGCACAGGTCGGCCAGAGGGACTTCGCGCGGAAAGCGCGACGCCTTGTAGCCCGCCACGTACTGGTCGGTCGCCTGTTCGAGTCGGGTCGGGGTGAAGAACATGCGTTCGGCATGCGCGAACTTGGCCCGGGCGCGGCGGTGAAGCTCGACCTGCTCGAGCAGCAGGTGAACCCGCTCGGCCGAAAGGCGCTTTCGCAGCCGGCTCGCCCGGGCGACCAGGGAGCCCGGCTCGGCGGCGAGCCAGTCGAGCCAGCGTCGCGCCTCGTCGCCGGTCAGCCAGCGGTAGTCGTCGAGTCGGCAGGGCGGGTTCACGGCTGCGTCACCGCGCGCCATCGGGAGCGGAACAAGCCGACGATCGCCACGACCAGCGCGAGGTCGACGACGACGTAGAACGCGAGAAAGGCCGGAGCGGTCCACACCGCCCAGCCCGTCGGCTGCACCGCCCCCGGGCTGCTGGGGTCGAGGTGCAAGGGCAGGCTGAACGCCGCGGCAAAGGGGCTGACGAACAGGAAATCGCGGACCGCCGACGCGATCGCCGTGCCTCGGTAGTACAGGTCGGCAAACAGCTTCACCGCGATCGGAAAGGCGAACAGCACGATGATCATCAGGTACGCGCTCATCAGCGCGACCGACGTCTTGCGCGCAAGCACCGAGCAAAACATGGCCAGCGTCGTGGTCGTCAGGCAGGTGAGCAGGATGATCGCCAAATAGCCGACGATCGTGACGCTGTCGTGCCGGAAGGTCCAGGGAAACAGAAGCCAGGCCAACAAGAGCGGCCAGGTGAGAAAACCCGTCAGCACGACCGACACGCGAAGGCTCGAGACGAGCTTGCCCGAGAGGATCTTCCAGGGCGACAGCGTCGTCGTGAGCAGCAGCTCGAGGGTCTGCCGCTCCCGCTCGTTGGTCACGCTGCCGGCCGAGAACACGGGCCCCACGAGCATGTTGAACAGCAGCACGTAACTGGCGTACCAGGGCGCCCATGCGGGCCGGATGTACAGGCACACGGCCATCACGGCCAGGGCCAGCAGCATGCTCAACTGGATGACCAGGCGGAGCATCAGCGTGCCGTGGCCGAACAGCTCGCTGCGGATCTCCTTGTCGTAGACCGGGTTGGTCCGGTCGGGCATGAGGTCGACGCGCTTGCGTGGGGCGAAGAGGCTGTCGGGGAACTGGTCGCTGCGGATGATCATTCCCACGGCGTCGCGCTGCTCTTCGTCGAGGTCGACCACCTCCTGGGCCTCGCTGCCCACGTCGGGCGGGTGCATGAGGCGCCGGCTGATCCGCCGCAGAAGGGGCAGGCAGATCACGGCACACGCGGCGGGAACCCCCGCCGCGAGCACGACCAGGCGAAACGTTCCCATCTGCGAGGCGATCTGGTAGAACAGCACCCCCACCAGCGCCAAGGGCAGGATGATCAGGTACGAGACCATCTCGGCGGCGATGCTCCGTGCAAAGTAGCTGCTGCACGCCAGACTGATCATGCCGAAGGCCACCACCGACGCGCCCATGGCCAGGTAGGTGGCCAGCACCTCCGACCAGTGCACTCCGCCCAGCGGGACGCAGAGCATCACCACGGGCAGCGAGCAGAACACGAGCACGGCCAGGTGAGCCAGGGCGGCCAGCAGCTTGCCGACGACGATGGCCGTGGGGCGCATGGGGCTGGCCAGCAGCATCTCGTAGGTCTTGCGCTCCTTTTCGCCCGAGATCGTGCCCGCGGCAAAGCTCGGGGTCATCAGCGACATCAAGACGTACTGTCCCAGGAAGAACAGGTTGACCAGGCGCTGCGTCTCCCCCGACTCCTGCGACAAGTCGTGCAGCCGCTCCTGGGGCCACGCCACGAAGACGACGGCCCCCAACAGGGCCAGGTACGCGAACAGCAGCACGAACGCCCGGAGCATCCGGAGGTTGACGAGCAGTTCGCGTTGGAGAACGGGGTTGTTGAGCAGATACATGGGAGAACGGGAGACGAGGATCCATCAGAAACGCAGAGTGTTCCTTTGTCCACCGATCATGCGCGATCGGCGGGAGAAAGTCAAACCCCGATTTGAGCGCGACCACCAACCCATTGCCCGGGGCCGTGCAAGAGGCTCCCCCCCGTCTCGTCGAGAATGCGTCGCACGCCCCCGGATGGACGCGGCATGTCCACCTGGGCTTTCTCGCACAATCGGCCGTCCGGTACAATGCCTGGATGCAACTTGATCCAATCCCCCAGGCATCGGCAGTTCCGTACCGCTACCGGGGTGGTCAGCCCGAGTTCTGCCTGATTACTTCCATGCGCAAGGGTACTTGGGGTTTCCCCAAAGGGATCGTCGATCCCGGCGAGACGCCCGAACAGACGGCCCTGAAGGAGGCAGACGAGGAAGCCGGCCTGCACGGCGAGTTGGTCGGCCCCCCGTTGGGCGAGTACGACTATCGGAAGTGGAACTCGACGCTCCGCGTGACGGCCTACCTCATGCGGGTGACCGCCGCGGACGACGAGTGGAGGGAGGCCGACGTGCGCCAACGCCGCTGGTATCGAGCCGAGCAGGCCCGTTCGGCCATCGAGCGGGAGGAGTTGCGCGTCTTGCTCGAAGCGGCCCTCGAGCGAATCGGGCCGCCCGACGGCTGAGGCCGATCCGGCGGGCCCGTCGCGCCCGCGCCTCGTCCTTCGCCGACGGACGCGATCGCCTCGGGAGCGTGGCCCATTTCCAGGAACCAATCCCATGACCAGCGAAACCAGGCAATCCGAAAAGCAGCAATTCACCTTCCAGGCCGAGGTGAGCCAGCTCCTGAACATCCTGGCCCACTCGCTCTACCAGAGCAAGGAAATCGCCGTTCGCGAGCTGATCTCGAACGCCTCCGACGCCCTGGACAAGATGCGCCACCTCGCGCTGACCGACCCGCGCTTCCGCGACGAAGCGCCGCTCGAAATCGTCGTCGAGCGCGACAAGGAAAGCGGCACGCTCACGATCCGCGACAACGGCATCGGCATGACCCGCGACGAGCTGGTCGCCAACCTGGGGACGATCGCCCACAGCGGGTCGGCCGACTTTCTCAGGAAGCTGACCGAGGGCGCGGGGGCCGACGTGTCGCTGATCGGGCAGTTTGGCGTGGGCTTCTATTCGGCCTTCATGGTCAGCGACACGGTCCGCGTGCTCACGCGCAGCTACTCCGAGGCGTCGGGTTGGGAGTGGGAGTCGGACGGGACGGGCAGTTTCACGATCACGCCCGCCGAGGGCCTCGAGCGGGGAACCCGCGTCGTGCTGCGACTGAAGGACGACGTCCGGGATTTCGCCGAGCCGTGGCGCATCAAGCAGATTTTGCAGAAGTACTCGAACTTCGTCCGCCATCCGATCCAGCTCGACGGCGAGGTCGTCAACCGGCAGAAGGCGATCTGGGTCGAGCCGCCCCGCCAGGTGGGCGAGGAGGAGTACACGCAGTTCTACCAACACCTGGCCCACCGCGACGACGAGAAGCCGCTCTGGTACATCCACCTGTCGGTCGATTCGCCGCTGCAGTTCCATGCCCTGGTCTATTGCCCGCCCACGAACTACGAGATCCTGGGGTTCGGTCGGCTCGAGCACGGCATGAACCTGTGCGCTCGCCGCGTGCTCGTCCAACACGACTGCCGCGACCTGGTGCCCGAGTATCTGCGGTTTCTGTGGGGAGTCGTCGATTCGGAAGACCTTTCGCTGAACGTCGCGCGCGAGTCGCTGCAAGACCGGAAGGTTTTCCAGACGATCCGGGCGACGATCGTCCGAAGCGTGCTCGACCGGCTCGACCAGCTTGCCGAGAAAGACCCGAAGGGATACCAGGGGTTTTATCGCCAGTTCGGGCGGATGCTCAAGGAAGGGGCCCACGTCGACATGGTCCACCGCCCGCGCCTGGCCAGGCTGCTGCGCTTCCTGTCGAGCCACGACGACGATCCCGACAAGCCGACGTCGCTCGACGCGTACGTCGCGCGGTGCGGCGAGGGGCAGAAGGCGATCTACTACCTGGGGGGCCCCGACCTGACCGCGATCCGCAACAATCCGAACCTCGAGATCTTTCGCAAGCGCGGGATCGAGGTCTTGTACCTGATCGATCCGATCGACGAGTTCGTCATGTCGTCGTTGGGCAAGTACCAGGATCGCCCGCTCGTGCCGATCGACGAGGCCGACCTCGAGCTTCCCGACGAGCCCGAGAAGCCGCGCGACGAGTCGGGCGAGACCCCGCCGCGGCCCGAGGACGAGGCCGAATCGCCGCCGGGTTTCGACCGCGTGCTCGAGTTGTTTCGCGAGGCCCTGAAAGGGTCGGTCGAAGACGTGCGCCGCTCGGTCCGGCTGACCGACAGCCCCTGCTGCCTGGTGCGTTCCGAGGGAACCATGAGCGCCCACATGCAGAACCTGCTGCGCTCGGTCGATCGAAGTGTGCCGGCCGCCAGGCTGATTCTCGAAGTCAACCCGTCGGCCGAGTTGATCGAGCGGCTCTCGGCCCTGGCCGCAGGGGGCGGCCAGGACGATTTGATCCGCGAGTGCGGCCGGCAGCTTCACGCAAACGCCTTGCTGCTCGAGGGCATGCTTCCCGATCCCCAGGCCATGGCCGCCCGCGTTCAACGGCTCATGGAGCACCTGGCGCGTCGTGTCGCCCTCGGGTCTTCCTCCGAGCCGGCGGAACCGGCGGCCGGCGATTGACCGAACTTGCCGCGGCCACGCGTTCGCCCGCCGCCGGGTCGCTTGACGAACGCTTCGCGACGCGGCTATGTTGCTCGAAGAGGGATCGTACCCGCGTCGGCGGAGACCTTGCGGGCCGTCGGCACCACGAGGGGAGGGGACCGGATGAGCGTGGTTGCTTCGGGAAACGACTTGGGGCCCGTCGTGGCGGCCCTGCGGCAGAGCCGCTTCTGCGAGGGGCTGGGGCCCGAGGAACTCGAATTGGTCGCCCTGCGAGTGCGGCCCGTGGCGTGCGAGGCGGGCGAGTCGATCTGCCGGGTGGGAATGCCCGGCGACAGCATGTTCGTCGTGGCCAAGGGACGGCTGCGGGTGACCGTGCCCGAGCGGGGCGGCGGCGAGCGCGTGCTCGCCTACCTCTGCCGCGGCGACTACTTCGGCGAGTTGGCCCTGCTGGGCGAGGGAAAGCGGGCCGCCAACGTGACCGCCCTGTTCGACTCCGAGTTGTTGACGCTCGACCGCGCGGCATTCCACCAACTCTTCGACGAGGTGCCCCAGGTCGGCAAAAACATCATCCGCACACTCGGGTTCCGCCTGACCGAGACCCTGCTCGGACAGCGTCATCCCGTGCGCCCCAAGATCGTCGGCATCGTCCGATCGAACCGACGCGGCCGGATGCTCTGCGATCTGCTGCTCGGCCGGCTGGCCGAGCGCGGCGAGCGAATCACCCTGCTCGGCGACCGCGAAGGCCAGTCGGCGCCCTGCCCCGTCGAGGCGATTCCGCACGACCAAGGCACGCCCGGCTCGGCCCTGGCCGAGCGCCTGCGCCAGCTCGTCGAGCGCGGCGACCGGGTCGTGCTCGAGGCCATGCCCGACGAGTCGCCCCGGAGCTTGCATCGCTTGCTGCGGCGCTGCGACGACGTGCTTTGGCTGGTCGAGCCCGGGCACGAGGGCCCGTCGCCCGAGGCCTTCCAGGCGGTGAGGGCCGATCCCGGCCTTGCGGCCCGAACCCACGTGGTGTGGATCCTTCCCGAAGGGCAGCAGGTTGCTCCGCGCTGGCATTCGACGTGGGACCTGGACACGCGCGATTTCAAGGTCGAGCTGGCCGAGCGGCCCGCGACGCGGCCCCGACGCCAGGAGCAGGCGATCGACCGGCTCGTGCGGCATCTTCGCGGCATTTCGACCGGCCTGGCGTTGGGCGGCGGCGGCGCGCGGGGGCTGGCCCACCTGGGCGTGTTTCGGGCCCTGGACCGGGCCGGCATCAGCTTCGACCTCATGGCCGGCGCCAGCAGCGGCGCCATGATGGGCATCGGCTACGCCAGCGGCTACGATCCCGAGTTCGCCCGGGAACGGTTCGCCAAAACGCTCACGCCGCCGGCGATCTTCCGCTGGCTGCCCGCCGGAAGCCGCTGGTACTTGCAGGCGATGTTTCGCACCGGGGCGTGGGACCACAAGCTCCGCCCCTATTTGCACGACTGGACCCTCGAACAGCTCCCGGTCCCGTTTTCTGCCGTGACGGTCGACCTTGTGACGGGCAGCCAGGTCGTGCGCGAGCGGGGCGACGCGATTCACGCGTTGCTCGAGAGCATCAACATCCCGGTCGTGTCGGCCCCCATCCGCCGCGACGGCATGGCCCTGGTCGACGGCGGCGTGCTCAACAACCTGCCCGCCGACGTGCTCACCAAGAAGGGCGCCGATTTCGTGGTCGGCGTGAACGTGACGGCCGGGCTCGCCCACGAGTTCGCCGGCAATCGCCCCGACATGGCCACCGCCCAGATGAAGGCCGCGGGCTGGATGGAGACCGTCTTGCGCGTGTTCGAGACCCAGGGGCACGAGCTGACCGCGATGCGGGCCAGGTCGGTCGACCTGATGATCGAGCCCGAGGCCGCCCGTTTCCCCTTCACCGACTTCACCCGCGCCGACGAGCTGGCCGACGTCGGCGAAGCCGCCGCCGAAGCGGCCCTGCCGCATCTGAAGACGCTGCTGGCCGAGCTGGAACAGGAGAGCAAGGCGGAACGATGAGGGGGGCAGGATGAGGGCTCAATCGAGCAGGAACATTCGAGTCTTACCCCGTTATGACACGAGTTGGTCGCGATGGCGATTGAGCATGGGATCGTCGATCCCCACCGGAAACCGGCGAACAAAGACGTCCACGAGAGTCCCGCTCTGAGGGCGGCCGCGGGGTGCCGGAAACTCCGTGCGGAGGGTACCGAGACGGAAGAAAATTCCGAGGACCCCGACGGGAGAATGCAGCACCGGATGGACCAACCCGGGCTGGGAGGGGAACATCCGGCCCCGCAGAACCGTCGTGAGTGCTCATTCCACAAGTAGCCGAGGCGGGATTCGAACCCGCACGCCCCGAAAGGGGCCCGGGATTTTAAGTCCCGTGCGTCTGCCGATTTCGCCACTCGGCCTGTGTCGATCGGGGGGATCGACCTTATTGCTGGGCGTGGGTCGCGTTCTTGTTGCCGTTGCGTCCCATGGCGATTCGGTTGATCGCGTTGAGGAACGCCTTGGCGCTGGCTTCGACGCTGTCGGTCGAGACGCCTCGTCCGCGGTACAGCTCGCCCTGGTATTCGAGCTGGACCATCACTTCGCCCTGGGCGTCCTTGCCGACGGTCACGCTGTGGACGCGGAAGTCTTTGCACACGACGGTGATGCCGGTCAGCTCTTCGATGGCCAGGAAGACGGCGTCGACCGGGCCGTCGCCGCATTGCCTTTCGGTGCGGAGGATCTCATCGCCGTGGCGGAGCGTGAGCTTGACGTGCGGGATCTTTCCCGACCCGGTGCTCACCTCGTACGACTCGAGCGACCAGCGTTCCGAGACGCCGTGGATTCGCTGCTCGATGAGGGCGGCCAGGTCGCCGTCGTAGATCTCCTTCTTCTTGTCGGCCAGGTCCTTGAACTCCTGGAAGACGACGTTGAGCTGCTCGCCGGTCAGGTGATACCCGAGGGCCTTGGCCCGATCGGCCAGGGCGGCGCGGCCGCTGTGCTTGCCGAGCACGAGGTCGCTCATGGTCAGGCCGACGTCCTCGGGGCGCATGATCTCGTAGGTGGTGCGTTCCTTGAGGATGCCGTCTTGATGGATGCCGGCCTCGTGGGCGAAGGCGTTCTGGCCGACGATGGCCTTGTTGCGCTGGACCTGGATGCCCGTCACGGCGGCCACGAGCCGGCTCGTGGGAACGATGCGTTGGGTGACCACGCCGGTATGGGCGTGGTAGTAGTCGTTTCGGGTGCGCAGGGCCATGACGATCTCTTCGAGGGAGCAGTTGCCCGCCCGCTCGCCGATTCCGTTCACGGTGCATTCGATCTGGCCGGCCCCGGCCTCGACCGCCGCGAGGCTGTTGGCCACGGCCAGGCCCAGGTCGTTGTGGCAGTGGATGCTGATGATCGCCCGCTCGACGTTGGGCACGCGGGCGCGGAGCGTCTCGATCACCTGGCGCATATGGGCCGGGGTGGCGTAGCCGACCGTGTCGGGGATGTTGACCGTGGTGGCCCCGGCGTCGATGGCGGCCTCGACGACCTGGCAGAGGAAGTCGATCTCGGTGCGCACGGCGTCTTCGGGCGAGAACTCGACGTCGGGGCAGTACCCGGCGGCCCGGCGCACGCCGTCGACGGCCCGCTGGATGATCTGGTCCTTGGTCATCTTGAGCTTGAACTCGCGATGGATCGCGCTGGTGGCCAGGAAGACGTGGATTCGCGGCGTCTCGGCGTGCTGGACGGCCTCCCAGGCGCGGTCGATGTCTTCGGTGCGGCATCGCGCCAGCCCGCAGACGACCGATCCGCGGACCGTTTTGGCCACTTCGCGCACCGCCTTGAAATCGCCGGGCGAGGCGATGGGGAATCCGGCCTCGATGACGTCGACCCCGAGGTCGACGAGGGCCTGGGCGACCTCCATTTTCTCGGCCAGATTCATGCTCGCGCCCGGCGATTGCTCGCCGTCGCGAAGGGTGGTGTCGAAGATGACGATCTTTCGGGACGATGGTTCCGTCATGACGTGCGATTCCTGTGGTTGGTGTCGAGCGTGTCCAAAGGGGCAAGAAACGGGGATTCCGAGCGCCGACGGTCCGTCGGCCCCGGCAACACCAACCACGCCCTCGTCGGGCCGTTCCAGCGACCGCTGCTTCCCCCGGGCGGCATTGTCGTGCGCCTCTCGAAAAAAAAGAACCCCAAGACCTCATCGGCCTTGGGGTTCGTTCTGACTTGCTTGGATGATGCGTCGACGAGCGCGAACCTAAGGCCCTCCCCTCGTAAGGGGCAATAAGAGGAGCGGCAATAGGTAGGCGATGGTCATTTGCGAGGTTGTCCTGCAACTTTTGTCGACGCAGTGCCAGAGTAGTCTACAGCAATCTCGTGTCGCGGTCAAGCGGCAAGGTTCACCTAACCCGCCAGTGGGGTACGGCGCGACGCATCCGGCAAATCGAGCGGCCGCTGGGCAAGCTGCCTCGTTTTCGAGCAGCGCATAGCGGGCATATCACGGGAGGAACCACGGAGGGCGCAAAGAGCACCAAGAAACGCGTCTGGTTCCTTGGTGTCCCTTGTGAGCTTGGTGGTTTCTTCTTCCCTCTTCTCGTCGCCGCGCCATGCCGCGGCGAGGCTGCCTTTCACTGTCCGCCGCGGAGCAAGGGCTCGCGGAGCCGCCGGGCCGTGAGGATGCCGATGGTCTTGCCGTCGGAGTCGACCACCTCGGCCAGGCTTTCGCCGGCGCTGTGCATGCGGGTCAGGGCGCTGATGTGCGTGTCGGTGTGCGAGATTCTCAGCAGCGGTCGCACGGGCCGCAACTCGTCGGACGGGTCGAGACGCAGGTCGATCACTCGCACGTAGCCGACGAGCCGCGGCGGCGTGCCGGCCTCGACGGGAACGTCGGGCGTCGTCAGGCGAGCCGCCAGTCGGAGGACTTCGTCCTTGGTCATGTCCGATCGTGCCCGAGGCAGGTCGGAGAGCGCGACGGCGTAGCGGCCGACCGGATGGTTGGCCACGGCGAAGATGCCCTGGGCCAGCTCGATCTGGGAAGGGTAGAGGATCCCGGCCTCGCGGCCTTCCTCGAGGGCGCGCCGCAACTCGCGCCGGGCGATGCGCAGTCGCACCTGTTCGGGCGATTCGCTGACGAATCCGGCCAGAAGGCGGTTCAGGCCCCACAGCAAGCCGCTGACGGGGAAGAACAGCGGCACCAGCAGCAGGTACAGCGGGCCGCTTCGATGGAGCAGCCGGTTGGGGGCGTGCAGGAAGAGATACTTCGGCAGGAGCTCGCCGTAGACGAACAGCAGCGGCGACAGCACGACCGGCGCGATCAGCTCGGCAAGATGGCCGCCTCGAGCGAACGTCGTCTGGGTTCCCATCACGATGGCCAGCGAGGTCAGGTAGTTGGCCAGGTTGTTGCCCACGAGCACGGTGGCCACGAACAACGAGGGGTGATTGGTCAGCCAGAGCAGTCCGCGCGCGACGGGATCGCCTCCCTTGGCGTCGAGCACGAGGCGCATGCGGGTGACGCGGTAGAACCCGATCTCCGACCCGCTGAAGAACGCGCTGAGAAACAGGCCCACGAACCCGAGTGCCAGGGCGATCCCGATCATGGCGACGGCTCCTGCTTGGGGTCGGCCCGCGTCAGCTCGACCGTCAACTGGCCCCGTTCGGGCGCCTCGATCACCTTGAAGTGAAAGGGCCCCCACGAGCATTCGTCGCCGGGTTGGGGCAGGCGCTCGAGGGTCTCCTGGATGACGCCCGCGACCGTGACGCTCTTGCTGGTCGGCCGCTCGACGCCGAAGTGGCGGACCAGGCGCCAGAGGCTGGTCATGCCCGTCACGCGCCACACGCCAGGTCCTACCTCGCGGATCGGGGTCCGCCGGAGCAACCGTTGGCTTCGGCTGGCCGTGGGACTGAACAGGGTCTCGAGCAAGTCGTCGAACGTCAGGATGCCGATCGTCTCGCCCATCTCGTTCACCACGGCGGCCACGAGGCGCTTGGCGCGCTGCATGGCCTCAAGGGCTTCGGCCACGGTCGTGCACCAGGGGACGTACACCACGGGCCTGGCGCGAGTTTCGAGACGCTCGGCGGGAACGTGGTGAAGCTGTTTCAGCGACACCGCTCCGGCAACCTCGTCGCTGTCGGGTTCGGTCACCAGCAGGTAGCCGCTGGGCGTCATGCGTCCCCCGAGGTCGGCCAACGAAACGGGGGGACGAAATGCCACGAACTGCGTGCGCGGGCGCATCAACTCGTCGACGCGAATCTCCGACAGGGAGACGATGCTTTGAAGCACCGCCTGCTCGTGCTCGAGCAGCGCGGCGTCGGAGGTCGACAGCTCGACCGCCCGCTCCAGGTCGCGCACGCGCAGGTAGGGCTCCGACTCGAACGTGGGCCAAAGAACGCGGCGTGAGACGAGCGTGATCTTCCGCAGCACGGGCAGCGCGGGATCGAGCACGCGGACCGCGGCGGCCAGGGGCACGGCCACCAGCGCCGCCACGGCGCGGGGCTGCAGCACGGCAAGGCTCTTGGGAAGCATCTCGCTGAAGACGATGACGGCCAGCAGCGACCCCAAGGCCAGAAGCCCGGCCTGCGCGCCGCGGCCCTGGTTCTCCAAGTCGAGAACGGCAATCGACACGACGGCGAAATAGACGACGTTGACCAGCAGGTTCCAGAACAGCACCGCCGTGAGCAGGCGATCGGGATCGGCCAACAGGCCGGCCGCGATTCGCTGGGCCCGGTTGCCCGAGGCGAGTTCGCGGCGTTCGCGACTGCCCAGGTAGAACAGGGCCGCCTCGCTCGACGAGAAGAAGGCCGAGCAGAACAGCAGTCCCAGGGCCGCCAGCCAGGGCCCGTACGCGCTCACCCAGTCCACGTTCGATTCCCCGGCATCCGATGGCAAGGGTGCTTGGCTTTCATGGTTGGTCTACCTGCCGGAGTTTCCCAGGTTGCGCCGGGCCGGGTGCCCGAGCGCGCCTACTCTTCGACCGTCGTCCTCCCCGTGGCCACGTCGAATTCGTCGATCGCCGGCACGAGCATGGCGATCGTCATGAATCCATAGGCCACCACGATCGCGACGAACGCCAGGAGCACGCGATGGATGCACAGGCTCGTGATCGCGTAGAAGGTGACCAGGGGGCACGCGAACGAGGCCAGCCCGATCGCGGTCGAGGGGTTGCGAACTCCCAGGGCGAGAAAGAGCCCGCCGCCGCCGAAAACCACCAGGCCCAGAAACGGCAACTGGGCCTCGAACGAGCCGCTGAAGGCGAGCATGATGCGGATGCACGTGGCCACGCCCACGAACAGAAAGAAGACCGTCCCCAGGCTCGTCCCGATGGCGTTGCGCGAGTTCTCGTAGGCCATGCCCGCGTGGATCCCCAGCATGGCCACGAAGCCGTAGAGGATCGCCAGCGCCGTGACCAAATACACCAAGTGCTCGAAAGCCAGCGCGCCGGCGTGACACAAATACCCGCACAGGGCCATCGGCAGCAGGATCATCTCCTTCGTGTTGTAGAACACCCCGCCCAGCTTGCCGTAGACGAACTCCTTGGGCGTCAAGTCGCTGACTAGCAGCAGGTCGAAGGCGCGGCTGTCTCGTTCGCTGGTCAGCGAGGTCACGGCCTGGGCGTTCACCAGCACCAGGCTGAGCAGGAACAGGCTCGCCAGCACGAGCCATCCGCTCCCGATGGCGGCGGCCGCGGGCCCCTCGGCCGACCAC
>Ga0334894_1002252_pt1:2500-13549 | contig 13549 bp, 11 predicted proteins | sample GraSluR3_MG_6_FD_207225 | JGI IMG/M metagenome (GOLD analysis project Ga0334894, IMG submission 207225) | Sludge microbial communities from methane-producing bioreactor in Wageningen University, Netherlands - Granular Sludge_12_05 R3 | ecosystem: Engineered > Bioreactor > Anaerobic >... | reverse complement strand
TATAAAGCTTACTATTCTTATTTTATGAAAAAAACACGTGCCAAGGCACAATTATCAAAAAATCTAACAATAAAAAGAAATAAAAAATTGAGTGCAAAAAAACCAACTAACAAATTGACACTGACAATCAAATGAAAAAATATTTAAAAAAAATTAATTTTTATTAAAATCATTAATGGCATCATCAACAATTTCTAAAACGGCATTATCTAAATTAGGACAAGTATAATCAATGACAATAGGTATATTATCACAATAAACAACATCTAAACCTAATTCTAAAGATTCTTTAGTAACAACATCAACAGCTGCTGCTTTAAGTTCTGTTAAAACTAAATCAACATCATCAATAAAATCATCCAAATCTTTTTTAAGTAAAGGTCTGTTAGATAAGTGAGAAGTTGTTCCAATAATTTTACAACCATATTCTATTTCTAAATAATGAGATAATACTTTTTTAATTTTATCTGGAGCAGTAGTTGCAAATAAAACATTTTTACCTCTAATATCTCCTAATGGTTTAGGTCTAAAAACTGTAGGAATTACCTTTGCATCAGGATTAATCTCTTTAATTAAATTTTCTATATATTTAATTTTTTCTTTATTAGCAATTGGTTCTTCACACATAGTTATAACAACTAAATCACCTAAACCAATCCTATAAGGGCCAAAATAATCTTTAATATTATTTAATGGTTGATTAGCACCAATTAAAACTATGTTTTTATCAGCTTTAATAGGAGGAATAGCTGCACCACTTCCTTCAAAAATAGTTAAATTACTATCAATATCATTAGCAAGTTCAACACCTTTTACCATATTTGTTAAAAATACTTCACCTGCCATACCTCCACCACATCTTCTACAGCCAACAGTAACAACTCTGCTCATTAATGCATCTTCCCAATGGTCACTTGCAGCATGAACACCTTTTTCTGATTGTTCAAGTAAGAATTGTGGAGTAATTTTTAGTTCATCCCCTCTAACAATTTCAGGTTCTTCGGGACCTCCCCTACCCATAGCTACAACACAAGGTTCATAACCTTTTTCATCAATTAAACGAGAAACAAATCCTGAGACTGCAGTTTTCCCTATTCTTTTTCCAGTTCCAAGAATTTTAATAGATGGTTTGGTAGATATATCATGTTGTTTTAAAGGTTTAAATTCAAAATCGGGGCCTTTATAAATTACATTTTCATTTATAACTTTAGAAGCTATTTTAAATCTCTTAGAATAATCAAGAATAGGTTCATCACTTAAATCCATGACAACATCAATATTAAAATCTTTTATAACATCAACAATAAGGCCATATGGAATTTCATCTTTTATTTTACAAAAAAATACAGGAACTCCTAAAATTTCAGAATAATGACTTTCATTTTCTTCTCTTAATTTCTCAGTTCCACCAATAAAAACAGCTGCTTTTACTTCATTATTATCTAAGCAATCTAATTCATCAATAGCACTTTTAGTTACAGGAATATAATGTTCCCCATCAATTAAACAAAGCATTTGATTTTTCATATTACACCCTAATCAACTACATTAATTTCTTTTTCTGTTCTTTTAATTAAATCCGCTAATGAATTTATAACATTAGAGGGGATAGTTTCTGGGTCTTTATCATCCACAACTTTAGAAATAGTTTTACATAAAACAAAGATAGCTCTTTTATGTTCAGCTTTTGTTCTATGAATATGATGAGGGCTTATTTTAAGAGACATATACTCTTTGCAATTATATTGGATTTCATCTTTTTCAGTTAGATATTTCAAAATATAAACTAAAAATTGATGAACTTGAATCATTTCATCTTTATACATACAAATCTTAACCCATTTTAAAATATTAAATAATTCTAATGAAATTAATTTTTTACAAATCTAATTTAATAATATAATAAATTATTTCTAAAATCTAATATTTAAATTTGTGTAAATTATAGATTTCCTTTTAAAAATATTTATTCAAAACTTTTAACTAAATTAAAAAATAATTAGAATTTTAAAAATAAAAAAATATTTTAAGACTATTTAATAAAATCTATTATTTTTATAATAAGCATCTTTAATTCCATGTATAATTTGTATTTTTTAGATGGTTCTTTAGAATATTGTTTTTTGATCTTTGAAATCTAATTAAAAAATATGGAAAAGGATAGTATTCATTTAAAATAATAGCTTCCCCTAAAATAATTTCCTCACTACTAATTGAATCAAATAAAAAAAAGTTTTCATTATAATTTTTCCGAATAATTAAATCATCCTCTTCTTTAAAAAAAGTCATATCCTTAAAATCATTGGAAAACTCATATTTATTTCTAAAATCTAAAATATCTTTTTCATTATCAAAAAAAATATAATCAACAATTATATTTTCAATTTCATAAGCATTTAAATAAACAAGAATATCTTCAACCAAATAATTAAAAGGAAGTCCCCTTTGAATAGCATATTTTATTATATCATTAAATCGATGACTTTTATTAAATAATATTCTTAATTTAGATTCATAAGTTTTAATATTTTTTATTTCTTCTATTTCTTCATGATTAAAGCTAATTTTATTAAATAAATCGTGTTTTTCAAAATTATCTGATAATACTTTAAAATCATCATCATTTATATCTCTTAAAATCCCTAATTTATATGCATATTCTAATATATCATTATTAGTTAAATGTATTATTTTACCTTCAGCTATTTTATCTTTCAACTCATTCTCAGAAGGTTTATCATCCTCTAAAGAAATAAAAATTTCATCAAAAGAAATCTGAATTTCTTCTCCATATTTTTCAATAAACAATAAATTAGATTTATTTTTTATAAAAATATCATCAGCTATTTCAATTTTCATACTACCACATTAATTAATTTATAAAAAACAATTTATATTTTTTTATATTATGAAAATAATATTAATTTTAATGATTACAATTGCTATTGGTCTTGGTGAAAATAAAAATATTTTAAAAGCTATAGAATTATTTAAATTGAAAAATAATTGTAATATAATTATTTGTGATAATGATACTGATTTAATTAATTGTATTAATGATAAAAATGTAGATATAGTTATACGTGGTTCTTTAAGCTCTAATAATATTTTAAAAAATCTAAAAAATTATAATAAAAACATATCAAGAGCAAGTTATATTAAAAAAGATGATTTTGAATTTTTATTAAGTCCTGTAGGAATTGATGAAGGAAAAAATGTAGAAGAAAAATATGAAATTGTAAAAAATTGCGAAAAATTTATTAAAAACTTAAATAAAGAACCTAAAATAGCTATTTTAGCAAATGGTAGAAAAGATGACCTTGGGAGAAGTTTAGAAATTGATAATTCCATAAACGAAAGTGAAAAACTTTATAATTTAATTAAAAAAAATTCTGCCTCAAATCTAAAAAATTATTATATATTAATTGAAGAAGCAATAAAAGATGAAAATAATATTATAATAGCTCCTAATGGCATTATAGGTAATATTTTATTTAGAAGTTTTGTTTTAGTAAATAAATGGCCAAGTTACGGTGCAATAACATTTGGATTAAATAAAGTATACATAGATACTAGTCGTTCACAAACTATTGAAGGCTATTTAAGATCCTTAAATTTAGGATATAAAATTTTAATAGATAGATTAAACAAAAATAACTAATGATATAATGTCTGAAAATTTTATTTATAGAATATATGAATGGTATATTTCAAAAGATTTAAACAAGGAAAACATGCCAAAACACGTAGCTATTATCATGGATGGTAATAGAAGATATTCTAAGATTCAAAAAAATATGGATGTTTCTAAAGGTCATGAATTAGGTGTTGATACTTTAGAAAAAGTTCTAGATTGGTGTATAGATCTTGGAATAGATATAATAACAGCTTATGCTTTTTCAACAGAAAATTTCAATAGACCAAAAGAAGAAGTTAATGCTTTAATGAGATTATTTGTAGAAAACTTTAAAAAAATTGTTAGTAATAAAAAAGTTCACAAAAATAAAGTTAAAGTTAAAGCTGTTGGAAAACTTGAATTAATGCCTGATGATGTAAGAGAAGCTATTAATGAAGCTGAAAAAGCAACAGAAAATTATAATGAAAGATTATTAAATGTTGCTATTGGTTACGATGGACGTTTAGAAATTATAGAAGCTATAAAAAAGATTGCAACTAATGTCAAAGATGGAAAAATTCAAGTTGCTGACATTGATGAAGAATTAGTTAGTGAAAATCTTTATACAAAAGGTTTAGCTGATCCTAATCTAATTATAAGAACAAGTGGTGAAGAACGCTTAAGTGGTTTTTTATTATGGCAATCTTCATATTCTGAACTATATTTCTGTGATAGTTTATGGCCAGAACTTAGAAAAACAGATTTTTTAAGAGCTATACGTTCATACCAAGAAAGAGATAGGAGATTTGGAGTTTAAACTATGATTGATACACATTGCCATATTGATTTTGAAGATTTCTCAAATGATAGAGATGAAGTTATAAAAAGATGTAAAAATAATTTAACTGCCCTTATAAATTCTGGAACAAGTTTAGAAGGAAATAAAAATGCCTTAAAATTATCTTTAGAACATAAAAATTTTATATATCCTAGCTTTGGTTACCATCCTATTACATCACAAGATAAAACAAAAGAAGATCTAAAAATAGCTCAAAAACATATGATAGATAACTTAGATAATATTGTAGCTATAGGTGAAGTTGGTATGGATTACTTTTATACAAAAGATAAGTTTCTTCGAGCAAAACAAAACGAAATATTCGAATCATTTGCAAAATTATCTAATGAATATGAAATTCCACTTTTAATCCATGGTCGTGACTGTGAAAAAAAAGTTTATAATATTGTAAAAGATTATAAAAATATTCCAGAAGTAATATTCCACTGTTATAGTGGTAGTTTGAAAACAGCTCGTAAATTATTAGATGAAAATTATTATATCTCATTCTCAACAATGATTTGTTACTCAGAACATCATCAAGAATTAGCTAATGAAATACCAATTGAAAATATTTTAACCGAAACTGATAGTCCTTATTTAGCTATGACTCGTGAAGAGCGAAATGAGCCATCAAATGTTATTAATGCAGCTCAAAAAATCTCTGAAATTCAAGAAATAGATTTTAATGAAGTTGATAAAATAACCACAAACAATGCTAAAAAAGTTTTTAATTTATAAATTAATATCATAAATATACTATTTTGACAAAAAATTACTATGTATGTATTAATATAGTTAAAAATGATATTTCTTATATTAGTATCATTATGGTAGCAATGTAAAGCATTAATTTTAATTTAAAATATTATTTTTTAAAATACATTTAAAAATGTTTTTCTTTTACTTCATCTGTTAAAAAATACGAAAATAGGTATTTTGCAATAAACTAAAAATTTCCAAGAAAAAGATATTAGAATATTATTTTATTCTGGGTTTTTAATATTTTTAGAAAATTCTTTGATTTCACTATAATTTGATAAAAACAAGAAAAATATTATAGGAATTTTATTTTTAATAATCTTTATTGTTGTGAATATTGTTTCCTTAATTTTTTTCTATTAATAAGGATTATTTCAAATTTACTTTTTAATATTTTACATAAATTTCATAATTAAAAAAAAGTTTATTTATCAACTATAAAACGTAATATTAATCTTATATAATATTTATATAAAATTATTATTTATAAACTATTAAAGTAAATGATAAAATGAAATCAGATGTTTTAATTATTGGTGGAGGTCCTGCAGGCCTTAAAGCTGGAAAAACAATAGCTTCAAATGATTTAAATGTTATTATTGTAGATAAAGAATTTGAAAATAAATCTGCACAACTTGTTTATAAATCAGGTCTTAAAGATTTAGATTTAAAAATTGATAATAGCTATTTATTAAATGAATTAAGAAAAGTGAGTTTAGTTTCTCCAAATGAAAATAAGGTTAATATATCTAATGAAAATATTAATTCTAACGAAGTAGGTTATATTATTGATAGTAAAAATTTTAATAAATATTTACTAAATGATGCAAAGAGTGTTGGTTGTGAAATTAAGGAAAATACCACTGCAATAGCTTTAGAAAAAATTAATAATGGTTATAAAATTACCTGTAAAAATAATGAAAAAGAGTATGATGTTGAAACAAAGATTTTAATTGTTGCTGATGGATTTCCATCACATGTTTCAAGAGCTTTAGGATTTAAATCTCAAGAAAAATTTGCAAAAATCTATCAGTGTGAATTAGATGAAATTGATATGGATTTAATAGAATTTCATTTTGGATCAATTTCACCTAATGGGTATATATGGATTTATCCTAAAAAAGATTCAAAACTTGAACTTGGTATTTCTATAGAAGAAAGCAATTTAAAAATAAGTCCAAAACAATACTTATTAAATTTTATTAATAGCTATTTTAATTTAGAGCTAGAAGACATTGATTGTATATCTGGAAAGATTCCAATAAATTCTCTTGTTGATAAATTTTATGGTGATAATATTTTAATTTGTGGTGATGCTGCAGGTCAAACAAATCCTTTTATAGGTGGTGGGTTAATTTCTTCAATGAAAGGAGCTAAATATGCTGGTGAGGTTGCAACAGAAGCTATAAAAAATAATGACTGTTCTAAGGAATTTTTAAGAAAATATAGATCTCTTGTTTTAAATGATTTTGGTTTTAATTTTGATAAATTAGCTAAAATTCGTGATTATGCTTTTTCATTAAGTGATGATGAAATTGATAAGATAGCTATTAGTTTTGAAGGTGTTTCTTTTGATGATTTAAATGTTGTTGATATTTTAAAAAGATTAATAAAAATTTCTCCAAGTGCTATTTTTAAACTTGGAAAATTATTATAAGCTATTTTATAGGAAGTAAATCTTTTTCCTTAAAAACTTCTTTTGCAGACATCATAGCATCAATAGATGCAGGAAAACCTGCATAAGCAGACATCTGCATAATAATTTCAACTATTTCTTGAGCTTTAACCCCAACTGACAATGCACCTTCAATATGACTTTTTAACTCATTTTGAGGATAACCTAATGTAGTTAAAGAAGCTATTGTACATAATTCCCTAGTTTTTAAATCAACAAGTTCTCTTGTATAAATTTCAGAATAAGGGTATTCAACAACAAATCTTCCAAGATCAGGAGCTATATCTTCTAAATTTTTAAAAATATCTTCAATGTTATCTTCATTAATAATTTTTAAAATATCCATTCCTTTTTTAAATCTATCTTCCATGATAACCACTAATATTATTATCTATAAAATTCTATTAAAAATTAACTGAAAAATTAAATAAAGAAATGATTAAAATGAAACCATATGTAATACTTAATGCAGCTATGACACTTGATGGAAAAATAGCTACTAAAACTGGAAGTTCTGAAATTTCAAATGAAAAAGATTTAATAAGAGTTCATGAACTTAGAAAAGAAGTTGATGGGATAATTGTAGGAATAAATACAGTTATCTTAGATGATCCACGTTTAACAGCACATAAAATTGAATCAACAAAAAAAGATAACCCCATAAGAATAATTGTTGATAGTAAAGGAAAAACACCTATAGCATCAAGAATTTTAAAACCAGATGCAGAAACTATAATAGCTGTAGCTAATAATTTTAAAGATGAACTAATAGTAACAGATAGATGGGAAATTCTAAAAAAAGGCGCAAATTTTTACTTTAATGGAGAAAAACAAGTTGATTTAAATGATTTAATGGAATATTTATACTCTAAAGGTATTGAAAAAATCATGCTTGAAGGTGGATCTACATTAAATTATTCAATGATTAAAGAAGGATTGATTGATGAAATTAGAATATGTATAGCTCCAATGATTGCTGGAGGAATTGATTCTATAAGCTTGTTTGGTGGAGAAGGTATAGAAAATATGAAAAACGCATTTAAATTAAAATTAAATAAATCATACAATTTAGATGAAGATTTAATCTTACATTATAAAGTAATAAAAAAATAATACAATTATTTTAATGATCTTTCAATTAATCTTTTTGGGTTTTCAATTAAAGCTTTTAAAGCTTCATCTTTATTTAAACCTGCACCAATACCAACTTTATATGCCCTATCAAAATCCATTAAATCCCCAGGTGCATGAGAATCTGAATTAATAAGTAAATCACAATCTAATTCACGAGCAATATTTGCAACATGACCGTTAGCTAAACAATGACCTTTTCTACCACTAATTTCTAAAAATACATCATTGTCTTTAGCTATTTCTGCTTCACCATATGTAATAATTCCAGGATGAGCAAGTATATCTACATACTTAGATTTAACTGCAGCTAAATTAGTTCCTTCAAGAACAGGTTCATTTAAAGTTTCACCATGAACCACAACAATTTTAACCCCTAATTCTTTAGCTTTTTTTGCAAGAGAATCAATAGATTCTGTTGGAACATGAGTAATTTCAGCACCTAAAATAACTTCAATATCCCAATTCTTATTAACATCAACAATAGATTCTTCTATGTTTATAATATCTTCAACATTAGAATAATCAATATGATCTGTTATAGCAATAGATTGATGCCCTAATACAATAGCACGCCTTGCAATTTCTGAAGGAAGTAACTCACCATCACTAAAAATACTATGCATATGTAAATCAATTCTTTTATTTTCCAAATTTAGTCCCCTATATAATAGTTAATAAAAATTATGTAATTTATAATATTTAAATTAAAATGATAAAATAAGAATAAATAACTAATAAAAAAAAGTTTATTAAAAAAGGATGGCAGCAAAATGAAATTCCCATAGATACCTCCATAGTACACAAACAAAACGCGAAAAGACTTCACTTCTGGGTTCGAAACGAGACCAGGTATAACCCTAACACTATGACCGCCAATCCTATTATAAAATTTATAAATGATAATATATAAATGTAATGAAAATTAAAATTTTGCCCGTATACTAACTCTCTTGATTCACAGGTAGTTTACCCTTCCCTCCACGAGTAACCCTCGAAACGGGCAGCCTGTCCAATGCTGGGTTTCTTCTATTCATAGACAGCAACAACTTTCCTCATAAAAGGACCGTAGGCATCAGTCATTAAATAAATAATGATACGACAATAAATAATTATATAAAAAGTAGTATTTAAAAATATGTAAAATTATAATAAAAAAGTAATAAACATGAAAAATAAATTAAATTAAATAATAGTAAAGATGGCTGGCAGCAAAATGAAATTCCCATAGATACCTCCATAGTACACAAACAAAACGCGAAAAGACTTCACTTCTGGGTTCAAAAAGAGACCAGGTATAACCCTAACACTATGACCGCCAAACCAACACAAAAAAAACAACAATAAAAATTAATAAATCATAAACAAAAAACGTACAAACTTCACCCTAACCGAATACACCTAACCAAATCATAAACAAAAAAACAACACAACAATAAAAAAAAAATACCAAAAAAAACAATCAATCAATAATAAGAAAAGAAACTATCCAAATCAATCAAATAGAAAATAAAGCAAGCGAACAATTGGAAGTAGCGGACTAAACAACTCGGAAAAAAAACCTCGAAGCTAACATCCCTACCCCATCAAACAAGTCTTCTACTCACGTTCTACAAAAAAAGCAGTCTATTTTCAGGGGACACCTCAGGCTTAGATGCTTTCAGCCTTTATCATCCAGCGCGTAGCTGCCCGGCAATGCCTTATCAGACAACCGGTCGACCAGAGGCGCCGACAACTCGTTCCTCTCGTACTGGAGCCACCTTCCCCTCAGACTACTAACACTTCCATTAGATAGCAACCAACCTGTCTCACGACGGTCTAAACCCAGCTCACGTTCCCCTTTAATGGGCGAACAACCCCACCCTTGGGTGCTGCTGCACACCCAGGATGGAAAGAACCGACATCGAAGTAGCAAGCCGCAGGGTCGATATGGGCTCTTGCCTGCGACCACCCAGTTATCCCCGAGGTAGTTTTTCTGTCATCTCAGGCCCCCATCAAGGAGGACTCTGAGGTTCGCTAGGCCCGGCTTTCGCCTCTGAATTTCTTGCTAGTCAAAATACAGTCAGGCCAACTTTTGCCCTTACACTCTACGGTGGATCTCTGTCCCACCTGAGTTGACCTTAGGGCGGGCTTGATATCATTTCAAGCCCGTGCCGCCCCAGCCGAACTGCCCATCTACCGGTGTCCTTACAAAAAAAAACATGCAAGTTAGAAACACAGTCATAAGAAAGTGGTGTCTCAAGAACGAATCATATAAGCCTAGCGACTCATAATCGAATTCTCCCACTTACGCTGCAAACCTATAACCAAGCTTCAACGGCAGACTGCAGTAAAACTCTACGGGGTCTTCGCTTCCCAATGGAAGTCTCTGGCTTGTGCACCAGAATAGCAGGTTCACTAAGTTCTAGCTAGGGACAGTAGGGACCTCGTTCTACCATTCATGCAGGCCGGTACTTATCCGGCAAGGCATTTCGCTACCTTAAGAGGGTTATAGTTACCCCCGCCGTTTACTGGCGCTTCACTGAGTTGAACCTCAGCTTCACGTGCCAGCACTGGGCAGGTGTTGCCCTCTGTACACACCTTTTCAGGCTAGCAGAGAGCTATGTTTTTATTAAACAGTCGGGTCCCCCTGGTCACTGAGACCAGCTATTCACATAGCTGGCACCCCTTATTCCAAAGTTACGGGGCCATTTTGCCGATTTCCCTTAGCTAGTTTACCTTAAAACGCCTTAGTCTATACAACTAGGGGCACCTGTGACGGATCTCGGTACGAAATAATAAAATCCATACTAATTCCTTTTTCAAGGGCTCCATGAATCAGTCAAAAAACTTTTCAAAAGAAAAGCTATTCAAATCTACACCTGGTTCTCGCTATTACACCTCTCCCCAGGCTTAAAAAAAATTAAATAGGACGAAAATCCTACAAGACATATCTCGAAGCGTCAGAAATTAGTCCAAGCGTCACCGCACGTATTTATTATGTACAGGAATATTAACCTGTTTCCCTTTCGATCAGTTCGAATTACG
>Ga0334894_1002246_pt1 | contig 13578 bp, 15 predicted proteins | sample GraSluR3_MG_6_FD_207225 | JGI IMG/M metagenome (GOLD analysis project Ga0334894, IMG submission 207225) | Sludge microbial communities from methane-producing bioreactor in Wageningen University, Netherlands - Granular Sludge_12_05 R3 | ecosystem: Engineered > Bioreactor > Anaerobic >... | reverse complement strand
GACCATCTGGTAAGTATTACTAATGGTGTTTGCAACTTTGATACAACAATTGTCTTTTCTCAGCCATTACCACTTACTCTTTATACCCATCTTTTCCACAACAAATGTTTTGGAGATAGAAATGGACGTATAGGAATAACTGTAAATGGTGGTACGTCTGGCCCAAATAGCACATTTGTACTTAGCGGTGAAGACTACTTAGGACAAGATACTGTTGTAACTATATCACAACCATCAGAAAGTTTTTCAGTAACTAGACTTAGAGCTGGAACATATTCTATTCTTATTACTGATGACAATGGCTGTACAGCAAACCAAAGTCATGTAATTATACAACCCGATGAAGCACTTAGAATTCATTTTGGAATGGAACCAACATATTGTCCAGAATCTGAAGATGGTATAGCTTGGGTAAGGTATGTCGAAAACAGCCTTAACCCAATAACATATTTTTGGAATACTGGAAGTAACAATGTTGAAATAAATTCTTTGATGAGTGGTTGGTATGAAGTTAGAGTTGAAGATTTCAATGGGTGTGTTGCAATTGATTCTGTTGAAGTAACTAATAGAAGTAATGTTTGTGTTCCAAATCTTATCACACCAAACAATGATGGTAAAAATGATTTTTGGGATATTAGCAGTTTATGTAATTATTCCGATATTGAGATTATCATTATGGATAAATCTGGTAAGATAATATTCCAAACTCTTGATTGTTCAGTACTTTGGGATGGAACAGATAAATCTGGAAATTTACTTCCATCTGGCACTTTAGTATTTGCTTACATAAAACAAACAAAACCAGATGGTAAGATAAACACATTTAAAGAAACAATAACAGTATTGTACTAATAAACCAACAAAAAAACAAAATCTATGAAAACAAAAATCAGAATTTGCTCTTTGTTGGTATTGGTATCAACTGGAGTTTTTGCACAACAGTTCTCTAATCATGATCCATATCTTTCTAATCCATCTCTTGGTGGCTATGAAGAAATGGTAAAAATCGGTGGACTGTATCAATCAACAATGACTGCATATGATTATCACCCAACATCTTTTGTTTTGTGGGGAAGTTCTCCATTTAACAATCAAAGAGTAGCGGGTGGATTTAAGATTGCTTCGCAAGAAGGTGGTGTGCTACAAAACCTTTCTGCAGAAGCTACTTTTATTTACCATGTGCCTGTTGGTGGATCAAAGCTTTCATTTGGACTTAGTGGAGGATTTAATCAACTACAATTAATGAATGATCGTGTTCATGTACATAATATTGATGATCCAATCCTTCAAGGATCTGAAACTGGAAACTGGTTTAATGCCAATTTTGGCTTGGCTTTTTCCAAAGTTAACAATTATTACTTTGGATTGGCAGCATATAATTTGTTGCCACAACAAACAAATTGGATGGTTTCATCTTTTGAAAACAGGGCAAAAATAACTTATATTCTTTCTGGGATGTATTCTTTTGCTTTGTTGGATGGTGATATAATATGGGAAGTTTCTGCTAACGTTCACACAAACAATCCAACAGATATAAGCTGGCTTCACTATAATGTGGATACAAAATTATTATTCTGGAAAGATTTTTGGATAGGTACTGGCTATTCTGACAATATAACAATAAAAGGACAGGCTGGATTCAATGTACAAAATCTATCTTTTGGTTATATTGGGTTTTATTCTTTTGGGAATGCTGGAAATTATGGTTATTCATCTCCCAAACATGAAATTATTTTGATGTTAAAACTTCCTTATTCGAAACCATCTAAATAGTGGCGCATGAAAAAGCTACTCATAACAATGTATATTGTTTCTTGTTTTTCTTTTGGGTTTGCTCAGCAACCGGACTCTACCTGGGTTATTAAAAACCTAGAAATAAATTCAGTTGCTGACGATTATTCACCATTTCTTGTAGATTCTATGTTGCTATTTACTTCTAAACGAAGAAATAATCGAGAAGACAAACTACTGGAATATACAGAGAAGGTGTATTACACTTTGCTTGCGGATACCAGCTTTGGTAAGGTGAAGAAATTTAGTTATAAGGCTAATACCGATGCAAATTCAGCGTTGGTAGGTGTCCCTGACAAGTATTTCTTTTTTTATCGAAGCTATTTCCCAGATAACGGTGAAATATTTGCTGCACCAAGAAAACAAGAAATTAGAATTAAACCACTAAAGAAAGTACGACACATTCTTTCAGATTACGATGAAAATAGTATTGCTACAAAAGGAGACTCTGTTTACTTTACGAGCAATCGTGCAGGTAATTATGATATCTACCTTCAAAAAGGGAAAGAAAAACCGATTCCTGTAGAAATACTAAATTCACCTTTTGATGAAATAAGCGTGTGGCTTTCTCCTTCTGGTAAAGAATTATATTTTAGTTCCAACCGTGAAGGGAGGTTTAATATCTACAAATCGATCTTCCTTAATGGGAAATGGCAAGAACAAAAAAAGCTTCCATTTCCTATTAATATGCCTGATTGGGATGATGTCGATTTTAGAAAATACAATGATTCGATAATTTATTTTGCATCTGATCGTCCTGGTGGATTGGGTGGATATGATATTTATAGGTTGACCAAACCTGTGTTTGTTGCTCCTCTTGATTCAATACAACAGGATAGTATTCCAAATGTAGAAATCCCAAAACTGGATACGATTCCAAATATTTCGCGGAAAATTGTTCCAGAAACACCATTTGACTCTCTACCACCAAGAGAGCAAATTATAATAAAAATACATGAATTAGTTGGTGATAGCCTAAAAGCTGAAGTCCAACTTGGTGCATATGAGAAATATTTAACGGATATTGTTCTTTTCAAGAGACGATTCTTTTGTGTGAAGGATGAAAAAATCCGTATGGATATTTTTGAACAAGAAAACAGACCACCGCTGAGAAAGTTTATCATAGATAATGTGTTTGAAAACATTGACGAAGCTATCGATAAACAAGTATCTATTGTAGAGTCTGGATGTTTCGATATTGAGCCCCAAGGCTCAATTCCATTTATTGCTCTTTTAAGAGAAGGGAATAGATATGCTATTTTTTGGAGCAAAAAAACCTCATCAAAAAAAGAGGAATTTTGGATCTTAAAAGACGGTGAAGAAATCTGGCGAAGTAAATAACTATCGCTAGAAGGCACAATAAATTAGAGAGTTCCAGTTTTTTACTGGAACTCTTTTTTTGTTATTCAATTTTTGTGGTATATTTGATTTTTTGAGAAAAAAGCTTATAATTACCTAAATTATTTACTATTTATAAAAAAACAAATGAATGAAAATATAGGTTTGGAATGAAAAACTCAAGATATAGCAGAAACTATCGCAAAAAAGAACCAGAGTTTGATTTCTCTTGGAGTAAGTGAATTAATGAAAGCTATGGGTATTTCATCAAAAAAAGACAACAAAAAAAATAAATCCAAAAATGATTTCCAAATTTCTGAATCACAAGAATTATATGAAAAAAAACGAAACAAAAAAAGACCGCCGATAATAATTGATTAGTTTTCCAAGAAAAGTTTATAAATTCACAGAGTGATAATTGTTAAAAACAATCAAGATACTGTTTTTCTTCTGCGTGAATTACAATAAGATTGGTAAGATTTTTTTAGACTTTTTGCAAAACTATCCGAAGTTAAAAGACTAGCTTTTTCCAAAAACATATCATAGGATTCTTCATAGGATCCTTTTTTTATTATTTCTTTTATCCAATTAATGTCTTCGTTGTTTTTTGAATATGTTAACTGAAATTCGTACAAAATTTTGTCACAAGCTAAAAAGTAATTTGCCTTTTGTTTTTTAGTGGAAGAAACAAAAAAACGATATATTTTGTGAAGAATATAAACTGCAATAATATAAAGAATTCAAAGAACAATAACATATTCAACTATCCAAGGAGTTCGACCAGTTTTAGCTCATAGGGTGTATATAATGTATCATCGTGTTGATGCTATTTGATCAATAGTTGATTTTATATAGTCTAGCATTGAATTGTTTTTAATGTTAAAATTTAATATATAGTTGCTTCTTTTCGTGTTTTTTTATTCCAAGAAATAATTTTGTTTCATTGAGCAACTACTGGAATAAAATTTCTCCAAAATAAAGGTATTTTTTCTGTAATACAATATTTGTTTCGAGTTTTTCATTTGTATTTATCATTTTTTTGTGGATATCTTTCGACAAGTCATTCTTTATTTATTTTTTTGGATTTATCAACGGTTTTTTCTCGAAATCTAGGTTTTGCTTCAAAAAAATAAACTTTTTCATGAGCTATCATAATAATGGTTTTATTGATTTGTTTTCGTCATTTTTTGGAAAGCTGAATAAATTTTAGAAATTCATCAATGGTTTTTTTGGTTAGTCATCAACTACTATGTAATTTTTTCAAAATATCTTTGAGAATATCTCAAGTCATTTCTTTTCTTGGGATACACAATACATATGCTGATTTTGCGCATCGAAATTTACTTTTGGTTATTGGGGAGATGCTATTTTGGATTGGTTTGCTATCATATTTTTGATATCGTTGACGAAACATTATTTCAAAATTTGGATCTTCATATAATTTGGGAAGAATCTGATTTCTTATATAATTTCTTTTGCTAACATCAGAATCGAAGTTTGTTTTATCCTCAACATAAGGAATTTTTTGGAGTTTGGATTCTTTGATAATATCGTTTTTACGAATATCAAGCAACGGCCTAATTACAATTTTTCATCATAAAAGATGATGTTTTTCTTTTGGTTTAATTCACATAAAACCGTCTATTCCACACCCACGTTTAACGTTTAATAAACTGGTTTCTACACGATCATCAAAATGATGTCATAGAAAAATAACTTTGGCTTTATGTTTTTTCATGACGTAATTGAAAATTTCATATCTTCGATTTCTAAGATCATTTTCCTTTTCTTTAGATGTGTCTTCTCTAACAATATATTCTAAATTACAAGAAGAGAACCATTTTTGAATTTTTTTTGCTTCATCAAAACTATCTTTTCTCACATTGTGATTAAGGTGAATAAAAATTAAATTTTGTAATGAATATCATTTTTGAAGAAAAAAATGATAAAGAAAAAAACTAAGTATCATACTATCTACTCCCCCAGAAACTCAAACAACAACAACATCCTTTGATGATATTTCAGAAGTTATTTTATTCACAAAAAAACCAAAAAGATTTGATTCTTTTATTTTACTTGTTTTTATGTTTCGTTTTTTTTGCATAGATATTGAAAACTAAAAGCAAAAATATAGTTTATAGTTGATAATTTATATTTAATAATTATATAGCTAAAGCTATTTTATATTTTTTTAGCAAAAATGAAAGATAAAAGTTTTGTAATCAAAGTTGGAGATTTATTGCAAGAATGAGGAAAGTCAGACTCTATTGAATTTGAATGAAAAATCACAAAAGAACTAACTGGGCTTGATAAAAAAGGAATATCATGAACTGTTGTTTTGAAATCATTAAACCAAGACTCTTTGTATGTAAGTTTGGAGGATATTTTGTGTAACATTGAAGATGTTTGCGATCGTTGTTGAGCAAGCTACTCAAGAAAAGTTGAAAATCCAGAATATATTGCCAGATTTGTTATTAGTGAAAAAATTAAACAAGAAGAACAAGAGACAAGCGAAGAAGAAATATTTGTTATAAACACTAGGGATGAATCAATAAACCTTGAGCCTATGGTAATTCAGTCAATCAAACTTCAAGATCCTTTTATAAAACACTGTCCCAAATGTGAGAAAGAATTTACAGATGAACGAAATGAAGATGGGGACGAAGAATTTATTGGTAGATGAAACATAGTTTTTCATTAAAAAAAATAGTTTGGTTGACTTTTCTTGTTTTTTTCTTATATTATTGAAATAAAAAAAACTAAAAAGCAACAATTATGAAAACAATAATCTTTTTTTCAAACCTAGCTCTGTTTTTGAGTTTTTCTTTCTTTTTAATTTGGATTTATAGCAAATTTTTAGATAAGAAAATTAAAAAACAAAAGAAATTTTTGTTTGTTGTGTCCGAAAGGACTAAAACACTCCTAAATGAACATGGTCCAGATCAAGCCTCGCGTTTTATAAAAAGAAATGCACCAGCTATATTTAGACTACACGAAGACGCTTTCGACGATAGATTTAGAAAAATAGAAAGATTCATCGATCATATTGGCGATGATTACACAGACGAAGAGAACCTTATGTTTCTTCTAGAAGAAAAATATAAAGAAGAAGACGTCGAAGACCTTGCCAAAGAATTTCTTTCTTTGGTATCCGAAAATCAAAACACTGTTCAAACCCTTGCATAAGCAGGGGTTTCCCTTTATAAAAAAATTCCTAATCAAATATGATTAGGAACTAATTTCAGAATTTAATTCTTTATTTATAGAATTCTCGATGTTTTTTGAAAAACTTTCTTTATTTTTCTTATCATAATATTGATTAGAGACATCTTGTTCGATATATTCAGCAACCCTTTTACATGACAAACACCTAACATAAATAACTGTCGCAAATCCTTTGTATCTAGACTCTGTCCTCAATATAGCTCTTGATACCCAAATAAAAAAGCCAAGTTTTTGATTTTTGCACTGACAACCAATTTTTGGAAACAAAACTTCATCAGAAAAAATATCAACGACTAAACTAAGTTTCTCTGGACCAACTTTATCTATACTAGAAAAGTTTGGATCCAAGTATAAATCTTTGGGGATTTTTATACCATCAAAAATCTCTCCAGGAGTTAAAATCTTTTGCATTTTTTTTGTTTTTGGTTTCTTTTATATTACTATTTTCACTACAAAAAACAAGAAATTTAAATCTGACTTCATCTCAAAGTCCAACTTGGTTTTTTTTCTACAGATCAATCAAGTTTTGTGGTATCTAATTTTCATTCTTTTACTAATTTTTGGACTTTAAATCTGTCTATATCCAAAGCTTCGTTTAGTATTCCAAGTTCTTGAAGTTTGTTTACAAGCAGCTCTTTATCTTTGATTGAAATTGATTCTCACTGGCTAGCGGAGATTTTGTAAGTGTTTCCAAAAAGTTTGAGGAATCATTTTTTTTCGAGATATTCAACCAACATATCTTTGATAAGCTCTTTTTGAGCTTTTGATTCGGATTCTTTTTTGGCGAACTGGACGTATTCGTCGACTAGGTGTTTCACCGTTTTTTCTCAAAGTTCGCCTCAAATCACCTCGTCATCGTATTTGAGGTGTGCTCGGAGGGGACAAATCGACATATACTCGCAATATTTACAATACTCGTTTTGAACAGGTTCAAAAGCCCTTTTGTCCCCCATATTGTAGGCGAATTTCTTGTGTTCTACTCATTGGATAATACTAGAATATTTCTCTACAATAGGAACCAAAACTTCGTCTGTAATCTCTCGTTCGTCAGTAATATCAAAATGTAAATAATGCAATCTGGCTTTTATATTTTTGAAATATTTTCCATATTTTTGTTGGATTCACAAACCATAAAGCGTTTGCTGTTCTATGTAATCTTGCTTTTGTTCGGGCGGGAGGTTTTTGTTGGTCTTGTAATCGTTGATCACAAAAGTGTCACCTTCTTTATCTATTCTATCAATCACGCCACGAAATTTTTTTTGTCCATCTTTGTCTAATTGAAAATGCATCATGCTTTCTGTTGCAATAACTTTGATATTTTCAAATGGAGCATATTTTTGATAATAGGTATTTACATAATGTTCACCTCTTCTAATATAATCTTCCAAAGTTTGTTGTCACTTGATCTGAAGTGGTTTTTCTTTGGTAGCTTTTTCCATTTCCTCATTTCGAATATTGTGAAAATCCTCCAAAACATCTTCTAGTTTTGGAATTTTGAAAACATTCACATTATTATAAAGATTTTCCAAAACCTTGTGCACGCTTTGCCCCAATATCAAATCTGGAGAACTTTCAAATTCTTTTTCCTTGATTTTATCTATGTATTTGTACTGATATTTGCGAGGACATTGCTGGAAGAGTTGGAGTTGGGAGAAGGAATAAACGGACATTTGAATTGGTTAAGAATTAATTGCATTTTCTCTTCATCACATTGAGTGTAATCGAAATATATAAGAGAAAATATTATTTTAATTGTAAGATTCGAAAAAAAGAAGGCAAGAGAAAAATCCACCATTTCTAAGGGATTCTTTTTATTTTGGAACAACATATCGCCCGCCTACCGGCAGGCAGGCTAGCAATGACTTACTAATACCCATAAGCGCCATTTCAAATTTTGTAATCTGAAATTATCATTTCGTAATTATTCGAATTAAATTGATCTAGTCTAACCTTGCTTCCAAATCTAATTCCAGAAGAAAGATATAATTCATTGGTATTGTTTCTCCACACATTGAAAAGTACATTTATTCTTTCTGGTTTTTGAAGCTCAACTTCTGCTTGATTTCCTCGATATGGATTATTTCCTCATCTTTTTACAAAAGAAACGATATCTTCGTTGGTCAATTTTTCTGAAGATCTTACGGCTCCTTTGAATGGAAGTAATTGAGCATTTATACTACTAACTCCTTCAGCGGTAACCTCAACAGTTATACCAGCTTTGTTTCCATGTGAATTGTAAACCGGCTTATTATTGATCATATAAGGAAATAAAATACTAAACGAAACAAATTCTGGCTCCAAGATTCCTGTATCTGTTGGATCAATTTCTATATCAGACATAATTTTTGAATCTGCTTTTTCTAATCTATATGGCATCACTCCACCATTTGTATTTTTGTACATCACGATAGGTTCTCAATATTTATCAAATATTTTTCCTTTAAAAAATGAGTTTCTCATAAATTCTTTTGCTTTTGCTAAAGCAGTTTTTTCGGTAACAGAATTATTTGTCCATGTGTAATTTCTTTTGTTTCCTCGCATACTACAATTTCTCATATCAAACGTATAATCGAAAATACCTTCTTCCAAACCTACAGAAAACATTTTTGTGTTTGATTCGAAACCTAAAGCTTTTAGAACTGCTGTACTATCACAATTAAGTTTTAATAATGAGCTATCTCTGAAATTTAAATCATTTACTGCTTTTTCGTCAAATTTATAGGTTTTACCACCTTGATAATAAGGAGGAATTCGTTCAACTTTTTCTGAAGTAATTGAATCTGATAATAAATCTGGTCTAATAGGCAATTCTACACCATCTATACAATAAGGTTTTTCTGTTGCTTTACACGCCATTTTTGTACAAGCAACTTTTCAATCAATAACTTTACAAGTATTGCAACCATCATAATAAGTTGTACAAGATCCACTTGCAAATGTAGCTGATCCAAGACTAAAGAATGACAATCAAACAATAGTCAGAATTAATGTTTTTGTTTTCATTAAACTAAAAATAAAAGATAAAAATCACCATAATATACGATTAATAAGAAAAAAAGTTACAAATAAAAAAACTCTACTTTACATCTAAAAGAAAAAAAGTAAAAATAAGAAAATATTTATTTCTTATACATTGCTCATGAACAATTTGGATAGCCAATATCTTGACCTAGTAAAAGAAATTATAAAAGCCCCCCTCAAGGAAAACAGAACATGAATAGGAACTCACGCTATTGCATGTCGATCTATTAGACACGATATGGCTGATGGATTTCCTTTGTTGACAACGAAAAAAGTTCCTATGAAAATTGTAGCGGTAGAACTTGAGTGATTTATAAAATGAATTTCTGACAAAAAACGATATCAAGAAAGAAATTGTCATATTTGGGATGAACGATGCAACCCACAAAAAGTTCCTTATGGACATGATGAAGAAACAAAAAAGAAAATGTTAGAAGAAGATGATTTGGGTAGAATCTATGGAGTACAATGGAGAGATTGGATGGGAAATATAGATCAAGTAAAAAAGGTTGTTGAAACTTTAAAAACCAATCCATTTGATAGACGCATGATTGTAAATGCATGGAACCCATCAGAATTAGATCAAATGGCACTACCTCCTTGTCATTATAGTTGGCAAGTTATAGTAACATTAAATCATAAATGAGAAAAAGTTCTCAATCTAACCTGGAATCAAAGATCTGTTGATACAATGTTGGGTTTGCCATTCAACATTGCTAGTTATGCGCTACTACTTATGCTATTGGCGAAGGAATCAAATATGATTCCTGGTGTTTTGATGGGTTCTTTGTGAGACGTACATGTCTATGAAAATCATATCCAATGAGCCAATGAACAAATGAATAGACAATCAAAAGAATTACCAAAACTTGAACTAACTAATTGGAAAAGTATTTGGGATTGGCAATATTCTGATTTTGAGCTTCAATGATATGACCCACACCCTACGATCAAATTTGACATTGCTGTATAACTTGAAATAATCTTTTAAAAAACTAATAATAAGGGGAATATTCCCCTTTTTTTATTTGAAAAAAATTTGTGCAATGAAAATTAATATTATTTCATGAATGGCAAAAAATCGTGTTATTGGCAAAAATAATACACTGCCTTGGCATTATTCTGAAGACTTACAACATTTCAAAAAAATAACTACAGGAAACATTATAGTAATGTGATATAATACCTATTTGTCGCTTGGGAGACAGCTTCCCAATAGAAGGAATATTGTTTTAAGCAAGGAAATGATCCAGTGAGTAGAATACTACACAAGTATCCCTGCGTTGATGGAAAAACTAGAAAGTGAATGAATTTCAGAATTTTTTGTAATATGATGAGCTTTTGTATATCAGCAATTTATAGACCAAGCCGATGTTTTGTATTTGACTGAAATCAAAAAAGAATATGATGGAGATACATTCTTCCCTGTATTTGAAGATAAATTTGTCGAAGTTTCTAGAGAGGTTTGAGATGATTTGGATTTTGTAGTGTATAAAAGAAAATCATAAAGTCATTGCGAGTGGCAACGAAGCAATCCAAACAAATAATTGGTAAACAATCTGGATTGCCGCGCATTCGCTAGCAATGACTGAGAGTAGTTCTTTATTTTCTTACAAAAATATAATGTTAAAAATCTACAAAACAATGATGAATGGTGCCAAAAATTTGTGATTTTGGGATTGGGCAGTATTGAAAACTTATTTGGTAGTAATTGGTTTATTATTGGCAACAGTTATACCAGCTTTAACAGAAGTTAACTGGATAATTTATGCAGGGATAGCAATTGTGACTGGAACTTACACTGTGATTAAAATTTTCAAGAAAAAATAGTTTATAACTCGGATAACTCGAGCAATAAAGAAGACAAACAAAAGAAGGAAATTATTCTTTCTGTCATTCCCGCTTTAAGAATTTGCGGCGAGAATATAGCTAATCAATCTGGATTTCCGCCCCAACTGACAAAGCGGAAATGACAATAAAAAGTTACTTCCATTCCTTACTCATTTGTTTTTGTCTATAAACGTTTGCAAATCTATGCGCTTCATTGCGGAGTTTGATTAAGATTTTGTCGGCGTCATCATAAATAATTTTGGTTTCCTTGATTTTCAAAGAAGCATCAAATCCATATATTTTCTCTGTAATATCTTCTCAAGCTTTTTGTTTACCGATATTTGTGGTTTTTCTGGCTGCTCATTTTCATAATCAGACAAAAATAACTTTGTCGAAGATTTCTTGGAAATCCGGCTTTTCTTGTAGCAATTCTTTGACAACATTGAGTTGTCCTTTTCATCAATCAAGGATGAAAACATCTGGCAATGTGGTTTCTTTGTCGCCAAGAAATCTACGGATCAAGACTTCTTTGAGGGCTGAGTAGTCATCTTGCTGTTTGACTTTGGAAGAAATTTTGTATCTGCGATAGCCTTTGAAATATGGTATTCCTCCCAGCAAACAAGAGATTCCACCACTTGCTCGTCAGCCCGATAGGTGCGAGATATCGAGCAGTTCCATGCGGTAAGGAAAGTTTTTGAAAGCGTATCTCGTTTGGAGTGTCGATAATAAATCATTGAGCAAGTTTTCTTCTTCAAATGATGTCGACACGACAAACGAAGCAAAACAACGCTCTATAAAAGCCTTTATCTCCTGTTTTTCAGCTTTCTTGAGCCTTTTGTCCAATGAAATATATCGTGAATCGTAAGCCTGAAATCAATTAATCCCCAATTTAAGTTTTGATTTTTTATCAATGCCAACAAATTCAGAATTTAATTTTTTTTTGGGTTGTAAATTATTTGAATGTGTATAAATCGCGTTTAGATTTGCTAATAAAGAATCCTTGTCATAATCAGATTTATTGATTTTTTGACGAATAACATCGATGACTTTTCCTTTATATAAATAAACAACAACATAAACTCGCCAATTTCAAATTTCTCTAACTTCCAAAATATGACCAGTAATTGGTGAAGCAATAACTGCGGTCTGTTGCTCAGTAAATGATTGTAATGAAAGCAAAATATCTCTGAGTTTTCCTGCTCGTTCGAAGTGTTGATTGTCGATCGCATCCTTGAGTTGTTGGCGAATTTCTTGGTCTATCGGCTTAGTGTTTCCTTTGAAAAAAGAAGTTATCGCAGAAATTATTGGCTGGTAAGAACCAAGATCTGCTAATGCACATCGTCCTTTGCACAAACCAAAATAATAATCAGAACATAATTTCTTTTGCTTAAATTGTGTGTTTTTGCATCATCTTCGTTTGAGAATCTGTCTAAGATATTGGAGCAATCTTTTGAGTTCTTGGGTATTGTGTTTTGGTCAAATATAAATTGATCAATCTGGAATTTTTTTTCTTGTCAGATAGATTTCTGGATACTGGTGATTGGAGATTTTGAGATAGGTATAACTATTATCTGCCTTGAGAAGGTTGTTGTATTCTGGGAGATTTTTTTTGATTAGGTTGTCTTCCAAATACAAAGCTTCTGATTCGTTTTGGACAACTATAAAATCGACTTTCTCTGCTTTTTGCATCATGTCTTGTTTCCAAACCGATCCGACTGCAAAATATTGTGCTACTCTTTTTTGGAGGTTTTTTGCTTTTCAGATATACAAAATTTTGTCCTTTTTGTCTTTGAAAAAGTACACTCATGGCTCTTGTGGGATGTTGTTGAGAGCAATGTTTTGCATAAAACAATTTTATATAAAAATTACAAACCTGGCAAGAAAACAACTTCTGGTCGTTGTTTTTGGACAAATTGCTTGATTTTTTCGTTATCTAATCAAATAATAAGAAGAATTTTTTCTTCTTGTTTATCTATAGTTTTTTCTACAAGACGATAGGATTTTGCATAGTTTATTCTCTTAATCTCTTGTGCTAATCAAGACTTTAATAATCAATTTATCAAATATCTCAATTTTCTTCAATCACTTGGACAACTGGCTAATAACATTTCTTTTGTTAATTACTAAATATTTATTACCTATGTTATTATATAAACGATATTGTTATTCAATAAAAAAACTGATGTCTCCATCAGTTTATTGTTTGTTTTTGTAAACTATATTGTTTCATCAGATTCTAGTGCACTAACTTTTTCAAAAGGCAAGGTTTTTAGTGGAACAAGATTTGGAATAATTTCTTTTATTTTTTCTATGTACTTTGGTGGAATCAAATAATTGCTTGCAATGTAATCTGCCAAAGATTGTATTCTAGAA
>Ga0334894_1002230_pt1 | contig 13684 bp, 31 predicted proteins | sample GraSluR3_MG_6_FD_207225 | JGI IMG/M metagenome (GOLD analysis project Ga0334894, IMG submission 207225) | Sludge microbial communities from methane-producing bioreactor in Wageningen University, Netherlands - Granular Sludge_12_05 R3 | ecosystem: Engineered > Bioreactor > Anaerobic >... | reverse complement strand
GAGAAGTAACTTAGTTGTAGAGGCTACGGCTAAATTTTGGGAGGTTGGTATATGAAGAAACTTTTGGTATTGGTACTAGCACTATTAACAGTAACAGCTTTTGGAGTTACACTTACTCCAGCATATTTTATGAATAGTGAAGGTGATATGGTTGCAAGTGCAAATTTGCTATTTGATGGAGATGCACTTAACCTAGAAATTGATTCAGAAATGGATCTAGCAGCAGTTGAGTATGGTGTTAATGCTGAACTTACACTAAATGGGGATTCGGGATTATATAAGTTTGGTGTAGGATATGATTCTGCTACTGCAACCCCGTCTATAGCATTTTTATATGCAACGCCTAAGATTGGTACAGATGCTATGGGACTTACAGTTAAATTAGGTACAGGTAATTTCACCGATAAAGATTTTGGAAAGAAACTTATAGGTGACTTTTGGGTAGATAATAGAGACCTTTCTGCACTAGGCAGATTTGAAACATCTTTTCTGCTAGATTCGTTTAAATTGGATACTGGTATAAATGCAGGGTACTACCTAAAAGACACTAGCTATGAAGTAAGCATGGATCTAGGTACAGTATTTTTTGATTGGATTTATTTTGATGTAAAAACAGTAATAATCCCTACTTTCTCTTGGGAGTTTTTGATTAAAGCTGTATTTGTATTTTAACTAGGTGGGGAGGCAACTCCCCACTTCTTTTTTAAGGAGGTATTACATTTGTGAAAAATAAATCAATCCGTAAAGAGATACATAAGGAGATGAAATCAAAATATAACCGTAAAGCATACAAAGAACCTATATACCGTATGGTACAATTTAATGGGAAGGAGATAGAACTAAAGATATATTTTAAGGATGGACAATTTGTAGCAGAATTTCAGATGATGCCCCAAACAGTATATGGCACAGGCCCTAAGATAAAGACAGCAATAGATGAGGCAGTAAAGCAATTGTATGCTTTTGTAGAAAGATGCTCAGATAGTTTGGCTAATGGAATTGCTCTTATTCCTGAAATAGAAAAGGCATACAAATATTTAATAGAGGAGAACTGACATGACTAATTCAAAGTCTGAAGAAAAGAAGTTTAATATCAATGCTAATAAATTTTGCTATACAGCTAACCATAAATCCTCTAGAAAAAGAGTTAAAAAGGCTAGACACAGTGCAGTTAGAAGACTGGTACGCAATAAAATAAAAGAAGGTAGGTGGAATGAGATATGACAAAAAAAGATGATAAAAAGAAAACCATTTATATATGGAGTTGGCTATTTAATTTTGGGTCTAAAAATAAGCCTAATGGGTGGTGGAAGTAGTGGTTAAATGCAATAATGAATGTGAACCTCTATGTGATTTTTGTATATATGCTACTGCTTTTATAAAATGTGATAACAGTATAAGGGCTTTTCATGGACAGTTATGGTGTAACCTTGAACATGAATGGAAAGAGTTATATGAGTATTGTAATAATTTTCATTGTTTTATAGCTACCGAAACACTTCCTGAATTTCCAGATAGTATAATACCCAATAAGTGGTGTCCGCAGTGCAGAGAGATGGATACGAAATCTCTTACACAAGAAATGATAGCTGCAATGCCCAACAATAAGGATATTTCAGAAAAGGAGAGGATTAAATGTTAGAATTTGTAGATGGATTGCCTCTATGGATAAAAATAACCATAGGACTTAATTTTTTAATAACTGCTGTTATGTGGCTAGGTGAACCAGTAGTAATAACTTCTGATATTTTTGAAGCTAGTGCGTTTAGTGCAGGGCCAATAATTCTGATAGGTAACACTATTTATGAACCTATGGATGATTATACAGATTATGCGCTTACTCATGAATATGGGCATTATTTACAAACCATGATACTTACGCCTATTATTATGGTACCATCATACTTAACGAGTACCGCATACTCACTATTAACTACAGGAACCTATTATCGTAACAACTTTTTTGAACAGCAAGCTACTGAATTTGGTAATAATAATTTATTTACACCTAGATTTGTAGTACACTTCTGAGGAGGAATAATATGTGGTATTTGACAGATGATGAATTAGCACTATTAAACATTGATCCTATGTGTGACGAAAGATTTGAAATTGAACCTAACGAAGATGATTTATTTAATATTGTTTACTATAACGCAGCAGAAGATTCTAAAGTGCTGGATATTGTAGATGGATTGATTAAGGCTAAAACAATACTTGCAACTATGGCTAAGAAATTGAATGCTATTAATTATGTTGAGCCAAACAAGGATATTCCAGACGTGTTTATGTGGTCTATAACTCCTCATATCCCCCCATGTGAAGTTGAGCTACCAAAAGGAGAAGAGTCTCCTAGTTATGCAATACCTACACCTCCGTACTCAGTTATTTGTATTCATAACCCGTGGGATAATTTTTGGAGCGAGGGTTATGATTGGGGGTCTTCAGGAGCAGAGACTATAATAACTGAATTATAGGGGGTACTATTATGAGTATGAGTGCCTATGCAGAATTTGAAATAAATAATACTAAACTCTACGTATATATAGGTAATGCAGCAATAGATGAAAGTTATTTTCTTGAAAGCGTAGCTATGTATGAAGAATACTTAGATAACTTAGATAAAGTATTAGAATTGACAGATAAGTTATATGATAGGTTAACGGATCTCTCCATAGTAGATGTGTCTCAAATAAAATTGTTAGAGCTTCCTGTTATCATAAAAGCTATTGATATGTTGTATAGTTCAGAATGGATATTTGAAGGAGCGGTATCTCTTATGGGGATATTGTTTTATATACGTAATAAGGACTGCTATAAGCGCATAGTATCGGAGCTTGATCTCCCAGAAGATGATATTATTATATTGTAACAAACAGTTAATCTGTGCGCAACACATACAAATGTCGGGGTCTGTTATACTTAATACATAGTAGGTGCGTATTCCAACTGGTAAAAAAACGGATCTAAGTTCCGTTAAGCGTAAGTTCAAATCTCACTGCATCTACCAGTTATAGAATTTATTAATGTTTAATAAGCAGGAGGATTACTAATGACGGCGAGAAAAAAGATTCTTAATATCATGAAGCAAGTAAACGCAATATGTAAGCCTATTGATGATCTTATTGAAGCTTACGAAACTGAAAAGACAGATTTAGAACAAGATCAATATTACAGTCTTAGAAGTATTCAGGTTGCACTAGATGATCTTTGTTTAGATTTAAACACAATAATAAGTATGTTTGGGGATTTAGATGAACGTTTAAGAAATACTATAGAGAAGTATATTTAGCATTATTCCTGAAGCATCTTATACTTTAGTCAGCCGAAATATTATTAATGGAGAGTGTGTGTGATGGTGAGAACAGAAAGGGTAATGAAATATTTACAGGATACTCCCACTACTGAAGCAGCGAGTATGGTAGTAGATAAAGTAGTAAAAATGAAAACAATTATTTATTCAGCAGCAGTTGCGAAAAATATTAATACTGAATTCTTAGATTACTATATAGCTGCTGTTGAATCTCATGAAATGTTTGAAAACAATGTTATTAATTGGATTATGGATGTTAATATCTATCCAAATGAAAACCTTGAAAAGGAAGATTTAAAGAAGTTTTACTCAGAAAAATTAAGGACACTTTTTGTAGAAAGAATAGTAGAAACTTATAACTTAGAATCTCTATTAAAGTTTTTGTTTAAAGCAGATTGGTTATTAGTGTATATTACTTTAATGGATAGCTTTGTATTTACCCCATAAGAATGATTAATTAAGCTTCAAATTATTGGTTGGCTTGAAGTATAAGATAGATTACCTAGATAATCGGCAATACAAAATCTCTACGCTGAATACGGTCTAGGACGTGATAAAGTCAGCAGTAGTGCAGAAGTGCACACCCATGCTCAATATCTTTGAAAGGGTTAGTCCTTATAGGATATTGGGCTGTTTAGGGGAGTAGTTTAAATGGTAAAACGGTATAATCCTATTCTAGATATGGATCATACATATGTAGAGTTCGACACCCTACCTCTCCTAGCAGATACTGGTTGCGATTTATGCAAAATATACTAAACGCAACCTTTTTATAGGAGGTTTTATGAGAAAAGTATGGGTGCATTTAAGAAGTAGTAATTATTGGGAAGCACTATATTTAAATGGAGAATTAAAAGATAGTTTTGATAGTTTAAGTGCTGCTGATGTATTTGATCTATTACTAGAAGATCCTTCAAATTATTTTGAATTTACTAGTGATTGGGTAGATTCTGAGACATTTTCTACAATAGGGTTTGATGCCTTCCCAAAAACCATAAACAAATCTGATATTGGAAAATATGAAAGGTGAAAAATATGGATATTGATAAAAGACCTAAAACTTTACTTGAAAAGAATTGGGATATGTTATTTGAACCAACCCCTCAATTTGGTATTAAATGGATAGAAGTACCTTATGAAGAAAATCCCCCTCTTACAGCTGTACAGTTGCACTGTAATCATTGTAATAGAAGTTTTTTTGTAGTTATAGAAACTGCAGATATAGATGATTTTCTTGCGTGTAAGTTCACAATATGCCCTTTGTGTGGGAATGTAAATAAAAAAGATACATAAGGGGGTTGGTTATGAAAGGTTATAAGATTAAATGTCCTAAGTGTGGAAAAAGTATAGAAGTATCTTTTGCTCCTACTAAATCTCTTTGGGAACCTACCTACGATATAGACAACCCCATTACCTATACAGCTAAAACAATTCAATGTCCTCATTGTTATAATTTGTATGCTAGTTTTATTCCTAAGACTATTGAGGAATTTTGCTCTCCACAACCTCCTACTTGTTTCCATTGTGGAAAACACTTGACTACTGAGGATGATTTATTAGTAGTACACACTCTAACAGCTGAAAAACCAGCAACATATGAATATGCAGGGTATAAGGATAATGAACCTGTTTATAGAAAAGTAAAAGATAAACAACCAGAAACAAAACATAGATATATTTTTTGTTCTATAGATTGTTATCACGAATATTTAAGAAAATATGGGTTTAAGTTTGAAGGGGCTTTTCAATATACGGAATATTAAGAAAATTATAATATTCAAAAAGGAGGCTTTGTATGAGATTTAAATATTTACCTAAAAGTACTCAGAACCGTATTTTAAATATGATTAATGATAGAATAGCAGAGTTTCAAGAAGATAGTATATTTGAACCTGATATTAGAGAAAGATTTGATTTGGTAGCTTTAGATAATAGACACCTTAGAGATATTATAGAATCCTTGAATAATATGTATGAATATTTATGGAAAAAGAGAGATATAAAATCGTGGAGAGATTCTATAACCCCAAAACTTAATAATTATTATTGGGAGGAAGACGATTAAATATGATAGGAGGTATTAGTATGAAAACAGAATCATGTGTAATAAAGATAAAAGTATATGATAATAATAAAAAAGATTATTTAATAGCAGAAGTAGAAGCTGATTTATTTACTGAAGAAGGAATAAAACTACTAGACACTTTTTTAAAGACTTATGAAGATTATGTAGGTCGGGAAAATACAGATACTTATGATACTGTATGGGAGATAGAGGTATCAAGTTCTATTCCGATCCTAGAAGAACGTATTGATTTTGAAATATCAGAAACAGATTATTGGTATGATTATTGTTGTATGTTACATCATGGGTTTGATAATTTCACTAAATATGGGTATGATGAGATTGCAGTAGGAGCTTTTATTTTCTTTCTAAATTCATTCTCTGATTGTACTATAGATGATCTTCTATTCTCAGTATCTGCAGAACTTTATGATTATATCAAAAAAGCTGATTATGAAACTATGGGTAAAGATATTGCAGAAAATGAAGATCTATTAGAGGAATTAGATAATCGTAATGTTTTAAACTTTTTTGATTTTGAGGCTTATGCTAAATTCATGTTAGATTATTATACTTATGTTGAGGGTTATGGGTATTATACAGCCCATAAAAGTACTTGACATCTTCTATGATTTATGATATACTATTAATAAAAGAATACTAGGTAGATTATTTGATATTATATAAAAGTTGTGAAAGATAGGTATAATTACTTCAATCAGATTTAGGAGGTATTAGTATGAAAACAGAATCATGTGTAATAAAGGCAGCAGTATATGAAAATAACAAAGACCACCATCTAATAGCAGAAGTAGAAGTGGATTTATTTACTAAAGAAGGAATAAACCTACTAGACACTTTTTTAAAGACTTATGAAGATTATGTAGGTCGGGAAAATGTAAATACTTATAACGCTATATGGGAAATAGAAATATTTAGTTCTATTCCTGAATTAAAAGAGCATATGGAATCTGAAATATCTAAAAGTGATTATAAATATGATTATTTTAGTATGCTAGGAGAAGAGTTTTATGGTTTCACAATGTATAATTATGACAAAATACGAGTTGGAGCTTTTATCTTTCTTTTAAAAGAATACCCAGACTCCGATATAGAAGATCTTTTATTCATAGTAAATGATGGAGACTATGATTATATTGAAAAAACCGATTATAAAGATATGGGTAAAGACATTGCTGAAATTACAGGGCTTTGGGATGAACTTGACAACTACAATGCTATAGACTTCTTTGATTTTGAGGCTTATGCCAAACAAGAATTAAAAAATTATACTTATTTAGACGGGTATGGATATTATATAGAGTATAGCTAATTCTTGAAAGTGACTATAATAGGATATTACAGTAATTATTGAATTTATATACAGGGTACTTGACAGCTTCTATGATTTGTGATACACTATTAGTAGAAAGACACTGGCTAAATTTTTTAGATGTTAGGAGGATTCTTATGAGTGTAACAACACAAAGAGAATTTGATAAGCGTGCAAAAATTGTTACAAAAAAACTTCTTGATAACAACTTTAAGCCCTTCCTTTGGGACGCAGCCAGTGAAGGAGACTTGACTTTTTACAAAATAATAAATCAAAGGGTAATTGTAGTTCTTTTTAGTAATGATGATGAGTATGTAAGTAAAACTATAACTATATACATAGTTGAGCTTTATGGTAAAGCCCCCGGACTTACTATAGAAGAATTTGTTTATAAAATACTAGAAAGTGGGTTAAAATGTATAAGTACAAATAGTATAGGCTTATTGGACGCATTAATACAGTATAACTTTAATTTAGTAGTAGTAGATAGTTGGTATATATAATTAAAAAAGGAGTTAAATAATGAGCATATTACCTAATTCAGCGTTAATAGTTATAGATATGCAAAATGATTTTCTAGATTCTAAGGGTGCCTTATATTTAGCTAGACAATCCGAATATCCGCAGTTACTAACAATGGCTATAAACAGAGCTGCAAATATGATTACCAATTTTAAAATATTAGAGTACCCTATCTATGTATTAAAAGATACTCACTACCCTGAGGATAAAGAATTTATAACTATTGCTTCTCATTGTATAAAAAATTCTTGGGGGCATGAATTGCACCCTACTATAAAAAAAGCTCTTGAAGGCTCACAATCAGTAAGTATTAATAAATTTGAATTTGATGGATCTAATGAGTTTTTTCAATTCATAACACATAAGCGCATAATTACAGATATTTATTTAGTAGGAGTAGCTTTTGACATTTGTGTATTTCATACAGCGGTTGGACTTACTAAGAAATATCTAGGCAAGCAGATTCATATAGTAAAACCTGCTACTTATCCTTCTAATTTTTTGTGGGATGTTGTAACACAAGAAATGCTAACTGATCTATTTGGAATAGATATAATTTATTCTTAGGAGGTACTATATGGTAGAAAATATTTGGGTACATATTAGAAGGCATGATTTGTCTGAAGCTCTATATGTTAATGGTGAGCTTATTATGGAAGACGATGTACTATTAGCAACTGATGTGCTAGATAAACTACTGCCTTTAATAACCCCTAAAGAAAAACCAATATTGTTTACAGTTGATGCTATCAATGAAACTGACGATAGTGAAGAAGATTGGGAACTTCTATTTCCTAGCACATTAGATTTTTCAGATATTGGAAAATATGAAGAGGGCATGTAATGTATATAAAATATCTTAATCCGTATGATATTGTTTTTAAAGCACAGATATTAGCTCAATATTTTGATACTACAGGACGATATACTATATTTAGAGTTGGGATCAATGAGGTTTCAGATTCAAAAAAAGATGAATATAATTGGTTGGCAATAGGAAATTTGGAGCTTTTTAGTGAGATTTTATATAATAAACTCTATCAAATTAGGGAACAAAAAGATACTTATTTGCTACTAGATGATGCACTTTACTTTGTTGCAGGGGTTCCTGAACAAGATGTATTTATGGCAGTAAAAGATATACATAAAAGTCGTACTGATAAAATTCCTTGTTTTATTAGAACTGATCCTAATTCAATAAATCCTCTGTATATAGTTAGTGTAGCTCCTTATATGAATCCTTCAGCTATTAGTGTTAATAGTTTTGAACAACTTCAAGTATTAAGGAACTTATTAGCCTCTGTAAAATGTGATATTCTTGAAGATAACCTAATGTCTTTAGATTAGTTGTAATATAATTGTAACATAAGCTTTTTGACTAGTTTGATATACTGTAACCCCTACTCATAGCCAGCTACAGAATCATATTTTAGGAAAATAAAACCTCCGAATTAAGCTCTGTAAGCTGGCTTTATTCTACTCTTAAAACCCACATTAACAAAGGATTAGCAATTTTCAAAGTTCCGATATTTTTAAATATGTAACTCTGCCGCACACAAAATTTTGTATCTCCTTAACAATAAGTACTGTTTCTTCTGCTATACTATTATTGGAGGTGGAAGTTGTGGATGAGATAAAAGATACTGCTATGATGATAAAAGCAATGGCACGGTTGGCAAGTGGTTATGCTAGAAGTATTTATGGTGAAAATCTTACTGTTATACTACTTCTGGATACTATTAATGACATTAAATCTCTTGCAGATGAAATTATTGAATCTATAGACTGTCCCATAGATCCTAATAAGAGTTACCGTGAAGGTACAGATTAAGAGGTAGATATGAAAGACTTAGAATTTCTTTTTAGTACAACTGTTTTAGATATAGAAGTTGAGAATGATGAAAATAATAAACTGACAGAATTTATTATAGGAGACCAAGGGTACAAAATCTATTCACATCCTGAGACTAATATTTACATTTTAGTATCACATAATGGTTTTATAGCCATGTATTCTGACTATCTTAAAGATGTATTTGAATATTTAAAAGAGGAACTTAACCATTATTTTATTAATCAAGAAAAAGCAGAGCTTTTATCTAAATCTAATAATACAAAAATATTTAGGTTATGGTCGAATAGTAATGATGATAAACATTATATTGATATGACATATCACATAAGTAATAAAGTACCTGTATTTCTTAAACGCTGGTTTAATAATATTAAGCTTTCAGATAGTATATGAACCAATGGAGGTTAATTATTATAATGCGAATAGAATTATCGCCTAAAGAATATTTATCTTATAATAAAAACCATTGTTGGCAGTATGATATAAGATTAAATAATTTAAAACAAGATATTTTAGATTCAGGTTATACTGAAGATTATTTACGATCTTTAACAGTTAAAGATTTTGAATATAGATTCATTACAGATAAAAATGAACGCAAAACACTAGCTAAGTTTATTGAACGCCATGAATTTTTAGGTACTTTATCACAATATACTACTCATTGGTTTGGGTGTTATCATAAAGAATTATTAGCAGGGGTTATCCTTATGAATATGCCTAATGCTTTTTCTAAATTATTAGGAGAAAACACAAAAAATTTAGAAAGATTAATTAGTAGAGGAGCGTGTATTTCATGGTCGCCTAAAAATTTAGCCAGTTCTTTTTTAATGTGGTGTATTAATTGGATGGCACATAATACACAATATAGACTGTTTACAGCGTATAGCGATCCTTCAGCAAAAGAATTAGGTACTATTTATCAAGCCTGTAATTTTTATTATTTAGGACAAAATTCAGGTACTACAACAAGATATATAAATCCATATACTGGTAAAATTGTATCAGATAGATTTTTTAGATCTAGATCTGCATACAAAAAATATGCTGTTGAGATAGGTATTTTATGGGATAAAAGTTGGAATAATAAAACAAAAATATTATGGGAAGCTATGCCCGATGAGATAGAGCAGAGACTAAGACAATATTCCAAGTCTAAGCAGGCAGCTGCTATTAAAATAGAAATGAAACCAAAGCATAAATATGCATATGTCAAGGGTAATAATAAAAAAGAGACAATTAAATTACGTAAATTATTTGAAGTACGAAATAAAATTTATCCATACCCAAAAAATAGATAAATAATAGGAGGTTAATTATGGAAAAAGTAGATACCGTACTAGTTATAGTAAATACTACATATGATATAAGCAGGTATAACGAAGAACTAATTAGTAAAAATACCCTACAAGTATTTAACTTTCCTGAGGATACTTACATAGTAAGTACTTTAGATGGTCATTTAGCAATGCGCACAAAAGATATAAATGATATACTAAAATATGCAGATGTTGAAATTGCTCTAACAGCAGAAGATCTAATAAATTCAAAGATTATCTATGATAATTCAATAGCTATGGGCTTTAAAGTATTTTTTGATACTGATAATTATGTTCTATATGAAATAATGGTACATAAAGATATACCAGAAATAATATGCTGGTTCAACAATCTAAAAAACAAATTATCAGGAGGTAATTAATATGCTAAAAATTTCATTTAAAAAAGTATTCAACTTGCAATCACTAACAAACATGATGCAAATAACTAACATTAAAGCATTGCGTAGAGATCAAGTACCTTATCCTTATCTTGTAAGATACCCTAATTGCTATTTAACTGAAAGAGACGGAATTTCTCATCTAGTAATTAACGTAGATGAGCATGAGCAGATAGTAGTAAATAAAGGACAGCTGCTTAGCCCCTCTTCTCTAGAACGAATAACAGATATTGTAGGTCAATGTGGAGAAAACTTGTATAGACTTAACCGTTATATTAAAAAGAGACAGGCTCAATGGGAAACAAAGAAGCCTAGATCCATAAGGTTTTAGTGTATAAATGTCAAAGTTTATATCAATATTTCATATACTTTTTGTAATAGGATTAATAGTACTTGGGGTCTTTTTTAGTATAACAGGGTCTAAGCTAAGCATAATAATTATAATAGCTTTAGGCATAATGGAAATAAATTTCTTTATAATGGTTAATACTATGATGCGAGCTATAAAAAAGTTTATTGATGATGAATTTACAGATGATTTCTGGAGAGAAGACTAATGTGGAAAATACCAGAAGGAGAATAATAAATGTCAGATATTAAAGCAATAGTATTTAATCTTATATTATTTTTTATAATCATATGTGTAGCCATATTAATAATTTCTAATGATTTCTATACTAAGACTGAAAAAGAACTGTTAAGTGAATATCCTGACGAAACATATGAAAGAATGTTGATAGTAGAGCAATACTTCTCAGATCCAGCTAAGTATGAGGTAACACTGTCTAATCTGTCAGATGAGGATTATATATTGTATGGTAAATTGATGCTTGTACAAGCTAAATTAAAGAATACTTCTGCATATAAACTCAATAATATATTTAAAAAGATATTGTTCATACTTTCCTGTATAGCTGTTCTATTGGTATTCTTTTCATAAGGAGGTAATAAATGAAAATGCTAAATACAGGGCGCTTATGTACAATTAAAAAAGAAGATATTATAATAGGTACAAGTGCTATTGATTCAGATGGTTTAAACTCATTACTAAATGAAGAGCTTAAATATGTAGAGATTTATCTCAAAGAAATATATGGTGTAAGAGGTAATTTAAAAGCTATTTATATACATCATGATATTATAGAAATTATTTTGGAAATGCCCCCTATAGAACGAGCAGAATATGAAGCGTTTAAAAGAATGGTAGATGTTGCTACTTATTGGAGTAATACTGCAAGTAATTTTACATTACCTGCTAAGGATGTTTTAAGTATGGTTGAATATATACAAAGTAACTATATGTGGAATGATTGGTATAAGTATTTATTAGATAGTCTAGCGACAGAAATAACTAATGATAAGCCTAAGTCTTGGCGTGGAAGTGCACGACAGTATTTTTTTATAATACTTGGAGAAAGATTGGCAAACTTAGAGCTTCCGCAATAGGGGTAGGCTAGGTTATTTTGCAGAAGAGCTATTAGAGTTTAGTGTGGGTGCTGCTCTTTTTTTGAGCGTAGAAGTTCTGATCTAGGTTACTATTTTTTCTGATTACGGTTTATCCCTCCTTTCATTGTATAGTATGGTTACCCCCTCACTACTTACAGTCTATCATAATTTATCATAGTTGTCAAGGAGGTATAAAAATATATTTTCTGATAAGCAGATTGTCCTTGCTTTTAATCCCTGTAATCTATAAATTTCTTATACTCTGTGCGGTTCAGTATCAATCTGTAAAATTTATTCATCGACCCCCCTTGACAAGGGGGTTTCTTTTATGGTATAGTAGATTATCACAAAAAAGGAGGTACCTGCTATGAACATAGGAGTAACGGATCTAAATTTGTGGAATTTGGAGATAGTCAGGAGTAATGGTGTAAAAGAAACACTAAATCTTGAGTTGCCAGAAGATAGGGCGGCAGCACTAGCAGACCTAGACGAGGGTATAGAAGAGTTTTACTCTCCATTTACATCAGATGATGTAGACGATATTGAAGAACTTGTAAATGTAGCAGAAAAGTTTTTTGATGAATGGCATGAAGTACAACAAGGAGCTTTTCTAGTTAGTATTGACAATGATCTTAGTTTTTCTGATGCGGTAGCTAATGCAGAGAATGAAGATTATACACACTATGCAGATGATTCACTGTATGATATTGGATACGAAATGATACCAGAAGAAGTACTAAACATGTTAGAAAAACATAACCTAACATACTACTTTGACTTTGCAGAATATGCAGAAGAAGCTTTAATGGATGCTTATTATCTTAGAGGTTATGGTTATTACTTGTTCTATTAATTAAAAACCTCCCTTGACAGGGGGGTTATTTCCATGCTATAATAGATTATCACAAAAAGGAGGGGTTACAATGACTAAAGATATTGAGAAGCTAGCATTGGATTATGATGCTTATAGGGAGATGGCAGCAGAAGCGGAAAAAATGAAAAAAGCACTGAGTACAAAGATTAAACACGCACTGAAAGAAATGGGTGTATTAAATCTTGAAACAGCAATGGCAAGTCTAGGAATCAACGTATATGAAAGCCCAGTAATTGATAAAAACTTGCTAAACTCAGAGTTTCCAGAAATAGCAAGGATAGTAACAAAAGTCAACACAATTGAAAGATTAGATGTGAGGATAAAAAAAGTATGAGAATTTGTGAAGAAGCTTTGGAGGACTGGAAACCCTCCAAAGCTACATATAACCCCAATATTGATGTAGTACCGCCAAAACCGTTTACTGATAATCTATCAATAACTGAAATACGTAAGTTATTGATAAAGATAGGTCAAATGAATAAGGAGGAAAATCATGGGTAGAAAATTATTACAATCAGTAGCAACATACAGTGGATATGAATTGGATCAATTACAG
>Ga0334894_1002221_pt1 | contig 13734 bp, 14 predicted proteins | sample GraSluR3_MG_6_FD_207225 | JGI IMG/M metagenome (GOLD analysis project Ga0334894, IMG submission 207225) | Sludge microbial communities from methane-producing bioreactor in Wageningen University, Netherlands - Granular Sludge_12_05 R3 | ecosystem: Engineered > Bioreactor > Anaerobic >... | reverse complement strand
AGAAGTGCTGCAACAACTGGCTGCTGAAATAGACAACCGGCTGATAAACCTGGGTTTTCAACCGGAACCACGGCCATTCAAACCCCACCTGACCCTGGCAAGGATTAAATTCCTGAAAAACAAAAAAGCATTTTACCAGGCCGTGGAAATGTACCGGGATACATTCATGCAAAAGACCAAAATCAACAAAATTATTTTTTACAGAAGTGTTCTGAAACCGGAGGGGGCGGAATACAGGGAACTGGGGAGCTTTAGTTTTTTATAAAACCGGCTCAGGGACTAATGATTCAGAGACTACCCCACCGGAAACCTGACACAGGAAACCAACAAACTGATGAGTTTTAACTATAACCTGCTAAACCTTCTACGGGAAGTATATTATTGGCCGGGAGCGAATGCCAAAATAAAATATTATTATACATTTGATGGTGAAAAACTCCGCAAAACGGTTGAAAACAACGGCATTGTTACCAAAGTAGATTATTGCGGGCCGTTTGTATATGAAACCGCTAGCGGGGTGCGTTCTTTAAAATATATAGTTACGCCTGACGGAAGGGCTGTTAAGAACGGAAGTAGCTGGGATTACGAATATAATTTAACTGATCATTTAGGTAACGTAAGGGCTGTAATCAGGAAAGGAAGCAATGGACTTGCTGAATTAATACAGCAAAAACATTATTATCCTTTTGGGATGGAAATGAGTCAGTTGAATCTTGGTACAGGCACCAACAAATACCTGTACAACAGCAAGGAAATCCAAAATGATTTTGATTTGTACTGGTATGATTACGGCGCGAGGTTTTATGACCCGCAGTTGGGGAGGTGGCACAGTGTTGACCCTATGGCAGAAAAATATTACTCCATATCTCCCTATGCGTACGTGGCGAATAATCCATTACGATTTATTGACCCTGATGGAAGAAAAATTGTAGATGCTAATGGTAATATTATTTATACACATAGTGGTGGTTGGTCAAAAAACGCTCCTGCAGATGCAGTAAGATTAGGCAAGGCAATGATGGGAACAAGAACAGGTGCTTCACAATTTAACAAAATGGCTGGTGCATCGTATCCAATAGAATTGAAAATTAGTTCAGCAAACCTTGGTGGTAAATTAGGAAATTCATTTATTCGTAGAAGTGTTTCTCTTGACAAAAATGGACAAGTTGTTGATGTGAAAATAAAATCCGTTAAAGTTGAAATTTATGAAGGTTCAATAAAAAACATTTTAGAAAATAATATTAGAGGAGCAGATGCGGAAAGTCAAGATTTAATAAATGCTTATAGGATGTCAACAAATACTATAGATCAGGCTATCGGGGCTGTTGCAGGACATGAAGCTGTCCATACAACAGATTCACAGAATCAACGAGAAAGTGCAGAAAATGATTATGAAGGAACTATTCATGATATAGAGAAAGAACCACGTAAAGTTGAAAGACAAATATTACGTGAATCTTTCGACCAAAATTTAAAAGAAATAGAACCAATTATGCCATTTTAAATGAAAAGAATGAAGATACTTTTTTTTCTATTATTAACGCTAACTTTTTCTTTTATAATGAATGCTCAAGTATGCAACTATTCAGATGAAGAATTGATTAAATATATTATAGAACAGGAGAATTTAAAAGAATATACCATTGAAGAATTAAAGGACTATTTTTTTAAAATAGAACTTAACACATCTGAAATAGAAATAAAAGAAATAGGTGTTTACAAGTTTGGGCTAACAATCACGCATACAAAAAGGTATTTATTGTTAAAAGATAGAGTTACTTGTGAGTTTGTTGATTTTAAAACCATTGAAGATGGTATTATTGATATGTGCAAGTTTTTTAAAAGAAATATTGATACATTTTCTTCACATGAAATAATAGATTACATTGAGAAATCAATAAAAATGTTTAAATCAAACCAAAGGTCACAATATTTAAGATTAGAGGATAACTAACTTCTCCTCCAACTTCTTTATTAAACAGTAAGGGGAGGGGTAATTTTTCGATTTTGTTAATACTTTGAGTCAGTTATTTTTATACCTTTAACGGTGAAAAACTCCGCAAAACGGTTGAAAACAATGGCATTGTTACCAAAGTGGATTATTGCGGGTCGTTTGTATATGAAACCGCTAGCGGGGTGCGTTCTTTAAAATACTTTGTAACGCCCGAAGGCAGGGCTGTAAAAAACGGCAGCGCGTGGGATTATGAATATAACCTGAAAGACCTCCCGATAGCTATCGGGATCGGAAATACACGGGTAGTTATCCGCAAAGGAGGCAGCGGTTTGGCCGAAGTTATCCAGGAACGGCACTATTCTTTGGAACAAACATGATGTTGCAAATTGCGATATCCAATTGACTGATTAAATTTGTAAACCATAAAAACGATAATCACATGCCTGAAGAAAGAAACAACAATCTAATGCTGCCTGATGAAATTATCATGAACAAGATTTATCTTATTCGAGACCAAAAAGTCATGATAGATAGAGATTTGGCTGAGTTATACGGGGTAGAGACAAAAGTTTTGAAACAACAGGTAAAAAGGAATGTTGAAAGGTTTCCAGGTGACTTTATGTTTGAACTCACAAAAGGGGAGTTTGATAACTTGAGGTCACAATTTGTGACCTCAAGTTGGGGAGGTGCACGATACTTACCAATGGTGTTTACAGAGCAAGGCGTAGCAATGCTTTCAAGTGTCTTGAGAAGCCAGCAGGCAATTAGGGTTAACATCCAGATTATGCGAATTTTTACAAAAATCCGTGAAATATTAACGGATAATCTGAGCCTAAAACTTGACGTTGAAGAAATCAAAAAGAAACTTGCCAACCAAGACAAAAACATAGAACTGGTTTTTAACTATCTCGACGAGTTGATGGAGAAACAGGCAACCCCTGAACCAAGAAAACAAATCGGCTACAAAAGGAACAACAGAGATTAATCCCCTCGCCAACGCTTCCAGCCCTCCTGCACAAATTGCCAAATACCTCCACGACAGCAGCAGCGGCGGCGACTTTAACCAGAAGGTGGATTACAAGTACAATATTAAAGGCTGGCTGCGAACCCTGAATACGGTAAGTAACCTTGGCACTGATTTGTTTGCTTTAGACTTGCGCTACAACATTGCATCAGTTAACGATGCCACAGGAAATGCAAACGGCTACGATGATAATAGTGGAACTAACACTTATGACAATAACGGGAATCTCGGTTACGACCCTTCAAAAGGAACATATCTCGGTTACAATTATCTGAACCTGCCGAAAGAAGTTAGTTTCGGCGCCAATGATAATTTACGGTACACTTATGACGCCGCAGGCAACAAGCTGGTAAAAGTAGTGGATGGCACAGTTGCAGAAAATAATACAAGATTGGATTATTCGGGTAACTTTTTATATGAAAACGGAGAATTAAAGGCTATCTTTACCTCCGCCGGAAGAATCGTACCTTTCGATAATGGAAGTGAAACCGTATATAAATTTGAATACAATTTGCAAGACCATCTTGGAAATACACGCGTAGTTTTTAGCGGCCACAGCAACGGGCAGCCGGAATTAATGCAGGTAACCGATTACTACCCGTTTGGCATGGTGATGAACCAGCAAAATTACTTTGCCAGCGGTGTTTTGTCCAATAAATACCTTTACAATAACAAAGAGCTGCAGGATGATGAGTTGGCGGGGAACAGTTTGGGATGGTATGATTACGGGGCACGGTTTTATGACCCGATGCTTGCCTGATTTGCAACGATTGACCTACTACCAGAAAAAACAACACAGAAATATAAAGGAGTTGGACGCATCGGTGCACGATTTAATACTACAAATTTAAGGATTCCTTATTTTTAAGAGGCATATAAAGCCTGAAAAATTCAATTTTTGAAATAACAGAAATATTGGGTATGTCATTTATAACCTGGTTCATAAACGGCATGCCTTTTTCCGGTATTTTTCCCGAAAGATAATCTATGACTGCATTGCTGTCTATTAAATATTGCTGTCCCATTCGTTACGGCTTTGTTCGATATGTTTTTGTAAATCTTCGGCAATATTAACGGGAAGCTTTCCTGCATATTTATCAGACAATTTGGTTTTGGCCGACACGTTTTTTTTCAATACACGCAAAAGGTTGAGTTCTTCGAGTTCCTGCAGAAGCTTCATTGTTTTTGGCGTGGTAAGTTGAATTATTACAGTATCCATATAATATTTGTTTTAAGAACCTTATTACCTTGTTTTTGCAAATATACAGAAATATTGTTTATGCAAAGAACCATTTGCCACATAGCCGTAAAGTGATTCCTGCAAAAGCACATCCGCTTCCAGGCTCCTTTAAACCACATCTAACTCTGGCCCGGATTAAACTCCTGAAAAACAAAAAAGCATTTTTCCAGGCCGTGGAAATGTACCGGGATACATTCATGCAAACGACCAAAATCAACAAAATTATTTTTTACAGAAGTGTTCTGAAACCGGAGGGGGCGGAATACAGGGAACTGGGGAGCTTTAGTTTTTTATAAAACCGGCTCAGGGACTAATGATTCAGAGACTACCCCACCGGAAACCTGACACAGGAAACCAACAAACTGATGAGTTTTAACTATAACCTGCTAAACCTTCTACGGGAAGTATATTATTGGCCGGGAGCGAATGCAAAAATAAAATATTATTATACTTTTGATGGTGAAAAACTCCGCAAAACGGTTGAAAACAGTGGAACTGTAACAAAAGTGGATTATTGCGGGCTCCCGACTTACCAAATCTTATGAATTCTGAGTTAGATTTTGTTTGTCGGGATTTACGAAACAGTTAGCGGGGTGCGTTCTTTAAAATACTTTGTAACGCCCGAAGGCCGGGCAGTAAAGAATGGCAGTGTGTGGGATTATGAATATAACCTGAAAGACCTCCCGATAGCTATCGGGATCGGAAATACCCGGGTAGTTATCCGTAAAGGGAGCAATGGTTTGGCAGAAGTTATCCAGGAGCGTCATTACTATCCATTCGGGATGGAGATGAGCGAACTTTCCTACGGAACAGGCACCAACAAATACCTGTACAACAGCAAGGAAATCCAGAATGATTTTGATTTGTACTGGTATGATTACGGGGCAAGGTTTTATGACCCGCAGTTAACGGTTGTTCTAAAGTAGAATTTAAAATCAAATGATATCAGAGTTGATGATAATTGAAGAAATAGGGGAGTAAGCCCCGGAATCAATTCAAAAAGGGTCGTGTTCAACTTAAAAGGGAATGATTACCGGTTAGTTGTTGATGTTGAATACAAACTTAAAATTGTTTTTATAGTGTGGTTTGGCACGCATAAGGAATATGATAAAATAGATGTAAAAACAGTAAGTTATGAAAACTAAAATATTAAAAACAGAAGAAGAATATAACGAAGCTTGCGAAAGAGTTTATCAACTGATAAATAGTTCTAAAGAGTCGATAGAGCCTAATAGTCCTGAAGGTGAAGAAATGGAACTTCTTTCCCTTCTTATTGAAAAGTATGAACAGGAAAATTACATGATGGAGGCCCCATCACCGATAGAAGCCATTAAGTTCAGGATGGAACAAATGAACCTGAAACAAGCTGATGTAGCGCCTCTTTTTGGCGGAAAAACAAGGGTTTCAGAGGTTTTGAATGGAAGACGGACACTGACTTTAAAAATGATAACTTTATTAAACCGATATTTGGGTATCCCTTTGGAATCATTAATCAGTGGAAATAAGGAAATCAAACTGGACCCAGAAAGGAAAGAGAAATTGTTACATGTTTCTTCAATCAAAGAATATCTAAGTAGCGGCAGGGTATCAATGATTTAACAATTACAGCTCCGCACCTCTGCTTTTTTGCTATAATTCAGTATTTGGCTATTTACTTCCCGTTTGCCTTAAACGCAACCATAACCGTGTAAATAAGGATTTTAAAGTCGATGTAAAGCGAAATGTTTTTCAGGTACATCATGTCGTAGGGTAGCCGCTCGAGCATTTCATCCACGTTGGAGGCGTACCCGTATTTCACCTGTCCCCACGAGGTTATGCCCGGCCTGAGTTTGTGCAGGTGGGTATAATACGGGGCATGTTGTACAATCTGTTCAATGTAAAACTGCCTTTCGGGGCGCGGGCCTACCAGCGACATGTCGCCTTTTATTACATTGAAAAACTGCGGAATTTCGTCGAGGTGGGTTTTACGAATAAAGCGGCCGATTTTTGTAATGCGCCCGTCGTTTTCACTCGAAAGGGCCGGTGTGCCGTTTTCGGCATTCTGAACCATGCTTCGCAGTTTGTAGATATGGAAAGGCTTTCCAAACCTTCCAATGCGCTGCTGCCTGTAGATTACCGGTCCGTTGGAGGTGGTTTTTATAATTACGGCGAGTATGATAAATACGGGAAGAAAAAGTAAAGCGGCAATAATCGATAAGGTTACATCAAGCAGTCTTTTCATATTGGCCTGCCAGGTTGACATCAGTCCGTTCGAAATTTTTATGAGCGGACTTCCGTAAATGGCAGTGGTTTTAACACTGCCCGAGAGGAAATCGTATAAATCGGGAATCCCCCATATTGTAACCTGGCGGTTTTCGAGAACGGTAAGTATGTTGTTCAGCCGCTCGTGTTCGCGGGTTTCAATGGCAATAATTACCTCCTCGATGTTGTGGTTTTCAATAATCTCATTCAACTCGTTCAGTTTTCCCAGTTGCGGAAGGTATTTGCCCAGCAGTTCATCGTTGTTGTTTTCTACACCCACAAAACCGGTAAACAGGTTGCCGGCAGGCCGTTTCTGGCTCACCATCTCATTATAAACCTTCTCTGCTTTTTCATTGCTGCCAATCAGCAGGGTGTTAAATCCGATTTTTCTTTTGTGAATGCGGTGAATGGTGCGGGTGGTCAAAATCAGCCTGAACAGATAGGTAAACCCGAAATGCAACCCGAACAGGGTGAAAAACAACTGGTAATAGTTTTTATAGGAATGGATGTAGTCGTCCAGTATCAGGGCAAAGAAGATGACTACCACACCAACGGCTGTGGTAAGCAGGGTCTGGCCAAGTTCGAGCAGGCGCGACCTGCGGTAAATGTTGTCGTAAAATCCGGTAATGTAGTAAAAAAGAATCCAGATGGTGGGGATAAAGGCAAGTCCGAGGAAATAGCGGTCGGAAAACTCCAGCGGAATGTCGATTCCGAAATACTGCGGCTCGATAACTGCTTTTCTGTAAATAAAAAAAACCGTCCAGCTTAAGGCTGCAGCCAGAAAATCGAAAAATAAATATTTGGCAACCTGCCACTTTCTATTCATTACCTGCCAGTTAAGTTCAGTCTGGGCAATTCGCCTCACAGCAAATGCATACAATTAACGTCCGTTTCTGAAATTTATTGCGGCAAATGTAACCTTTTTCTCCATTTAATAGGAGGTGAATTGCCCGAGCCTGGAAAGAATGGTTTTTACTGTTTGAACTACCGAGCAATAATCTTCAATTCCTGTTTCAGGTGGCCGGTTTTGGATGATGGATTGTATAAATGCTTCGGTTTCGGTTTTCTTTTTATAGGCAGCAAGGTCAATGGTTGAATTGTTACAGGCAGCCTTCTCACCCAAAACATCGATTAAAACGAACTGATTCCCGGCATAGGATTTTACTGTAAACTCCTTTTTGCGGCTCATATTGCCTGAATTTATTTTCAGGAGAGTACCGTTGCTGTATTCGAGCAGGCAACTGCTGTAGGATGAGCTTGCCGGTTCTGACCGGAAAGAAACAGCCCCTGTTTTTTTTGGCGTATGGCGGGTTATACTTTTCAGCATCAGCAGCAGTTTAATAAGTAGATCTGTTGATGGAGCATCTTCATTGAAAAAGGTAACTTCTGTAAACGACGGTTTTCGCAGGTTTTCGTTTAGCCACTGCAAGGCCGGCAGGTAATAAAACGGATTAATGACCTGAATGACGGTTTGGGCTTCATTTTTCAGCTTTAAAACCTGACTGCATTCATCAGCCGTTAATTCAGGATAGCCGGCAGCAAAAAAGTGCTTCGATTTTTTTACAATATCGCATATCAACTGAAAGGGAAGCAGCGAAAACCGGTTGATGAACAGAGCATCCGACCGTTCAATCAATTCTATCCGGTTAAATTCAGGCGCCGAAATGCGTGAACTGCCATGCAACGGCTGTGTCCCTACCGACGATTTTCCGGCAATATGAATTTGCGGATGCTCCTGCGCCCTTTTGGTAAAGGGTTCCAGCATTTGAATGTCTCCTATTAATCCAAGGTTCAGCATGTCACAAATATATAACTATGAACCACCCGTTTTTGCCCTTTTGCCATGAACTTATCAACTTTTAATGTTAATATTGTGCAGAAAGGGGTGGCTCTTTTTTCAGTAGATTGGGTAATTTTGCAGCAAAATAAAGTGAATGATGGCAGAAAACGATAATCTGAGGCATCAGGGAATGCGGAAGAAACTGATGGACGGACTTAAAATAAAAGGCATAAAAGACGAAAAGGTACTCTCGGCCATTGGCAGGGTGCCTCGTCATCTGTTTATGGAAAGTTCGTTTTTGAACTTCGCCTACAAAGACCAGGCATTCCCCATTGGTGCAGGGCAAACCATTTCGCAGCCCTACACTGTTGCCTTTCAGTCGCAGCTGTTGCAGGTGGAAAAGAACGATAAAATTCTTGAAGTGGGAACCGGTTCCGGTTACCAGGCCGCTGTGCTGCTCGAGTTGGGGGCCAAAGTGTTTACCATTGAACGGCAGAAGGAGTTGTTTCAAAAGGCACAGACACTGCTGGCGGAAATCGGCTATCATCCGGCCTGCTTTTTTGGCGACGGCTACGAAGGATTGCCTGCATTTGCCCCATTCGATAAAATTCTGGTTACCGCAGGCGCTTCGTTTGTTCCTCCCGCACTGAAAGAGCAACTGAAAATTGGTGGCCGGCTGGTTATTCCTGTAGGTAAAGAAAACCGGCAGGAAATGATTGTTGTTATTCGTATTTCTGAGGATGAATACAAAACCGAAAAACATGGCGGGTTTGTGTTTGTTCCGTTGCTAAAAGGAACCGTAAATTTTTAAATATGCTGAAAATAGAAAAGTTTATTGTGAATCCGCTTCAGGAAAATACCTATCTCATTTCCGACGAGACCGGCGAGTGTATTTTTATCGATCCGGGGTTTTATTTCGATGTGGAACACAATGAAATAAAACAACACATTGAAGACAGCCATCTGAACCCGGTTATGATTGCCAATACCCACTGTCATTTCGACCATATTATGGGTGTTGAATTTCTGCGCGCGGAATATAAAATTCCGTTTCATGCCCACCCCGATGATGCTTTTTGGGTTGAAAAAGCCATCGCACAGGCTGAAATGTTCGGATTTGAAATGGATAAGGTAAAGGAACCCGATGTCTTTTTCACGGAAGATGAACCGCTGAAATTCGGAAATACGAAATTGCAAATCATTCATGTTCCGGGCCACTCTCCCGGGCATGTGGTGTTTTATTCCGAAAGCGAAAAAATTTTAATTGCCGGCGATGTGCTTTTTAACGGAAGCATCGGGCGAACCGATTTGCCCGGCGGTCATTACCAAACCCTTATTTCGGGAATAAAAACCAAACTTTTCAGTCTTCCCGACGAAACCACGGTTTATTGCGGGCACGGCCCCGAAACTACGTTGGGTTTCGAGAAATCATCCAACCCGTTTTTAAGCTGACCCGGACTGATTGATGGTTTAAAATCATTTTTTGGCTCTGAGGTAAACCATATACTTGCAAACAAATCATTCAAAATTAAGGCACATGTCTCACGATCGTTTTGTAAACCGGCACATCGGCCCGCGCGAGGCCGAAATTCAGGAGATGCTCAACGCCATTGGCGTATCGTCCATGGAAGAACTGATGGACCAAACCGTTCCAAAAAATATCAGGCTGAAAGAACCGCTCAAACTTCAGGAAGGACTGACTGAGCGGCGTTATTTCAGAAAAATACTGAGCCTTGCCGCAAAAAACAAAGTGTTTAACACCTACATCGGAATGGGGTATTACGACACCATCACTCCGGCAGTTATTCTGCGAAATGTGCTGGAAAATCCGGTGTGGTACACTTCATATACACCTTACCAGGCCGAAATTTCCCAGGGGAGGCTTGAGGCATTGCTGAACTTTCAGACTATGGTGTGTGAGCTTACAGCCATGGAAATTGCCAATGCATCGCTGCTCGACGAGGCAACTGCCGCAGCCGAAGCTATGGTTATGATGTATAATCTGCGCTCGCGTCAAATGGTAAAAGCCGGGGCAAATGTGGTTTTGGTAGATGAAAAGGTGTGGCCGCAAACGCTCGATGTGCTGGCAACGCGCGCAAATCCGCTGGGCATCGAACTGAAAATTCAGCCCAATGATTCTTTTGAATTTTCGGACGATACCTTCGGTGTTATTGTTCAGTATCCCAATTCCGACGGAGAAATAACCGACTATTCGGAAATAGTGCGGGAAGCACATGAAAAAGACATGAAAGTAGCTGTGGCAACCGATTTGCTTTCACTTGCACTGCTAACACCTCCGGGCGAATGGGGCGCCGATATTGTTTTCGGGAACAGCCAGCGGTTTGGTGTGCCCATGGGGTATGGCGGTCCTCATGCCGCTTTTTTTGCCGCCCGCGAAGCATTTAAGCGCCACATGCCGGGAAGAATCATCGGAATTACCAAAGATATACATGGCAACCGTGCACTGCGCATGGCCCTGCAAACCCGCGAGCAGCACATCAAACGCGAAAAAGCTACCTCGAATATCTGTACGGCGCAGGCGCTGCTTGCCACCATGGCAGGATTCTTCGGGGTTTATCATGGCGCCGAAGGCATAAAAACCATCGCCCGCCGCATTCACAACATTGCCGCATTTCTGGCCGTTGAAATCGAAAAGCTGGGCTACAGGCAGTTGAACGGCCGATTTTTCGATACCATCCGGTTTGCCCTTCCCAGGCATGTAAAACGGGAAGACATCGAATGGCTTTCACTGGAGCTGGAAATGAATTTCCGCTACTTTGAAAACGGCGAGGTGGGAATCAGCATCGACGAAACCACCAACCGCGAAGATATGACCTGGATTCTGGAAGTTTTTGCCAAAGCTGCCAACAGCCCCTGGTCGGCGGTTCACGAATATCCCAAAGGATATGAAATCGATGCTGAATTTGCCCGCCGGTCTGAATTTCTGAAACAGGAGGTATTCAATCTCTATCGTTCAGAAACAGAAATGGTGAGGTACATCAAGCGGCTGGAGCACAAAGATATTTCGCTGACCCAGTCGATGATTTCACTGGGGTCGTGCACCATGAAACTGAATGCAGCTACCGAAATGCTGCCGTTGAGCTGGATTGAATTTAACGGCATTCATCCGTTTGTGCCCAAAAACCAGGCCCGCGGCTACCACGAAATGATGGAAGAACTGCGGCGCGATCTGGCTGAAATTACCGGCATGGCCGATGTGAGCCTGATGCCCAATTCAGGCGCTGCCGGCGAGTATGCCGGGCTGATGGTTATTCGGGAATACCACAAAAGCCGGGGCGAAGAACAGCGCGATGTAGTGCTCATTCCTGCATCTGCACACGGTACCAATCCTGCCAGCGCAGTAATGGCCGGCATGAAGGTCGTTGTGGTTGAATGTGATGAAAAAGGAAACATCGATACTGATGACCTGCGAAAAAAGGCAGAAGAAAACAAAACCTCGCTGGCTGCCATAATGGTTACCTATCCTTCAACCCACGGGGTTTTTGAATCATATATTGCAGAAATGTGCCGCATTGTGCACCACAACGGTGGTCAGGTTTACATGGATGGCGCCAATATGAACGCGCAGGTTGGCCTTACCACGCCGGGAATCATCGGAGCCGATGTTTGCCACCTGAATCTGCATAAAACGTTTGCTATTCCACACGGTGGCGGTGGGCCGGGAGTCGGCCCCATTGCCGTTGCCAGTCATCTGGTGAAATTTTTGCCCTCACATCCTGTAATGAATAACGGGCACATCGGTATCAATGCTGTGGCAGCTGCTCCCTGGGGAAGCGCATCGGTTTTGCCGATTACCTATGGCTACATTAAAATGATGGGGGCCGAAGGATTGACCAAAGCCACTCAGGTGGCAATTTTAAACGCCAATTACATTGCCAAAGCGCTCGAAAAAAATTACGGTATTTTATACACCGGGGAAACAGGCCGTGTTGGTCACGAACTGATTCTGGAATGCCGGCACCTGAAAGCTTCGTCAGGCGTTACTGAAGAGGATATTGCCAAAAGATTGATGGACTTTGGTTTTCATGCGCCAACACTTTCCTTCCCGGTGCACGGAACCCTGATGATTGAGCCCACCGAAAGTGAATCAAAACAGGAAATCGACAGGTTTATTGAAGCGTTGAACACCATCTTCGATGAGATAAAAGAAGTGGAGAACGGAAAGGCTGACAAAACTGACAATGTGCTGAAAAATGCACCACATACAGCAGAGGTTGTTACCACTGATGACTGGAGGCATGCCTATCCGCGTGGAAAAGCTGCCTGGCCGCTGGAGTGGGTGAAACAGAATAAGTATTGGGTGCCTGTAGGGCGGGTTGACAACGCCTGGGGCGACCGGAATCTGATTTGTATCTGCGGCTCGCCCAAAGAGTATGAGTTGATGAACGACCAGTAACCCGGTTAGGAGAACCTGATGAAATGATTGTTTTTCCGAATGCGAAAATAAATATCGGCCTCCATGTGGTTTCCAAACGGCCCGACGGTTACCACAACCTGGAAACCGTTTTTTATCCGGTTCAGCTTTTCGATGCACTGGAAATGGCAGAAACCGGAAAAACAGGTATCTCTTTTTCCGGGTTGCCGGTGGAAGGTCCTCCCAATGAGAACCTGGTGATGAAAGCATACCAGATTCTCAAAGAAGATTTCGGGTTGCCTCCGGTTCAGTTTCATTTGCACAAAAATATTCCTGTAGGGGCTGGTTTGGGCGGCGGTTCGTCCGATGCTGCTTTTACATTGAAAATGCTTAACAACTATTTCAAGTTGCAGGTTTCCAGTGAAAGCCTGAAAAAATATGCAGCCAGACTGGGAGCCGATTGTCCGTTTTTTATCGAAAACAAGCCCGCTTTTGCCGAAGGAATTGGCGATCGGCTATCAATTATAAACATCGACCTGTCCGAATTTCAAATGGTTGTTTTAAAGCCGGAGGTTTCTGTCAGTACTGCCGGTGCATACAAGAATGTGGTTCCGGCAATTCCTTCTTTTAAATTACAGAATTTGCCTGTTGTTCCGGTTGAGCAATGGAAGGATATGGTAAAAAATGATTTCGAGAAAAGTGTGTTTTTTCGGTTTCCCGAAATAAAGAGGTGGAAGGAAAAATTGGTTGAAATGGGTGCTGTATATGCTTCCATGTCGGGAAGCGGGTCGGCAGTGTTCGGAATTTTTCGCCATTTACCGACAGATTTTTCAAATAAAATACCAGAAAGTATTTTATTAATCCGGTAAAATCCTCCATTCGCCGAGTTTCTCCCTGTGTTTGCTTACTTTTTGTATTTTTTAATAAAAGGAAATGTAACCTTTGCACTGTTAATTAGTCTATCTAATAAACAATTTTAGAAAACAGAACTTTAAAAAACAGAAACAATGAAAACAATGAAAGCTCGATTAAGTCAGATTATTTTGGTTGCATTTCTCACGATTATTTTAATGAGTGGGAGTGTAAATGCAAAAGGAACAGAAATGATTGTTGTCTCAGG
>Ga0334894_1002219_pt1 | contig 13743 bp, 12 predicted proteins | sample GraSluR3_MG_6_FD_207225 | JGI IMG/M metagenome (GOLD analysis project Ga0334894, IMG submission 207225) | Sludge microbial communities from methane-producing bioreactor in Wageningen University, Netherlands - Granular Sludge_12_05 R3 | ecosystem: Engineered > Bioreactor > Anaerobic >... | reverse complement strand
CCTCGGCCGATGAACATATTCTCAGCTACAGTCAAATTAGGACACTGCATTATCTCCTGATAGACGGTACCTATTCCCTTGTTTTGAGCCTCCTGCGGCGTCTTGAAGTGGATAGGTTCACCCTGTAAGGTAATGAAGCCGGCGTCTTTTTCGTAGACTCCGGTAATCACCTTGATCAATGTGGACTTGCCCGCCCCGTTTTCGCCCATGAGGGCATGGATCTCACCCTTACGGAGTTTGAAGTCCACGCAATCCAGAGCTTTGACCCCAGGAAACGATTTGCTGATATCCTTCATCTCGAGTATGGTTTCTGACAACAATCAAAGATCTCCTTATACTGATATGGTACAAGCTAATTGCTGTGCGGTGTGCAGAATAATATCCACGCACCGCACTGCACACATAGCATTATTATGATTGTAAGTTCTTACAAAAACCTACCTGGTAATTACACCTTTTCCAGGATCTGCATTGATGCCCCATTTCGCGATGAGTTCGTCGGTAATTGTATCAGTGGTCAAAAGCAGCTCTTCCTGATACACGACTCCGCTAGGCATGTTTCCACTCTTGATCCATTTCGAGATCTCGGCTGCCTGACGCGGGTTACATTGCATGTCGGCATCCCAGTAACCGGCCTGTACGTTTCTGAGTGCGAATCGGTTGAAGTCGAATCCAATGATCTTGACCTTGCCGTCCTTACCATGACTGATTCCAGCTGCCTGGAGTGCCTGAACAGCACCCTGTGCCATACCATCGTTCTGTGCGTAGATGACATTGAAATCCTTGCCTGCAGCAATTGCAGCTTCAACGACTTTTCGGGCCTCTTCAAGGCTCCAGCTATCTCCACCAGTTCCATCGGCGACTATGTTGAGCTTTCCAGCTTTTGCGGCTTCGAGCACAGCTGCACTTCGGCCTATCTCAGCTGCAGAACCCATCTGTCCGCGAATCAGAATCAGATTGATCTCATCAAGATCAAGACCTAACACCCATTCCACTGCTTTCTCACCTTCGTATGCCATATCAGAGAGAATCGCTGCCTGGTAATTGGATTCGTCCGTATCGATCGAACGGTCAAAGAGAATAACCTGTATGCCTGCATCCTTTGCAGACTTCAAGGTGTCATCCCATCCGGAAGCGTTTGCTGCTGAGATCAAAAGGTAGTCCACTCCGTCTCGAATGTACCCTCTTGCTGCAGCAATCTGCTCACTGTTGTCGGCGGTGTTGGTCTGTTTTGCATCATAGCCGTTAGCCCTAGAAAACACTTCGTTCATGTCTTCAACATTAGCCTGCCGATATCCGGATTCTTCCGGTGGAAGATTGACAATACCCACCTTGATCAGATCAGACTCCTGCTGACCAGCGGCGAACAGAGCACCTGTTCCCAGCATAACCAGAACCATCAAAATACCTAGAGTTTTTTTCATGTTCTCCTCCTTTAAAGGAATCAAAAAAGTTTGGATAGTTGTGTAGCTGCAACGCCACATCCAACAACAAAATTCTAGGTTCTGCCATTTCAGAAGTACATGAGGTATTCTATCGAGTTTGGTATGATATTATACGCGTTCAGGCGAAATCTTGAGAAAGGGGGAAAAAGGTTGGATATTTTATGAAAAACTTACGTTTTCTTCCGATATTTGATGGATTGTCGCACCTGTCAAGAAAAGTTCACACAAAAATTGTGCACGTATTCAGCAACGATATTGCCTCATTCCCTGAGCCCACTCGTTGACTCCGAACCAATTGCATCCTCCAAGACCTCTTGCACCACTGTAGCGGTCCGATTGAGCATTCCGATACGGGTTATACTGCGTGATCCAGGTCGAAAACCAAGCAAGCTGCGTGGAGGCTTTCCCTGGCACGGTTCCAGCCTCCACGTTATATGGCACGGTGATACGTCCCACTCAGCTCACGCTACCACGAACAATACCCGCCATCGATCAGGATGTCGCTTCCGGTCATGTAATCACTCGCCTCGGCTGCCAGATAGACCACAGCACCTTGCAGATCTTCCACTGTGGCCATGCGTTTCATGGGAATTCGATCCAACCACTGCGGAAGCACGGTCTTGCCTTCAGGCGAATCCAGCAACTTGTCTACCAGATCGGTCTTGGTGTAACCGGGACTGATACTGTTCACCAAGATATTCAACGGAGCCCACTCTGCCGCCAAGCTCCGAGTCAAATGCAGTACTCCGGCCTTGGAAGCATTGTACGCACACTGATTCTGTGGCGTGTTGGATATATGTGCAGACATCGAAGCCGTATTGATGATCTTCCCATACCCGCGCCCCTTCATATGTTGTGCCTCCGCTTGAGCACAGAGGAACACGGCATCGAGGTTCAACGAGAGGATCTTTCTCCACTCTTGGAAATCCATTGTCAGAGCATCTCTCCACATGCCCATACCGGCATTGTTCACACCAATGGTAAGTGCACCCCAGTGATCGACAACAGTTTTCACCATCTGCTGAACATCACCTTGATCGGTCACATCGGTCTTGATGGCTATCGCATCTCCCCCACTTTGCACCAATGCATGCGCGGTCTCTTCAGCCAATGGAAGCTGTATGTCCACTACCGCCACCTTCGCACCTGCCGAGACAAGCGCCTCACAATACGCCTTGCCGATCCCCTGAGCTCCTCCGGTCACCAATGCAGTTCGCCCGTCGAGACGAAACCGTTCAATCATGTCTTTCATGAAAGCCTCCTCGTATTAGATACCACCCGATAGTTTGATATTCACTCCGGTCACATAACTCGCATCGTCACTCATGAGATACGCTACCGTTCCAGGAATCTCAGTGATGTGTCCGTACCGCCGCATGGGCACTGCCGAGATCATCTGCTTCACTACGACATCTCTATCGGAGTCGTAGTACTGAGAACCTACCGCTGCCTGTAAATCGACCTGCCGATCCCACATGAATCCTGGCCCCATGAAGCCGGGAGAGATAGCATTGACCCTAATATGGAAAGGAGCTAGATCCCTTGCAGCGGTCTGTGTAAGTCCGATCATGGCGAACTTGGAGGCACCATAGGCTGCCATGTTCACCGGCCCGTCCACACCTGCCATGCTTGCCGTATTCACAATGACACCACGCTTGCGCTCGACCATATGAGATGAAACGACGCGTAGCACATGAAATGCTCCGATGAGATTCACCTGAATCACATTCGTGAAATCCTCCACCGGATACTGGTGCAGTTAAAGAAAAAGCCTCTCACATCCTTTCCAGCTGAGGACGTGAGAGGCGTATCAACCTATATAGTTATCAGGGAGGAAGGACTTCCTCTCTTGCTGAGTAGGACCAGTCAGTCACCACGAACCTGTTTCAGATACCGAAGAGCCTCTACCTGGCCGGCGATTTCCCGACCCCCACAGTAGTCCCGGTCATTCCACCCCTCAATATCGATCGTACCTTCGTACCCATGGGCGTTGAGTATGGCAAAGGCCTTGGCCCAATCGAAATCTCCCCTGCCGGGGAAGCAGGACTTATGCCAGCTCTCAGCTCCAAACAAACCTCTGCTGGCTAGTAGCGCATGATCGATTCTGCTGTCCTTGCCATGCACGTGGAAGACTCGGGGAGCCCACTGCGCTAGTTGGATAACCGAGTCGCAGCACATCTCCAACTGGTGGCAAGGTTCCCACTCCAGTCCAATGGAGGAGCTGGGAATCGCGTCGAACAGCAACTCCCAAGCATCGGGATTGATCGCGATATTCCATTTGCCCCGCTTCCAGGTATCACCGAGACGACAATTCTCGAATGCGATCCTGACTCCCAACTCCTCTGCTCGCTCGGCAAGGGGAGAGAACACCGCTTTCCACCGCTGCAGGGAATCGGGTACCGAGGCACCTGGAACTCTCCCTGCGAAGCACCCGACGACCGGTGCGCCAAAACTGGGAGCCATCTCGATCAGAGAACTCAGGTCCTGCAATGTCCGCCGTCCGCACTCCGAATCGTCCAGTACGTTCCCGTAAACAGCGAGGGAGCTGATCGCGGTATCGGTACGCTCGCTCACCGCAAGCACCTCATCTACCATCTCGAAAAGATCCACTTCTTCAATCGACTGCCAGAACATGATGGAGAAACACTCGAACCCATACGAAGAGAGCCTGCCGATCGCTGCAGCAGGATCTTCGCTACCCTTCACAAGCGTGCCAATGGGAATCTTCTTCATAGTGGTAATCCCCCAGGAGCCAGATCATCAAGTAGCCTCTGGACACGAAGACCGTGAGAGAAATCGGGTATTACACCCCTGTCTTCCAGTCTGGAAGAGGTATCGACGAGATTGCAAAATTGTTCGTATGTTGAAAGCACCACAGGTCCCGGAACCAGTTCTGCGGCACCCTCACCATATCTGACCAGCTCGACATCCGAACGAGACCTCCGCAGGTCTAGAAGCGCCCTCCCCTCGGAACCTTCCACGATCAGGGAAAAATCATCGACTGCATCGGCAGAGATGAAACTCAATTCGATGGTGCACGGAATGGAGCTTGCAACCGCACCATGTGCCGTTATCTGCACATAGGGGAGATTGTCACCAAGAAAATCGTCAGTTGGAGAAAAGCGTCCGAGCAACCCCAGCTGATCTGCCTGAGCAAGATCGATCGCAGACTCGTTCGACCCGATGGAGAGTTCACCGAAGACGAAAAGCAGAGCGTCGACTACGTGACTTCCCAGATCACCCACAACCCCTGTTGTCCCCTTATCATACATCAGACGCCATCTCCACCGTGGCACCACGCGCCAATCACCCCATATCCCTGTGGCAACCCACCCCTGTTTGTAGGAGATGGAAACATTCCTGATCTCCCCCAGCGTGCCATCGCTGACCACTGTTCGCAACGCATGAAGTGCCGGAGCGTTTCTCTTGCTGAAATTCACGAACGTTGGCCTCTCTGTGGAACGTGCAATCTCCGCCAATCGCTCGGCCTCTGCCACCGTCCTCGATAGGGGCTTTTCACAGAACACCGCTAGACCGCCGTTCAAGGCCGCAACGCAGAGCTCCGCGTGACGCCAGTCCACCACCGCGCAACTGAGCGCATCGGCACAGTGGCTTGCAGTCAGGTCATCAATGGAATCGTACCAACGGGGAATGTCATGGTTCAGGGCAAAAGTTCTCGCATGCTCAAGAATATGATCCTTGCAGGCACTGAGGATACAATGCGAAAACATCGAAAATTTCTTCGCGTGGTAGTTTGCCATGCTCCCTCTGCCAGCAATCGCTAAACGGACCATAGCCCATGGTATCACATATCTGTTCGGGAAGGGCAATACCTTGCAGTAGATTCACGCACGATAAAATCGGTCTCCAACCACTCGGTTACCGGCTCCTCTAATTTTCCTTGCAAAATATCGATCAGAAGTCTCGTAGCTCGCCTCGCCAACCTGGTAACCGGGTGGTCAATGGTCGAAAGAGGAGGCGTGATATCCTTCACCGGTGGAAGATTGTCGTACCCGATCACGCTCAGGTCCTCGGGAACTCGTATCCCCATGGAGTTCGCTCTGGAGAGAACACCGAAGGCACAACGATCACTACTGCAGAAGATCGCCGAAGGCCGATCGGAACGATCCAGAAGCTTCAGCGCCCCCTCGTAGCCGGAGGTCTTCGAAAAATTCCCTTCGACTACCGAGCTCACGACTCCATACTCATTCACCAATTGGTTGAAGACCGAGAGTCGATCTATTGCATTCCTGAACTGCATATCTCCGGTGATATACCCCCAGTTCCGATGCCCAAGATCGTATGCATGTTCGCACGCCTTCTTCATGCCCGTCTCGGGTATCGCATCCACACTGTTAAGACCCTCATGGTAGTTGTTGATGAGCACGAAGGGGACCCCCCGTTCACGTAGTCCGGCAAACGGCCTAAAATCGGCTCGAGTCACTGCGAAGAGCAGTCCATCGACCGTCTTGGAGCGGATCAGGGTGTAATAGTCATCGGTATTCGACTTCTTCTTGTCCAGAATGATGGTGACCGAATACCCCAAGGAATCACACTCGAGCACCACCCCGTCTAGAAGCGCGGGGAAATAGGAACGACTGAACGGGGGGAAAGCCTCGTAGGAAGGGAGCACGAACCCGAGCATCTTCGTATGACGGCGAGCAAACAGTGTAGCCTGTCGTGAAGGAATGTAGCCCAGCTCCTTGGCAGCGGCACGTACCCGCTGCTTGATCGCTTCAGTGATGAGTTGACTGTCATTCAATGCCCGTGAGACAGTCGACTCCGATACTCCGGCCCTCTCAGCGACATCTTTTCTGCTCGGTCTGCTTTCCATTCCTCTATGTACCATATTCAGTGAACATGGGAAAGGGCGCGATAGACGCGCCCTTTCGAATGATTCTAGTAGATGGACTCGGGCTCATAGTACTCGTCGACATTGGAAGCATCCACGAGCACAGATGGAATCACAACAGTGATCGGCTCCGAGGCATCGTGGAAGTCGTCGCTTCTCACCCCGGTAGCGACTTCCGTCGCATAGCGGATACCATCGAGAATCATTGATGGGTGATAGGTCGCCGTTGCACTTACCAACGGATGACCATCCATGATCATCTTGTAGACAACCTTGGACCCGGCACCACCGAGTGCGATCTTCACATCGTTTCGGCCCGACTCCTGAATCGCCTGCAGCACACCAAGCAACACGTCGTCATCCTGACAGAAGACTGCATCGATTCTGGGATACTTCTGCAGGAACGTCTCCATGAGTGTCAGACCCTTCTGCGTTGACCAATCGGCGAACTCGTAGTTGTTTTCGCCAAGCAGATTGACCAAGGAAGGCTCCTTGTTCATCTCTGCGAAGAAGGCATCCATTCTCTCGGTGTCGATGATGACAGGAAGTCCACCCATCGCCACATAGTACCTCAATCCCTGCTCCTTCATCTGCTGTGCAAGCCACTTTCCACTATTGGTACCGAGCGCGGGATTGTCACCAGCGATATTCACATACCCGAACGAAGTGTCGGTCAGACCACGGTCGACCACGAACACCCGCACTCCAGAGCTATGCACCTGTTTCACCGTCGGTGTGAGCGGAGCAGACTCATGGGGAAGAATCACCAGATAATCCATACCCCAGACTTCAAGATCCTCGACGTTCCTGATCTGAGTCGAAGGACTGTCGGCTGTGACGATACGGAATTCGAACTTACCAGGTTGTTCTGCCTTGATGTCATCGGCCGCTTTGTTTGCCCACCATACGATACCACCGGTCCAACCATGGTCCGCACTGGGAATGGAAATGCCGATCTTAGTCGGTGCACCAGCTGCAGATTCGCTTGCCCCTGCTGCGAACACCATGCCCATGGCCATCAGAAAAACGAGCGTCATTACCACTACTCTTTTCATTGTAGAACCTCCATTAGTTCTTTTTATTGTATTGCAGCAATACTGCCGCAATGATTACCAGACCTTTGGCCGCCTGTTGCAGATAGGAGGAAATCCCACCGAGAACAAGCATGTTGTTGATCATGCCGAGCATGATCGCTCCGAGAACGGTCCCGATGACCGTCCCCTTCCCCCCTGTCATTGAGGTGCCACCGATCACTACCGCCGCAATGGCGTCGAGTTCATAGTAGATACAGTCGGATGAGTTGATTGAGTTGAGTCGGGAGGACCAGAGCAATGCCGTCATACCGACTGTCGCCCCGGTGATGATGTAGGGAATCATCCTCGTCTTGACCACCTGCACAGCCGAATAGCGGGCAACCTGCTCATTCGCTCCGACTGCACAGACATACCGTCCGAACCTCGTATTGTTCAGCACGACATGCAGAATGATGGCGATGATGAAGAACATCCACACCGGCACCGGAAGACCGAGAAACCGTCCTGTTCCCACCTCCGAGTAGACTGTATTCACCGAAAGGATGTTTCCCGCTCCGGAGAAGTACTGGATCAGGGAACGAAAGATGGACATCGTCCCCAACGTCGCAATGAATGGCGCGATACGTCCCTTGGTTACCAGAATACCGTTGAACAATCCACAGAATGCCCCGAAGATCACCGCGAACACCCCTGCAAGGAGTACGGACCAGTGTGAGTTAGGCGGCAGCGTATTGAGGAAGAAGATCGTGATCCCTCCTACAAAGGCCGTCATGGATCCCACAGAGAGGTCAATTCCTCCAGAGATAATGATCAACGTCATGCCCAACCCGATGATTCCCGTGTAGGAGACCTGTCTCAGGATATTGGTCATGTTCCTTGTCTGCAGGAACGTCGGCCAACCGACTATCGAGGCAAGAATGAACACCAGAATGAAGGCCATGCCTGTCGAGTGTTCACTGAATTTGAAGTTCTTGAACCACCCAACCACACTCGTAGCGATGCTCGGTCGTACAGATTCTTTTGTTTTTGATCTCTCGTTCATCAACTATCTCTCCCTAACAATTCCGTATCGTGTATTCCTGTCGCGTGGAACATGATCTGTTCTTCGCTGATTCGATCTCCCTCGAGACATCCGGTGACCGCCCCTTCACGCATCACATAGACCCTGCTGCACAACCCCATGACCTCCTCCATCTCCGAAGAGATCACAATGCACGAAATACCGCTCTCGGCAAGCGAATGGATGAAGTCGTAGATCTCCCGTTTTGCATTCACATCGATCCCTCTCGTCGGTTCATCGAGAATGAGAATCTGGGGATCGGTATCCACCCAGCGGGCAAGATAGACCTTCTGCTGGTTCCCTCCACTGAAGTATCTGAGCCCCATGCGCATCGATGCAGCCACAATATTGAACTTGTCCACATAGCGTGAGCTCTTCTCCAACTCCTTGCGCTTGTCGATCAGAAACCGCTTGAGATACTCTCCGAGCGAGATCAAGGTGATGTTCTGGGGAATATCGAAATCCTGCACGATGCCCTTGCCCTGTCGATCCTCACTGAGATACCCGAGTCCAAGGGATACGGCATCACGTGGTGTCTTGATCGTGACCGGCTTGCCTGCAAGTGTGATCGAACCATGTGAAACGGGACGTAATCCCATTACCGTCTCCGCCGTCTCGGTCCTTCCCGATCCGACGAGCCCGGCAAATCCGAGGATCTCTCCCTTCCTGAGCTCAAAGGAGACATCCTTGACCATCTTACCGCTCGAAAGATGTTCCACCTTCAGAACGACATCATCTCCACTGCGAATCTTCTTGGCAGGAAACACCTGCTGGAAATCCCTTCCGATCATCTTCCTCGCGATATCGTGTTCGTTGATCTGTGACACCTCGTCGATGGTGATCAGATTCCCATCTCTCAGCACCGTCACCCGATCGCAGATCGTGACTATCTCCTGCAACTTATGCGAAACGAAGATGATGGTGACCCCTTGCTCCTTCAGCTGTCTCATCAACGCGAACAGAGTCTTGATCTCATGACCTGTCAATGTGGTGGTAGGCTCGTCCATGATCAGAATCCCGGCATCCAGCAGTAAAGCCTTCGAGATCTCGACGTGTTGCTTTTCGGCCACGCTCAATTCACTGATTCTCAGATTGACATCGATAGGCATGCCCAGTTCCTCGAGCTGCACCATCGCCCGTTCGCGCATCTGCCTCTTGTCCAACAACCCTCCCTTGACAACCATCTCGTTGCCAAGGAACATGTTCTCGTAGACGGTGAGCGTGTTGATCAGGTTGAATTCCTGCGGAACCAGCGCGATACCAAGTCTCTTGGCAGTGATGTAGTCGTTGATCTCCACGTCACTGCCGTTCATGGCAAGCGAACCCAAAGTCGGGTGGTAGATTCCACAGATTATCTTGATCAGTGTCGACTTTCCTGCACCGTTCTCACCGATCAGCCCCATGATCTCGCCACGGCGGATTCCCACCGTGACATCATTGAGCACTCGGACACCCGAGAACTCCTTCACAATATTCCTAGTCTGCAGGATCAGCGATTCGTTCCGATTCTCTTTCATGAATACGACACGCCCTTTTCTCAATCCTATTGCTTCATGGCATCGTCAAACGCCAAGTTCGAAGGAGCAAAATCGATGTCTTTCACAAATTCGCAAGCCTCCTTCGCCCCATACTCACGTTCCATGCCGGAATCTTCCCACTCCACCGACAATGGTCCCTGGTATCCTCCGGAGTTGAGTTCTCTGATGATGTTCTCGAAATCGACATCTCCATGTCCCAGAGATCGGAAATTCCAACCCCGTCGCGTGTCACCGAACTCTATATGGGAACCGAGGATTCCCGCCTTTCCATCGAGCGTCACCGCTGCATCCTTCATATGGACATGGTAGACCTTCTCGATGAAATCCCGCAGGAAGATATGGGGAGTGACACCTTGCCAGATAAGATGAGAGGGATCGAAGTTGAACCCGAGAGTCGGCCGGTCATCGAACTCCTTCAAAAGTCTTTCTGCTGTATAGTAGTCGAAAGCGATCTCGGTCGGATGCACCTCGAGAGCGAATCTCACCCCTTGCTCGTCAAAGACATCGAAGATAGGAGACCAGAGCTCGACGATCTCCTTGAATGCATCGTCGACCATCTGCTCGGTAGTCTGCGGAAACGAGTACCAGTACTTCCAGATCGGACTTCCCATGAACCCCGTGACTACCTTGCAACCCATGTTCTTCGCTGCCTTCGCCGTGTACTTCATCTCCTCGATCGCCCACTGGCGAATCTTATCTGGATTGCCCTTGCAGGAATCGGGAGCGAACCCATCGAGTCGAGGATCCCACAGATCTCCCACGCACTGGCCTGCCAGATGAGCTCCAAGAGCCCAGCAGCTTAATCCATGCTTCGCGAGGATATCCTTTCTCTCTTTCACGTATGCACTATCAGTTGCGGCCTTGCGAACATCCATGTGGTCGCCCCAACAGGCAATCTCAAGTCCATCATAGCCAAAGCCTTTTGCTTTCTCACAGATCGTTTCGAAGGGCAAGTCTGCCCACTGTCCGGTGAATATCGTTACTGGTCTTCCCATGATTATCTCTCCTCTCTATTTACAGTGTCACCCATTGGGCGTCACGTTCTGAACTTTCGACACAGGCGTTGATGAATTTTACGCCATCCACACCCATCTCCCCATCGGGGAAGTCGACATCTGCTGCAGTGAGGGTCTCCCCCGCCTTCTTCTTCGCAAGAGCTGAAATGAAGGTCTTGTAGATATTTGCGAACGCCTCGAAATACCCCTCCGGATGTCCAGCAGGTAAACGTGAATAGCTCTGAGCATGGTCTGCAAAGTCATCCCTTCCCCGAGAAAGTCGCATCGCCGGCTTGTCCAGATAGTTAACAATGAGGTAGTTCGGATCCTCCTGAGACCATTGAATGGTACCCTCGGAACCGAAAATGCGGACCTTCAATGCATTGTCGAAACCGATAGCGATCTGACTTGCCCAATAGAGCCCCTTAGCACCACCTGCGTAGTTGACCATGATGGTACTGTTGTCATCGAGCCTGCGCCCCTCTACGATCCTATCGAGTCTGGCACTGAGCGATTCGATGCGAAGTCCGGTGATGTACGAAACAAGGTTCTCAATATGACTTCCGATATCTCCAGTACAGTTCGATCGTCCCGACAGTTTGGGGTCGGATCGCCACACAGCCTGCTTGTTCCCCTCAGATTCGGTCGGGGTTGCCAGCCACTCCTGTGGATATTCGGCATTCACGAACCGGATGTCTCCAATATCTCCTCTGGCTATCAGCTCCCTGGCATGCTTCACTGCAGGATACCCAGTGTAGGTGTAGGTCACCGCGAACAGCACATCATTTTTCTTTGCGAGTTCGGCCAGCTCTTCGGCTTCTTCTGTGGAGAATGTCAGTGGCTTGTCACACACCACGGCGATACCTTTCGAGAGGAATGCCTTCACCGCACCATAGTGGGCTGCGTTTGGTGTGACGACCACGACGAAGTCAATACCGTCATCACGACCAGACTCCTTCTCTGCCATCTCCTCATAATCTGCATATAGGCGATCGTCCTCGATTCCCAAAGATAGGCCCGTCTCGATCGTCTTTTCCCTATCGCGCGAGAAACACCCAGCAGTAATCCTGGCAAGTCCGTCGAGATTAATGGCTTTCCGATGGACGTCTCCGATAAAAGCTCCTGGACCACCGCCAACCATCCCATACGTGAGTACTCGTTGTCGTTTTCCGGCTTCTGTTCCTGTTATCATACTACGTCTCCTTTGTCCTGCACATGCTTTTATGCACGCGCGTGCATTCACCGACATGGTACCGCACATTTTCCGGCTTTGCAAGGAATATTTCCCCCGATTTCTGATCCGTGTTCCATCGCTTTTTCCTTGCAGTCACTCGATACAATCGGTACAATTCATTCGTTGCAGGTGTACTGGCATACCGTGACTTTGGAAAGGAAGACAAGTTGGTTCGGATCGAATGGATTGCGACACAACCCACCTTTCCCATGATACGTGAAGTGTGCTTGATCCATCTGAGTCAAAGGAGCTCTCTTGATGGATAGCCTCATCATCAATATCTTACGCGGCAGCGTCTCCTGCCTCATGTATGTGATTCTCCTATTCACATTGGCGCAGACCAAACTCAGCCGAAACAGCACCGTCGCTGTCGCCGTAGTCGTTTTCGTTGCCAACATCCTCACCAGCCTATGGTTCTATCTCCATGGAGACCTCACCTCATTGTCCCGCTTCACCGTTGTCCTCTTCATCGTCATCACCCTTGCCATGAAACCCCTGATGAAAATCAGCTTCATGCGGTGGTGCTTCACCTTTCTCACCACCTTCAACATTGCCATGATGATCATCATCCTCAGCTTCCATCTCAGCAGATTCTTTCCCCTGCCCCAGTATGTCCACACCCTCTTCCGATTCGGTCTCTACCTGGGAGTGATACTCCTCTTCAGACGGTTCCTGCTTCCATTGTATCGATCGATGGTCGACAACTGGCCGGTATTCTCCATCCTGGTCGTCGTCATCTTCCTCAATCTATCGTATTTCTTCCTTGTGACGAACGATATTCACACTACCCTGATCACCTTCAGATGGCCTCAGCTGCTTCTGGTCCTACTCTCCGCAGCTACCTATGGTACTGTCTTCTACTTCTTGAAGAAGTTCGCGGCCATGCACGAATTGGAGGTGGAGAACCTGAAGATCCAGAGAGAGACGGGGCGCCTGCATGCGGTACGATTGCAACTGGAGCAGTATGCCAACTACGATATGCTGACAGGACTTCCCAACAGAAGATGCTTCTTCGAACAGCTGGGAAGAACCGTCTCTGCCTGTGAAAGCAGTGGCAATATATTCGTCCTGTTCTATATCGACCTGGATGGCTTCAAGGATATCAACGACACTGCCGGACATCAGATCGGAGATGAGATTCTCAAAGTGGTGGGAACGCGGCTGCTCCACGCTATCCGGGAGACAGACTTCGTGGCACGACTCGGTGGAGACGAATTCGCCGTGATCGTTCATGCAATCGATGATATGAGCACTGCACAGGAGATGGCAGAAAGAATGCACCAGCGGCTACGGGAAGTTATTCTGTTGGATACGGTCGCGTATACCATCGACTCTTGCATCGGCATCGCATCCTATCCCGACTCCGGCAGAGATGGCGAGACGCTGGTGAGAAATGCCGACTCGGCGATGTATGAGATCAAGCGAAAAGGGAAAGGGGGAATCGGATCCTTCATGACCGGTCAGCAAACGAGCGGTCTCTGATCCACCAGAGCTTCCAGAAGCAGAGGGAGAATCTCACGAAGAGCGCTCATCGGTGAGCTCCCCGGCGATATTGGTCTCGAACAGTCTTCGAACCGTCTCCGGT
>Ga0334894_1002209_pt1 | contig 13821 bp, 11 predicted proteins | sample GraSluR3_MG_6_FD_207225 | JGI IMG/M metagenome (GOLD analysis project Ga0334894, IMG submission 207225) | Sludge microbial communities from methane-producing bioreactor in Wageningen University, Netherlands - Granular Sludge_12_05 R3 | ecosystem: Engineered > Bioreactor > Anaerobic >... | reverse complement strand
TAAGCCATAGAAAACACCTCCATAAACTAGCACCACTAACACCATTATTATATCACGAAAAAAATATTTTTGCAAGGGTTTTAAGCAACAAAAAAAGCCTTGTTTTAAAGGCTTTATACGCATTTTATATGAAATTTCCGCCTAAAGATTTATGGTGTTAACCTCTAAAGACGGGAATTTTATTATATTTAAAGGCTGGGTTGCTTGTGTTTGCGGTTTTTTTGTGGTAGAATTGTATTGTAGATAGATGTACTTGCTAGAAGTGTATGCTTTTCAGCGATAAAGGCAAACCAGTCGAAAGGCTGGGACGCAAAGCCAAGGGTCTTACCTTTTTAAAGGAAGACAGCCGGTTACCGAAGGGGAAGTTTTTTTATTGTATTAAACCGATGGACTTTTCATCGATAATGGCAAACCAGTTGAAAAACTGGGACGCAAAGCCAAGGGCCTTAACCTTGAATTCAAGGAAGGCAGCCGGTTGCCGAAAGGAGAGTTTTGTTTATGAAAAAGCTCAGCATAGCCGCTGTTTTAATATTTGCAATAATTGCTGCAGGAGCAGCAACTGGAAACGTATTTTCAAAAGATCAAGACAGTCTGATAAACGACGAGCTTGTACCCTTGAGCTCATCTCAAAATATCACTTATAATGAATTGGAAACTGCTCTTGAAAATCTTGAGGTGAAAAATTTCGAAACCCCATCAGGCAGCATAGAAGTTAATGAAAGCCTGTTGGAGCAAGGAGTCATAGGGATCAAATTCAATTACGGATTGGATAAAAAAATAAAAATAGTGGTGGAAAAAGATGAAGAGCAAGTGCACTACAACTATGCTGATATAGGTAGTTACGAAATGTTTCCTCTGCAATTTGGCAACGGAGACTACAAGGTATCGGTTTTGGAAAATACTACAGACAACAAATACAGGGTTCTTGGCACTTATGAAGCAAATGTAAATTTAACAGATGACAATTTAGTATATTTAAACTCTATACAAACAGTAAATTGGAGCAAGAATGATGAAAGTTCGGTTATTGCAAAAGAGCTTACGGAAGGACTTGAGACAGACGCACAAAAATTCAAAGCAATATATGAATATATAGTAAGAAATATAGACTACGATTACGATAAAATTGAGGGACTTGATTATTCCTACATACCTGACAACAGGGTTACGCTAGAGGAAAGAGGCGGCATATGCTATGATTATTCCGCATTGATGGCTTCCATGCTTCGAAGCGTAGGAATACCATCAAAATTGGTCAAAGGTTATGGAGACTTCCAGCCTGACGTATACCATGCTTGGAACGAGGTCCTTTTGGATGGAGATTGGTACGTCGTCGATGCCACTTATGATGCACAGCTATTAAGAAATGGCAGGGAAGTGCAAATGGTCAAGAGTCAGGATGAATATTCAGTAGTAAATTTTTATTAAATTTGATAAATACCTTTATTGATGAATCCCCAAAAGAAATCCGGCAGAGTGCCGGATTTTTTTTAAGGTCTGGTCAGCGTTATTTATGATACAATTAACTAATATGTCAACTATATGATACTTGGAGGAATCTACATATGCTGATGGCTACCAGTTACGGTCTTTCTTTTGTGCTGATTATAAACATAATACTGACTTTTACGATAATATTTCTCGAAAGAAAAAATCCGCAGAGTACTTATGCATGGCTGCTTCTTTTATGGATGATTCCTGCAGCGGGTTTTGTGTTCTATTTGTTTTTTTCTCAGAATCTGGCTAGAAGAAAGATATTCAAGCTAAATACTGAGGAGAAAGCTCTCACCAATAGCTTGATTCAGAAGCAAAAGAAGGATATGGCTGAAGACAAGATATATTTTGAAGAAAAATCAAGGGAGAGATATAAAGATCTCGTTTATTTTCATCAAAATCTTAGCAATGCCCTTTATACCAACAACAATAAATTAAAGCTCTTTACAGACGGGAAAGTAAAATTTGATGTGCTGATGGAGGATATGAAGAAAGCAGAGCACCATATACACTTCCAATACTTCATATTCAAAAGTGGGATTTTAGCCACTGAAATCATGGAGATTCTTAAAAACAAAGCAAAGGATGGAGTGGAAGTAAGGCTTCTCTTCGACGATATGGGAGGTTTTTTTCTAAATAAAAAAGATATGGATGACTTGCTTGCGGCGGGAGTAAAGGTGGCTAGGTTTTTTCCATCAAAAATAAAGCTAATAAATTTAAAGGCCAATTATCGAAACCATAGAAAAATAGTCGTAATCGACGGCAACATAGGATACATTGGAGGATTTAATGTAGGGGATGAGTATCTAGGTTTAGACAAGAAAAAAGGCTATTGGAGAGATTCTCACCTGCGAATTGAAGGAGCGGCCGTTTATGAGCTCCAGCTTAGATTCATCATGGACTGGCGGGCTTCAAGCGATGATGAAATAATGATAACTTATGAATATATGCCGGAGATTCCTCATGCAGGACGAGTAGGCGTCCAAATAGTTTCTTCAGGGCCGGACGATGCCAACGAGCAGATAAAGCAAGGCTACCTGAAAATGATAAATACCGCGAAGTCGTATATCTACATTCAGACGCCATATTTCGTGCCGGATCAGAGCATACTGGAAGCTGTGAAAATTGCGGCCAAATCAGGGGTTGACGTCAGAATTATGATCCCGGACAAGCCTGACCATATATTCGTATATTGGGCCACTTTTTCATACGTAGGAGAATTGTTAAAGTACGGAGCAAAGATATATATTTACAACAACGGCTTCTTGCACGCAAAAACAGTAGTGGTAGACGATCAAATTTCTTCCGTAGGGACATGCAATTTTGATATAAGAAGCTTTTCTCTGAATTTTGAGGTAAATGCTTTTATATACGATCACGATTTTTCTTATCATATGAAGGAAGTTTTTATAGAAGATATGAAAAAATCGGTAAGGCTAAACGAAAGCAGATATGAAAAAAGATCTATAATCATAAAGGTTAAAGAATCGATTTCCAGGTTGTTTTCACCTATTTTATAGATTGCAAGGAGGTATTTTATAATGCTTGGCATAGTGCTTGAAGGGGGAGGAGCAAAGGGAGCATACCAAATCGGCGTTTGGAAGGCTATTGAGGAGCTAAAGATTTCATTTCAAGGAGTCGTAGGAGCGTCAGTGGGTGCTCTAAACGGGGCTATGATGGTTCAAGGAGATTTTGATAGGGCGCAAAGTCTTTGGGAAACCATGGAACCTAAAAGAATAATAGCTGAATCTGCAGAAATAATCAACAGGGTAATGGACCACGAATTCATAACTGATGATATCCTCTGTTACAGACAAGAGATGAAGTATGTTTTCGGTATCGAGGGGTTTAATATTGACCCGTTCAAAGAAATTTTAGATGAATGTGTTAACGAGTCGGCAATGAGGAAAAGTGAAAAAGATTTTGGATTGGTTACAATTGACTTGGAAGCCGATGAAGGTATTGAGCTTTTCAAAGAGGACATACCAAAAGGGAAAATGAAGGATTTTTTGCTGGCTACCAGCTTTTTGCCGTTTTTCAAGGAAGAGAAGATTTGTGGAAAGAGATATCTCGACGGAGGTTTTTATAATAACCTTCCTATGAATATGCTGGTGAAGAAGGGCTACAAGGATTTATTGGTGGTTAAGCTCAATGATAGAGAAGATCGATTCCCTTTGGATGAAAAAAACTTAAACGTAGTAAGAATAATTCCATCCAAGAATTTGGGAAAAACAATGGACTTTTCAAATGATAGAATTTTATCAAATATGGAAACCGGCTATATTGATGCAATGAAAACACTCTCTGTGTTATAATGGTTAGCAAACAAATGGTCTAAAATGGAGGAGAAACTGTGTCAAAAATAAAAGTAGGTATAATTTTCGGAGGTAAATCCAAGGAGCATGACGTATCTTTGATGTCTGCATCAAATGTTATAGAGGCGATGGACAAGGAAAAATACGATCTGACCACCATAGGAATCGACAAGGAAGGTAACTGGTACATATACGAAGGAATCAAGGAAAAAATAAAGGACGGATCATGGATCCTTGACGAAGAGAATCTGATTAAGGATTTTTCAGTATTTCACGATGATTTAATAGACGAGATAGACGTATTCTTCCCGGTGCTCCACGGTCCGAATGGAGAAGACGGCACAGTTCAAGGCTTATTGGAGCTTATGGGAAAACCCTATGTTGGCTGCGGCGTCCTTGCTTCGGCAGTAGGGATGGACAAGGTCATGTGCAAAAAAATATTTAAAGATGCAGGGCTTCCTCAGGGGAACTTTTTGTCTGTTAAGGAGTTTTTTTGGGCTAAGGACTCAGACCAAATAATAGATGAAATTCAAAGTGAAATCGGATATCCTTGCTTTGTAAAGCCTGCGAATATGGGTTCCAGTGTTGGGATTTCAAAGGCACATGACAAGCAGGAGCTAATCGACGGAATCAAAGAAGCTTTTCAATACGATAAAAAGATCATAGTTGAAGCCAATATAAACTGCAGGGAAATCGAATGCGCCGTTTTAGGAAATGCCGACCCCGCAGCATCGGTTTTAGGGGAGATAGTTCCTTCAAAAGAGTTTTATGATTACCATTCTAAATATTTAGATGACGGGAAGTCTGTTTTAATAATACCTGCTGATTTATCAGATGAGATTGCCGAAAAAATCAGGAACTATGCTATAGAAGCGTATATGGCCATAGATGGAAATGGATTGTCTAGAGTAGATTTCTTCGTGGAAAAGAATACGGATGAAATATTTATAAATGAAATAAATACCATGCCGGGTTTTACCAACATCAGCATGTACCCCAAGCTTTGGGAGCATACGGGAATAAGTTATCATGACTTGATAGTGAAGCTGATAGATTTGGCATTTGAGAAGAATCTCTAAAAAACAGACAGCAGCGGAGCGATAATTTGCCACAAAGGATCAAGAAGGTTGCTGGAAAGGGAAAGTAGAAGTTGGTTAGAACAATATATGCTCCGGCGCATGCCGGACCAAATGTCACATAAGTAATATATCTTGCAATTGTGGGGTAGGGTCTCTGTGCCCTGCCGCAGACCTGATGCCTTTTAGGAATCTCAGGAAATACTTAAATTAGCAAAGCAGGTGCAGGATGAATGTTAAACATGGTGGAACAATGGCTGAGCGATAGTTAAACGATAGGAAAAACAAAAGCATTTACGACTGTTTGACGACAGCCAAACAACCGTTTGACTGGTACTAGAGTCACCCAAACAACACTCAGGCTTTCGCTTTGTTCAAGCCTTCGTTAAGGGGTGGCGCATGCAACGCAGGTTCTAACGAAAACTCAAATATGTTTACTGCGCAAACATATTTAACGGCAGCAACACTTTAAAAGTGTCACTGCTTTCAAAGAAAACCCAAGTACTTTGGCTTACAAGCAAGCTTGACGCCTCAAAGTGCTTGGGTTTTCTTTTGTTTTCTTTTGTACTTGTGCCGTCATGCTAAAAATGATAAAATTAACATCAGTCTAAAAAGGAAAGGGTATTTTGATGAATAAAAAGAAGATATGGATCTCAATTACCGGTCGAACTAAGCACTCGGAAGGCAAAGAAGACGTAATTGAGCTCGTCACCGAAGGCGAAATGTATAGAAAGTCAACAAGTGACTATATAATATATGATGAAACAGAGGTATCCGGTTTAGAAGGAACCACGACTACGCTTCAGATAGACAAGGGTAAGATGTCAATCATAAGATTGGGATCGACAAATTCCCACATGATTTTTGAAAAAGGCAGAAAGAACTTCAATACATATGCTACGCCATACGGGGATATGACTATGAGCGTCTATACTCATAAGTTGGATGTAGACTACGACAGCGAAGACATGCCTACAGATATTCATATTAACTACAACGTAGAAATTCAAGGCTTGATGTCATCGGACAACGAGCTGAACATACACGTAAAACATTAAGGAGGTTATTGTTTTGACCTATACGTTAAGCAAAGTTAAAGATCAAATTATAGAAGAAGTAAAAAACAGCATCGATAAATCAATAGAAAGCGGATCATTCACTTTGGATGAGCTTCCTGAGATACTCTTAGAAACTCCCAGGGAGAAGCAGTTTGGAGATTTTTCTACTAATATTGCAATGCAGTTGCCGAAGCTGACTAAAAAGTCTCCAAGGTTTATTGCTGAAGAGATCGTCAAAAATTTTGAGAAGTCGAACACGGACGTGGCAAAGGTAGAAATCGCAGGGCCAGGGTTTATTAATTTCACATTGAACCCGGACTGGATATATTCCATACTGAATGACATTAAGAAATTATCAAAGGATTACGGCAAGACTGAATACGGAAAAGGCAAAAAAGTAAATGTGGAATTTATAAGCGCGAATCCCACAGGTCCCATGCATATGGGGAATGCAAGAGGTGGAGCTATAGGCGATGGCATGGCCAGCGTTCTTGCTTGGTCCGGCCACGAAGTAGTTAAGGAGTTTTATATTAACGATGCCGGAAACCAAATTGAGAAATTTGGACAATCATTGGAAGCTAGATACCTTCAGGTTAACGGAGTAGAGGTTGAGTTTCCGGAAGACGGTTACAAAGGTGAAGATATCACAGTTCACATGAACGAATTCACTCAGCTTTACGGCAACAGCTATGTTGATTACGACAGCAGGGAAAGGCGAGAAATATTTATTGCCTATGCTCTGGAAAAAAATATCGAAAAAATAAAGGAAGACTTAAGTGGATACGGAATCGAGTACGACGTTTGGTTCCACGAGAGCAGCCTATATGAAGCAGACGAGGTAGCAAAAATAGTCAAAGAGCTTACCGATAGGGGGCATACCTACGAAAAAGACGGAGCTATATGGTTTAAGGCAACAGATTTTGGATGCGAAAAAGATGATGTCCTTGTAAGAAACAATGACGTCCCAACATACTTTGCGGCGGATATCGCCTATCACGTAAATAAACTTAGGACAAGAGGATTCGACTGGTCCATCGACGTTTGGGGTGCAGATCATCATGGTCATGTTGCAAGAATGAAGGCTGCTCTTGAGGCTATGGGCTTGTCAGGAGATGATTTGGATGTAATCATCATGCAGCTTGTCAGGCTTGTCCGAAAAGGAGAAACTGCCAGAATGTCAAAGCGACAGGGAAATATGGTTACATTGTCCGATCTGATAGACGAGGTAGGCAAGGATGCGGCAAGGTTTTTCTTCAATTTAAGGTCTCCTGAAAGCCATTTTGACTTCGATCTTGATCTCGCAGTAGAAGAGTCAAATGAAAATCCGGTATTCTATGTCCAGTATGCCCACGCGAGGATAAGCAGCATTCTAAGACAAGTTGAAGAGGATCTGTCTACGGTACAAGTCGATTATACACTTCTAAAGGAAGAAGAAGAAAAAGAGCTAATCAGAATTTTAGCAGAGCTTCCCTATGAGATAATCTCTGCAGTTGAAAAGATGGACCCGAGCAGGATAACACGTTATGCTATGGATGTAGCGTCCAACTTCCACACTTTTTACAATGCATGCAGGGTAAGAACAGAAGACAAAAAGCTGATGAAAGCCAGGATCGAATTGGTTAAGTCGGTAAGAAGGGTGCTAAAGAATGTTTTAGATATCCTTGGAATAAAAGCACCGGAAAGAATGTAATACAGTATAGGGATCGAATCTTAGCCTGATAACAAGCCGAGATTTGATTCCTGTTTTTTTACTGAAAAAGTCAATTTTGTGGTTCGGTGATCAGTGGCTTGTATTTATTTTTCTTTTCTTCTTCAATACCAGCTAAATAAAATATATAATGTAAATATAACCTGCGAGGAGGAACTAAAATGAGAGAGACATTTGCAAACTTGAAATCTAGAAAAGTGATGGAATTTTTTTATGATATATCTCAAATACCTAGAGGAAGCGGAAACGAAATAAAGATAAGCCAATATCTCGAAACATTTGCCAAAGACAGGGGCTTGTTTTACATAAGGTATAAAAACAACAACGTGATGATCAGAAAGCCTGCGTCAGCAGGCAAGGAGGACATCCCAGGGGTGATACTCCAGAGTCATATGGATATGGTGTGTGAAAAAAACAGAGATACTGTGTTCAATTTTGAAAATGATTCAATAGATATATACGTTGAGGGAGATTTTATAAAGGCAAAGGGAACGACGTTGGGTGCTGATAACGGAATCGGTGTGGCCATGACCCTAGCAGTCCTTGACAGCAACAGCATAGCTCACCCACAAATTGAAGGAATTTTTACTGTTGACGAAGAGAGGGGTCTTACTGGTGCCATGGAGTTTGATGCGACAGAAGTGACGGGTAAGACGCTAATTAACCTTGACTCTGAAGAAGATGATGAGATATTGACGAGTTGCGCAGGAGGCGTAAGGATTAACCACGCCCTAAAGTACAAGAGAGTCAAAAGACCAAGTGATACCGTTTGCGCAGATATCGTCTTAAAAGGCCTTCAAGGAGGTCATTCCGGTATGGATATAACTAAGGGACGAGCAAATGCGAATAGACTTCTAGGAAGGGTTTTATATGCAGCGAGCAGGGAAATGAAGATGAATATCGTCGACATTTCCGGTGGCTCCAAGGATAATGCCATTCCAAGAGAGGCGTTTTGCAGGCTGACGCTGGAAAAAGGGGAAAAAGAGAATCTTGAGATTATAATTAGGGAGCATCAACGATATTTTACTAAGGAATACAAAGGGGCCGAGTCAGGTATATTTCTCGATTTAAAGCATGTGGAATCCGATTGCGACAAGGTAATTGATGATGTGACTACAAATAAGATCATCGGCATCCTTTTGCTAGTTCCAAACGGAGTGATAAGCATGAGCAACGAGATTGAAAACATGCCCGTAAGCTCAGCGAATTTAGGGGTTGTTGAAACCAAAGAGGATGAAGTCATAATATCTTCTGCTGCAAGAAGCTCGGTATCTTCAAAAAAAGAGGAGATCATATCTATCAACAATGCACTATCATCTCACCTTGAAACGGACATATCCTTTCATGGAAATTATCCAGGTTGGAGATATTCAGAGGAGTCACCAGTGCGGGATGTCGCAAGGAAGGTATACAAGGAACTATTTGGGGATGAAGCAAAAATAGTAGCCGTTCACGCAGGAGTTGAATGCGGCATATTTGGCGAGAAGATACCCGGGCTGGATATGATATCGATTGGACCTAACGTATACGACGTACACTCGCCAGCAGAGAGGCTGTCCATATCATCAACTGAAAAAACATGGAAGTTTTTATTGGGGCTTCTTGAAGAGATCGATTAAGATGAAGGAGGCGATCTGGTGAACATACTATGTTATGGAGATTCAAATACATGGGGATTCAACGCAGAAACAGGGGGAAGATATCCGAGAAACGTAAGGTGGACAGGAATCCTGCAAGAGCTTCTTGGTAGCAAAGCCTTTATCATAGAGGAAGGCTTGAACGGAAGAACCACCGTATTTGATGACGTCTTCCAGTGGAGCCACACGAGAAACGGCAAAGATTATCTACCTACCTGTTTAATGAGTCACAGACCTTTGGATATTGTTATCATAATGCTGGGTACGAACGACATGAAAAGTTGTTTCAATAAAAGCGCCTGGGACATAGGGAGAGGGATGGAAACTCTAGTTGATCAAATTAGAGGAGTAATTACGGAAGATTGTCCAGATGTTATTATAGTATCTCCACCAAAGTTGGCGAAAATGTCTGATTATGCTCCTCAGTTTATAGGGGCACAAGAAAAAATCAAGAATCTAGCGGCAGAATATAAAAAGGTGGCTGAGGCTAAGAAAGTCGGGTTCATAAATATTACTGATATGCTAAGTGCTGGTGATGTGGATGGCATCCACATCGACGAAGGGGGACACCGGATTTTAGCTGAGAAGCTGTATTCATACCTCGAGAATTACCGAAAGGATTAAAATGAAAGTCAATAAAAAATATTTTAAAGCCGCAGCTTTATTCGGATATATGGTCACGGTAGCGCTTTTGACCCTGCGCCCGTTTGCAGGAGCGGTTATGTATGGAGCAGACTACAATTTTGTTTTGTTTGCGAGCATCAGCAACTATATGCGCCACATGCAGAATTTTGGCATGATTAACTACGGTGCTCTTTGTTATTTCCCGGGGAATCCCGTATTGTTTGTAAAAAATATATTTACTGTTTCCTTAATAAATATTTGGGGCAACGTGGCGTTGTTTGTTCCAATGGGAGTGTTCATGGGGATGTATTTCAAAGAGCACAAGATAATCAAGACTTTCTTAGGGGGGCTTGCAATGTCGGCTGCCATAGAAATAGCGCAGTTCATAGGCTTGAGCAGCAGGAGGGCAGACGTGGACGATATAATTTTAAACGTATTTGGAAGCCTGGTAGGTGTAGTTGCTTATCTGGGCATAATAAAATTGACAGGGAGTGAGTCCGCAGATGAGAACTAAAACCGTATTTGTCTGTACAAATTGCGAGGCAGAGTCATATAAGTGGCAGGGATACTGCTCAAACTGCGGTGAGTGGAATACTCTAGAAGAAAAAACCGTAACGAAGAAAGATGACAAAGCAAGAAAAACATCTGGGAAAAGTTCAATCGCAAAAAAAATACAGCCTTTATCTAAGGTTCCCATGAATTCAAGCGAAAGGATAGTAACTGGAATCAAAGAATTTGATAGAGTGATGGGAGGCGGAGTAGTTAGAGACTCCTTGTCGATAATAACAGCAAAGCCGGGTGCGGGAAAGTCAACGCTATTACTGCAGGTAGCAGGGGAACTTGCTCAAAAGGGGTTGAAAATCCTATACGCATCAGGAGAGGAAAGTGAAAGTCAGATAAAAAATAGAGCGGATAGGATATTTTCGACAATCGACGACAATTTGCTGGTCTATTGCGACAATGATTTAAACAACGTGATCGCAAACGTAAATGAGGCGAATCCGGACCTGATAATACTCGACAGCATTCAAACTTTTATAATGCCTGATGTATCTGATTCCAGGGCAGGTTCTCCTACCCAAACCATGGAGTGCGCAAATGCAATGTTACAGCTTGCCAAGGATACAAAGAGGCCAAGAGCGGTAATCATGGTTGGGCAGATGACTAAGAAAGACGAGATGGCAGGATTAAGGGCACTTGAGCATCTAGTGGATGCGGTATTGATAATAGAGGGTGAAAATGAAGAAGAACTAAGAGGCTTGTCCGTTTCCAAAAATAGGTTTGGAAGCACCTGGGAAAGAGGTTTTTTCACAATGAGTGAAAAAGGACTCGTTTCCATAGATAATCCTTCAGAATTTTTTATGACCAAAAGGGAGGATGGGGAACTGGTTGGAGGCAGCGCTCTTACGGTAATCAGAGACGGGTCAAGATCCATAATAGTCGAAGTGGAGAGCCTCGTATCACATTCATTCACTCCTTATCCGTCGAGAATCTGCGAGTGCATTCCCAAAGACCAGCTAAATACCCTTATATCGGTTTTGGAACAAAAATCCGGTGTGATGCTTTATGATAAAAATGTGGTATTGAAAAGCACAGGAGGGCTTAGACTTAAAGAGCAATCTGTAAATCTATGCGTGTTGATGAGCATAGTTTCATCTGTGAAGAACAAAGGGATTCCCGGGAACACCGCATTTGTGGCAGATGTGGGACTTACAGGTGAGCTAAAAAAAGTTCCCACCTTGGAACAGAGGATCAGAGAGCTTGACAGAATGGGGTTTGATAGGGTCTTTGTTGCGAAAAATGATGTGCATATAAAGCAAACCTATGAAAACATAAAAGTTTGTCAGTGTAAAAATATTCAGGATGTAATTGGGATGTTATTTTCTCTTTGACAAGATATTAGATTCTGTGTTAAAATATTTTGTTTTGACATTATGATATTGCTATACTATAATCCTGTCTTTGACACTTGTAAGATACAAAAAGCTTGGAAACCCTTGTAGATAGGGCAATCCAAGCTTTCTTTATGTTTTAAAAAGTGCGTACTTTTTTTATTTTTTCGTTAGTCTTTGAATTTTTTTCATTTCAGAGCTTTTAACTATTTGATAATCAGTCCTAAAACCGAAAGTTTCGTGTAAAGCATCAGTAAATTCAGTTCTGGTGTATGTGGGGACATATCCTTCCTTGTCTATTTCAAAGAAGTTCATGTCTCTAAGGCCTGAGGTGATTTCACTGCAAGTGAACTTTTCGCCGAGTCGCTTTTCAAGTAATCTGTAGATGATCAGCGACATGAAACATGTGGTGAAGTGAGCCTTGATGCGATCCTCGCGACTCAGATAAACTGGTCTGGCCTTAAACTCGCTTTTCATGATTCTAAAACACTCTTCAATCTTCCACCGTCTCTTGTTGATTTTAATGATCTCCGAAGCATCGTCTTCCAGGTTGGTGCAAACTCCGTAAAATCCGTCATAAACCTCTTCAGCATTTACTACATCAGTGTCCACTGAATAGATTTCTTTTTCTGCAACTTCTCCATCGGGAGTGCAGGAAGTCTTCTTGATGAAACGCTTATAATCGTTTGGTTTAGCTTTCTTTAGTTTTCCGGGGTTTGTGTCGATTGCCTTTTGAGCCCTTTCGATCTGAGCATTTCTTATTGTTTGCTGGTAGTTACGGTACTTGACTGAATAGGTCACGATAAGCTTTTGTTCCAGACCATTTTCCTTGATCCAACGCTGCTTGTAAAAAGTGTTCTCACTGTGTATATTTTCGTCAATATCACTGATAGCAAAAGTTTCTTTGCTCCCGGCCAAATGCCAGCCTGTAGGGTCTAGTGCCCATTGTTTAAGATGTTTTTTAAGCATTTTTATGGACTGTGTGGTGATGAATGCCCTTTCGCCTTTGTCGTTGAAGACTCTGTTTTTGTTGGATGCTAGTCCGGCATCAGTGCAGACAATGAACTTTGAATGATCAAAATCCGAGAGGATTTTTTTCTCCAATGGAATCAAGGTAGTCTGCTCATTGGTATTTCCTTTATTGATACTGAAGGCAAGTGGGATACCGTCACCGTCCATGAACAGGCCCATTTGAACTATGGGGTTGGGGCGATGTTCCTTGGAGTAGCCATACTGCTTGATTCCATCTTCCTGTTCTATTTCAAAGAAGTAGTTGGTGCAGTCGTAGTATAAAATTTTGGTGTTTCTCTTTGCCACTTTCATACTGTTGGCATAGAGCTGTGCTTGGATAAAATCCATCTCTTGTGCGATCACTTCCAAAGCCCGGTAAACATGCTGCAGATCAAAGTCAGCCGGTTCTAGGAACTTATGAGCGTGCTTGTAAGTTGCAAGTTTTGATGATGGATAGAGAATCCTGGAGTAAAGAAGTCTAGAGAGCACACTGTCTAGGTTGAAAGTAAACTTATGCTTTTGAGCTATATCGGCAGTGATCTTTTGGATCCCTAGTTCATGGTAGATCTTTTGTAAAAATAGATATCCACCATTAAAAATGCGTTGTTGGTTCACAGGAATGAGTTTATTGGGGGCATAGGGAACCATGATTTTACGAGTGTTTTCTTTTTCTTCTTTGTTAAGTTTTTCGATATATTCTTTTGCCCATTCATAAGGGTCTTGTCCATTCAATTTTTCTCTAAGTTCTGCTTCAGTGCCGAGTTTTTCTACTATTACAGAAGAATTTTTTTGAGTCTTACTGTTATAGATAGATTTAATTACATAAAGCGATGCAGCGTTTTTAGATTTACTCACCTTTAGTCTCATTTTCACAATCGCCTCCTCACCCTTATATTATAACACATTGCGAGAAAGTGCGATACATGAAAGTGAAAAAAAGATAAAAAAAATAAGCCCTATTAAGGCTTTCAGCGATTGTTTGCTTGTGCAACTGTCAAAGACCCGG
>Ga0334894_1002202_pt1 | contig 13845 bp, 13 predicted proteins | sample GraSluR3_MG_6_FD_207225 | JGI IMG/M metagenome (GOLD analysis project Ga0334894, IMG submission 207225) | Sludge microbial communities from methane-producing bioreactor in Wageningen University, Netherlands - Granular Sludge_12_05 R3 | ecosystem: Engineered > Bioreactor > Anaerobic >... | reverse complement strand
GTTTGGATAGATCAAGGTTGCCTGAAGTACTTCTTGCAGCCAAGGACTATGGGATTGTGGAGGTTGCTAATTACAATAGCCCTGAACAAATTGTCATCTCAGGAGAGAAAAAGGGACTTAGAATAGCTTGTGCCAAGGCTCTGGAAGAAGGGGCCAAGAAGGCAGTGGAGCTACCTGTAAGCGCTCCATTCCATACATCAATGCTTTCTCCTGCAGGGGAGAGACTCAAGCTTGAGCTTGAAAAGGTATGCATAGGTGATTTCCAGAAGAAGGTTATTACAAATGTTGACGGCAAGGCAATCAACAGCAAGGATCAGCTAGTGTCAAAACTGGTTGACCAGGTTTCAAATTCCGTCCTATGGCATCAATCAATTGAATACATGATAGATGAAGGTGTGGACACATTCATTGAAATAGGTCCCGGGAAATCCCTGTCAGGCTTTGTGAAGAGAATTGGAAAGTCAATGGGCAAGGATGTGAAATCCATGAATATTTCTGACATGGATAGCTTTAGAAGTACTGTTGAAAAGCTGACAAAGGGGGCTTAGAATTATGAATGGAAAAGTAGCTTTGGTCACTGGAGGCAGCAGAGGAATTGGAAGAAACATTGCAGGGAAGCTTGCAAAAGAAGGCTTTCATGTGGCCATAACATATAACAGTAACGAAGACCTGGCAATGGAAGTGGTGAAGGACCTGGAAGAATCAGGGGTAAAGGCTGCCTGCTACAAGGCCAACATCAGCATAAAGGACCAGGTTGACAGTCTTTTCAAGGAAATTGGGAATGACCTTGGGTCGGTGGATGTCTTGGTCAACAACGCGGGAATCACAAAGGATAATCTTCTAATCAGAATGTCCGAGGATGATTGGGATTCTGTGATGGATGTTAACCTTAAGGGAGCTTTTCTGACAACAAAGGCGGTCGCCAGAGGAATGATGAAGAAAAGGTATGGAAAGATAATCAACATCTCCTCAGTAGTAGGAGTCATGGGTAATCCCGGACAGGGAAACTATTCTGCCTCCAAGGCAGGACTCATTGGCTTTACAAAATCAATGGCAAGGGAGCTGGCAGGCCGTGGAATAAGGGTAAATGCAATAGCGCCTGGATTCATCAGAACAGATATGACAGATAGTCTTAAGGATGAGTTCAAGGAGGCAATGCTTTCAAACATCCCCTTGGGGTATTTCGCAGAGCCTGATGAAGTAAGTAATTTGGTGGCGTTTCTGGCAAGTGAGAAATCAGATTATATAACTGGCCAGGTAATACAGATAGACGGTGGAATGAACATTTAAATTTTTAGGAGGAATAAAAATGGTATTTGATAAGGTAAAGGAAATTATTGCAGAGCAGTTGGATGTTGAGGTTGAAAGAGTAACAATGGAAACTTCACTAATGAAGGATCTTGAGGCAGATTCACTTGATGCTGTTGAAATCATGATGGCACTTGAGGACGAGTTCGAAATTGAAGTGCCTGATGAAGATGCAGAAAAGTTCACCAACATCGGAGACATTGTAAAATACGTGGAGGCTAAGTTAGCTTAGACTAAAGAGAGGTGTAAGGATGAATAGAGTAGTAATCACCGGACTTGGTGCCATAACACCTGTGGGATCGGGTAAAGAGGAGTTCTGGAATTCAATTGTTTCCGGAAAATCCGGAGTAGGATATGTAACTAAGTTTGACACCAAGGACCACGATGTGAAGATTGCAGCTGAAGTAAAGGATTTTGACCCCACTGAGTATATGGGCAAGAAGGATGCAAAGAGAATGGACCTTTTCAGCCAGTATGCCATTGCTGCAACAAAGCAGGCACTTGAGGATTCAGGGATTGATCTTGAGAAGGTAGACCTTGACAGGGCTGGTACAATAATTGGTTCGGGAATAGGCGGAGTATCCACATTGGAATCTGAAAAGGAAAAAATGGATGAAAAGGGACCTGGTAGGATAAGCCCCTTGTTTATTCCAATGATGATTTCAAACATGGCTGCAGGTCAGGTATCAATGGCTTTCGGGCTGAAGGGTTCATCTATGACAATAACAACAGCGTGCGCATCAGCAACCCACGCCATAGGTGAAGCCTTCAGAATGATCAAGTACGGAAATCTTGACTTTGCTGTTACTGGAGGTACAGAGAGTTCAATAACTCCCTTGTCCATGGGGGGATTCATTTCCATGAAGGCCCTCTCAGCAAATAACGACAATCCACAATCTGCAAGCAGACCCTTTGACAGGAACAGGGATGGATTTGTCATGGGTGAGGGAGCTGGAATTGTGGTTTTGGAGGATCTGAACCATGCCCTCCAAAGAGGAGCAACAATATATGCCGAGATAATCGGCTATGGCTCCACATCTGATGCTTTCCACATAACCCAGCCTGACCCTGATGCAAGGGGAGCAAGAAATGCTATGGAAATGGCGGTTAATGAGGGAAACATCAAGCTTGAGGATGTGCATTACATAAATGCACACGGGACCAGCACATATTTCAACGATAAGCTTGAGACTCTTGCAATAAAGACACTTTTTGGTGACCATGCCAGCAAGATAAACATAAGCAGCACAAAATCAATGACAGGTCATCTCCTGGGAGCCGCAGGAGGGATAGAGGCAATTGCAACTACACTGGCCCTAAAGGAGGGAATCATTCCTCCCACAATCAACTATGACACCCAGGATGAGGAGTGTGACCTTAACTACACGCCAAACAAGGCAGTGCATAGGGACATTGAACATGCCCTGTCAAATTCCCTGGGATTTGGTGGACATAACGCAAGTATACTTTTGAAGAAGTACAAGGCTTAGTCAAAGTAGCTGATCGGAAAAGGACCGGTCAGCTACTTTTTTTTCCAGTACTTCCTATTTTATGCTATACTTATATGTATAGTAATGGAGGTAGAAAATGGAGATATCTATACCTGAATATATAGAAAAGATAATTGATAGATTAGAGGGTGCAGGCTTTACTGCATATCTGGTTGGAGGCTGTGTCAGGGATTTCATATTGGGAAAGCCGCCATTTGATTACGACCTTGCTACCTCGGCCACGCCAATTCAGATATTGACACTTTTCAAGGACAAGAAAACCGTTGATATAGGCAGCGAATACGGAACAGTTGTAATCGTGGAGAGGGAAGGCAATGTTGAGATTACAACCTACAGGACTGAAGGCATATATAAGGACGGAAGACGGCCTGAGAATGTAAGCTTCACAGAGGATATACTTGAGGACCTAAAGAGAAGGGACTTTACAATAAATGCAATGGCATACCATCCTGGACGAGGTTTGCTGGATCCCTTCAATGGGGTTGAAGACATCAGGGATAATCTGGTAAGATGTGTTGGAAATCCACGGGAGAGGCTTTCGGAAGACCACTTGAGAATATTGAGGGCAGTGAGATTTGCCACTCAGCTTGATTTTCTGATAGATATCAAGACTGCTGAAGCCTGTATGGATTTGGCTCCCAAGCTTGAAAAGGTAAGCATTGACAGAATCAGGGAGGAGTTTTTCAAAATTTTGCTTTCAAAAAAGCCTTCCAGGGGCTTTCTTCTTATGAGAAGCCTGGGGTTACTGAAGGAGGTAATTCCGGAGTTGATTCCAGCCATAGGATTTGATCAGCGGAATCCCTACCATGACAGGTCTGTTTTTCAGCACACACTGACTGTCATGGACAACACACCACCGGTTCTTCATGTTAGACTGGCTGCATTGCTCCATGATATTGGGAAACCATACACATTTACCCTTGATGACAGGGGGGTTGGACACTTCTACGGACACGACAAGGTCAGTGTAAAGATAGGCAAGGAGATAATGGCAAGGCTGAAATGTTCAATAGAGCTGACTGAATGGACCCTTAAGCTGGTTAAAGATCATATGATCCACCATCCAGACCTTAAGAAGAAGGGGTTGAAAAGACAGCTGCAGCGAGTTGGTGAAGAAAGGATACAGGATCTGATAGACCTACAAATAGCAGATAGGTTGAGCAAGAGTGGGAACAGGGATGTTTCAAATCTTTTGGCAAAGCGAAAAGCGATTGATTCAATTCTTGCGGCAAAGGAACCCTTCTGCAGAAAGCATCTTGCCATTAATGGGAATGACCTTAAGAAAATGGGCTATACACAGGGGAAAATCATCGGAAAGATACTTGAGTACCTTCTGAATTGTGTTTTGGAAAAGCCTGAGCTGAACAATAAGGAATCCTTGATGAAGATTGCGGAGGAAATCTATCCTTTGGATTAAAATATTAATGATTATGGGGGAATTTTGATGGGAAAATTATTTGGTACTGACGGAGTCAGGGGTGTGGCAAATGAAGACCTGACTCCTGAGCTGGCATTTGACATTGGCAGGGCTGGAGCATATGTTCTGGCACGTGAGAAAAAAGGAAGGGTTCTTGTGGGTAAGGATACCAGAATCTCAGGTGACATGCTGGAGTCTGCCTTGACAGCAGGAATCTGTTCAATGGGACTGGATGTTGAACTGGTAGGAGTCATGCCTACACCAGCTGTTGCTTATCTTACAAGGAAGCATGGGGCAGTTGCGGGGGTTGTTATTTCTGCATCTCATAACCCAGGAGAGTACAATGGAATAAAGTTTTTCAATAGTGATGGGTTGAAGCTCCCTGACTCAACAGAGAATGAAATTGAGGACTTACTGTACAACAAGGGAGAAATAAAGGACAGACCAATTAAAAACCTGGTTGGAAGGGTATATATTAACGAGAATGCGGCAGAGGATTACAAGGAATTCCTCAAGTCCACTATTGAAACAGATCTATCAGGTATTAAAGTGGCAATGGATTGTGGTCATGGAGCCCTTTATGAAATAGGACCCCAGTTAATTGAAGAAATGGGAGGGGAAGTATTCCCAATCAACACCCAGCCTGATGGAATGAACATCAATGATGCCTGTGGATCCACCAAGCCCCAGCTTGTGCAGAGGCTTGTCTTGGAAAAGAAGGCGGATATAGGCATTGCCTTTGACGGTGACGCTGATAGGATAATAGCGGTTGACGAAAAGGGAGATATTATTGACGGTGATCATATACTGGCCATTTGCAGCAAATCCCTCAAGGAAAAGGGTAAGCTTGCCAAGGATACGGTTGTGGGAACTGTCATGACAAATATGGGCCTTGATGAATTTCTGGGTAATAACGGTATGGATATTGTAAAGACAGCGGTAGGAGACAGGTATATTCTTGAGGAGATGCTTAGGGAAGGTTACTCCCTGGGTGGAGAACAATCCGGCCACATAATCTTCCTCCAGCACAACACAACAGGTGATGGCTTGGCGACGGCACTTCAACTGATTCAGGTAATCAAGGAAACTGGACAGAAGGCTTCAGACCTGAATGGATTGATGAAGAACTACCCTCAGGTCCTTGTAAACGCCAAGGTGGAGAATTCATACAAGACAAAGTACATGGAAATACCTGAAATCAAGGAAGAAATCCTAAAGCTTGAAAATTATTTTAAGGGTGAGGGTAGGGTCTTGATAAGACCTTCTGGAACGGAGCCTCTTGTCAGGGTAATGATAGAGGGAAAGAACCAGGATACAATATCTGAAAAAGCCCACCAGCTTGCTGCATTCATTGAATCAGTGATAGGACCAAAATAAGTCAGGGAGTGATGATATGCTAAATAAGATCGTAGCAGACAGCAGCTGTGATACAAACGAACAATTGGACGTATTTATGGAGGTTCACAAGGTTCCATTCAAGATTGACATAGATGAGAGGACCTTTACGGATGATGAGGCAATTGATATGAAGGATTTTGTTGCTACCATGAAGGCAAGTCCAAATCCAATCAAGTCATCATGTCCTTCACCTGGAGATTTCAAGGATTCTTACGGGGATGCAGACAATGTTTTCGTTGTTACAATTTCAAAGGAGCTCTCAGGAACATATAACAGTGCCATGCTTGCAAAGGAAATGGTAGTGGAGGAGCATGAGGACCAGTTTGTACACGTATTCAATTCAAAGTCGGCAAGTGTCGGGGAAACACTGACTGCCATGAAGATTCAGGAGTGCTTGAACAATGGCATGACCAGGGAGGAAATAGTCCAGACAGTGGAAAGCTACATCGATGCCACTAAGACATTTTCCATTTCAGAGGACCTGAGCAACCTGATCAAGAATGGTCGAATATCAAAGACACAGGGTCTGATTGCAAATGTGCTAAACATTAAACCAATTATGAGGGCGACTGATGATGGTAACATTGAAGCTGTTGAGAAGGTAAGAGGCAGTAAAAAGGCCTTTAAGAGACTTGCGGAAATAATCGGGGAGACGGCGGTTGACTTTGAGGACAGAATTGTTGCCATATCACATGCAAATGCTTTGGATAAGGCCCAAGACCTTAAAAAAGACCTGGAAAAATACAGTTTCAAGGATGTAATCATAGTGGAGACCAAAGGACTTTCCACTGCGTATGTAAATGATGGTGGGATAATAGTATCCTTTTAGGTATCTTAAAAAAGTTGAGGGATTTGGCAAAAAATTAATTGACAAATCCCTTTTCGATGCTATAATAGTAAGAGTGAGTGATATTCACTTAACATTTCATGCGGGAATGGCGGAATTGGCAGACGCGCTAGACTTAGGATCTAGTGTCATTGACGTGGGGGTTCAAGTCCTCTTTCCCGCACCAGATTAAACCAGTGGTTATTGCCATTGGTTTTTTTCATATGAGTATTGGGAAAGCTTCTTAATGTGTAAGATATGCTTTTCTACATATACCAAAATTGTTGCGTATATGGTATAATACTATGATGGAGACTAAAATTCGGATCAGAATAAAAAAATATACTAGGGGGTTCATCAATGAAGGCAGTTTTTGAAAAGAAGGAAAAAAATACGGTACACTTTAATATGGAATTACCAGCTGGTGATTTTGAGAAGGCTCTTCAACAGACATATCTAAAGAACAGGGGAAGATTCAATATCCCTGGCTTCAGAAAAGGCAAGGTACCAAGAAAAATCATCGAAATGAATTTTGGAGAGGAAATCTTCTATGAAGATGCAATCAATATGTTGCTACCAGACGCTTACTCAAGTGCAATAGAAGAGCTTGAGCTGGAGCCGGTGGATAGCCCAGAGGTTGATGTGGAAGAGATAAAGAATGGCGAACCCATAAAGGTAAACTTCAGTGTTGAAGTGAAACCTGAGGTAAAACTTGGCGACTATAGCGAAATTGAGCTTGAAAAGGTGGACTATTCAGTAACCGATGAAATGGTCCAGGCAGAGCTTGACAAGGCAAGGGACATGAACTCAAGGATGGTTGATGCCGGAGATAGGGAAGTACAGGAAGGCGACATCCTTACAATAGACTTTGCTGGATTTGTTGATGGGGACCAGTTCCCGGGAGGAACAGCAGAGGGCCAGACTCTTGAAATCGGTGCAGGACAGTTCATTCCAGGCTTTGAAGAAGGTCTGGTAGGTAAATCCAAGGGTGAGGAAGTGGATGTTGAAGTGACATTCCCAGAGGAATACCACGAGGAATCACTTAAGGGAAAACCTGCTGTATTCAAGGTTACAATAAAGGAAATCAAGGTTAAGGAGCTTCCTGAGCTTGATGATGAGTTTGCCAAGGATGTAAGTGAGTTCGATACTATTGAAGAATACAAGAACAACCTAAAGGAAGAGCTTGCCAAGTCACTTGAAAATCAGGAAAGAATTGAGACTGAGAATAATCTTGTGGACAAGGTTGTTGAGTTGTCAGAGGTTGAGATACCTGAGGCAATGATCCAGACTCAGGTTGAGAATGAGATCAAGGACTTTGAATATAGGGTTAAGAATCAGGGCTTTGAGCTAGATCAATACCTTGAGCTTACTGGTACAACTATGAGCGACCTTGAGCTAAACTTCAGGCCTATGGCAGAAAAAAGGGTTAAGGCAGACCTTGTACTTGAAGCAATAGCTGAGGCTGAAGGTGTGCAGGTGACAGATGAGGACCTGGATGCTGAGCTTGAAAAAATGGCTGACCAGTACAATCAAGTTGAAAACAAGGATAATTTCATAGAGCAAATGAAAAAAGGAGATTTAGGATTCCTTAAAGCGGGTATATCCAATACCAAGGTTTTGGAGTTGCTGAAGGAAAAAGTTAAGTATATTGGATAGGAGGATTTAATATGTCATTGGTTCCAATAGTTGTAGAACAGACCAACAGGGGAGAAAGATCATACGATATTTATTCCAGACTGCTAAAGGATAGAATAATAATTCTAGGTTCAGAAATCAATGATGTGGTGGCTGACCTTGTAGTGGCTCAGTTGCTGTTTCTTGAGGCTGATGATCCTGAAAAGGATATACAGATTTATATCAACAGCCCAGGTGGATCTGTAAGTGCTGGATTTGCAATATATGACACGATTCAATATATCAAGCCGGATGTCACTACCATATGTATTGGTAGAGCAGCTAGCATGGGAGCATTCCTGCTGGCAGCCGGAACAAAGGGCAAGAGGTTTGCGCTGCCCAATTCGGACATCATGATTCATCAGCCACTGGGTGGAGCTCAGGGACAGGCTGAGGATATCAGAATACAGGCAGAGAAAATCATTGAAATCAGGGAAAGAATTAACAGAATACTTTCTGAGAGAACAGGACAACCCCTGGATAGAATAGCAAAGGATACAGACAGGGATTATTATATGAGTGCTGCAGAAGCTGTGGAGTATGGAATAATCGATGCTGTTATGGAGAGAAAGAAATAGAGGTGATTCCATGGCAAAAAATGATGACAAGCAACTTAGATGCTCTTTCTGCGGGAAACCACAGGATCAGGTTAAAAGACTTATAGCAGGTCCAAATGTGTATATCTGCAATGAGTGCATCGAGCTGTGTCAGGAAATAATCGACGAGGAGTTTGTTGATTACAATCAGGATTACGAATTAAGTGACCTTCCCAAGCCCTCAGGCATAAAGGAGACACTTGATGAATATGTAATTCAGCAGGAGAGGGCAAAAAGGAATCTTGCAGTGGCGGTATACAACCACTACAAGAGGATTAATAGAAAGGTATCAAAATCAGAGGACGTTGAGCTTCAAAAGAGTAATATTCTTATGATAGGACCAACAGGTTCAGGTAAAACTCTACTTGCTCAGACCCTGGCCAGAATTTTGAATGTTCCATTTGCAATAGCGGATGCTACTTCACTTACTGAGGCGGGCTATGTAGGGGAGGATGTGGAGAACATCATCCTAAAGCTTATTCAGGCAGCTGATTACGATATCGAAAAGGCAGAAAAGGGTATAGTATATATAGATGAGATTGACAAGGTAGCTAGAAAAACAGAGAATCCATCCATTACGAGAGATGTAAGTGGAGAGGGAGTTCAACAGGCACTTCTTAAGATTCTTGAAGGTACCGTGGCCAATGTACCTCCTCAGGGTGGCAGGAAGCATCCACACCAGGAGTTCATCCAGATCGACACAACAAACATCCTATTCATTGTAGGTGGAGCATTTGACGGCTTGGATAGTATCATACAATCCAGGGTTGGCAAAAAGACCATGGGCTTTGGAGCAGAGGTTAAGTCGAGGAAGAAAAACATTGGTGAGCTGTTGAAGCAAATTCAGCCTGAAGACCTTATTAAATTCGGATTGATTCCAGAATTCGTTGGAAGATTGCCGGTTTTGGCAACCCTGGAAGAACTGGATGAAGACGCTTTGGTTAGAATTCTGACGGAACCCAGGAATGCGCTTGTGAAGCAATACACCCAGCTATTCAGCATGGATGACATTGAGCTTGAATTTGAAGATGAAGCACTGACTCTTATAGCCAGAAAGGCCATAGAGAGAAAAACAGGAGCCAGAGGTCTAAGGAGCATAATTGAAGAAAAAATGCTTGATATAATGTATGAGCTTCCAACAATGGAAAATGTTCAAAAATGCATTGTAACCAAGGATACAATTGAAAATGGAACAGAGCCTACCCTTGTACTAGCAGACAAGAAGAAAAGTAGGACAAAAGAAAATGGCAGTAAGGAATCTGCATCATAAAGGCTCACAACTGTGAGCTTTTATTTTGCATTTAGGAGGGACGAAAATGAATAACCCTTATATTATAGAAGAGAGAAAAATTCCTCTGATACCACTTAGGGGAATATCTATATTTCCACACATGGTCATACACTTTGATGTGGGGAGGGATAAGTCAGTACAGGCACTAGAGAAATCCATGATGGATGATTCACTGATAATGCTTTGTACACAAATAAATCCAAAGGTCGAGGAGCCAGGTTTTGATGATTTCTATCACGTAGGTACCATGGCCAAGGTCAAGCAAATGCTCAAACTGCCTGGTGGAAGCATCAGGGTGCTTGTTGAGGGAATAAACAGGGGAAAGGTAAAAAGCTTAAGTCAGGAAGAGCCCTACTTTGAGGCCATAGCTGACATTTACTCATATGAAGGTGAAGACCTGGAGAAGAACCAGGACTCAGAGGCTGCCATGAGACTGGTGATTGAAGACCTGGAGGAATATATAGGTTTAAATCCCAAGGTTTCATCTGAGGTGCTCTACACCATTTCGGACATTGAGGATCCCGGTAGGCTTGCGGATGTCATTTCTTCATACATCTTCCTTAAGCAGGAGGATGACCAGAGGATACTACAAACCTTTGACTTCTTTCAACGGCTGGAAATCCTCCATGAGATACTACAAAGAGAGATTGAGCTGCTGAGGATTGAGGAGAAAATCAACCAAAGGGTCAAGAAGCAGATAAACAAGGTCCAGAAGGAGTATTATCTGAAGGAGCAGCTTAAGGCCATTCAGAAGGAGCTTGGAGAAGATGACACTTTTTCAAGCGAAATGGAGGAATATGCTAGCAAGATCAAGAAGCTAAAGATGCCAAAGGAAGTCAGAGAAAAGGCATTGAAGGAAGTTGACAGGCTGGCCAAGATGTCACCACATTCAGCTGAGGTTGGTGTAATCAGAACATACTTGGATTGGATAGTTGACCTTCCCTGGGATAAGGAAACAAAGGAAAAAATCGACATTAAAAAGGCAAGAGAGATCCTTGACAATGACCATTACGGTCTTATGGATGTAAAGGAGAGAATCCTTGAGTTCATAGCCATAAGAAAGCTTACCAATTCTATAAAAGGGCCGATTCTATGCCTGGTAGGACCTCCTGGAGTAGGTAAGACCTCCATAGCCAGATCCATAGCATCCTCACTAAACAGAAATTTCGTTAGGATGTCACTTGGTGGAGTTAGGGATGAAGCTGAGATTAGGGGCCACAGAAGAACCTATGTAGGCAGCATGCCAGGAAGGATAATAAGTTCAATCAAAAAAGCTGGAACCAGAAATCCAGTATTTCTATTTGATGAAATAGACAAGCTTGCAAGTGACTTCAGAGGGGATCCAGCAAGTGCACTTTTGGAAGTTTTGGACCCTGAACAGAACTCAACATTCACTGACCATTTCCTTGAGGCTCCATTTGATTTGTCCAAGGTTATGTTTATAACAACAGCAAATACCACATCAACAATACCACCTGCCCTATTGGACAGGATGGAGGTAATTAGAATCAGTGGATATACTGAGGAGGAGAAGCTGCAGATAGCCAAGAGGTACCTGTTGCCAAAGCAGATGAAGGAGCATGGGCTAAAGGACGACCAGATCAAGATTTCGGATGCCGCAATCAGAGGTGTGATCAACTACTATACCAGAGAAGCCGGAGTCAGAAACCTGGAAAGAAACATTGCCAACCTATGTAGGAAAGCTGCCAAGAAAATTGTTGAGGATGGGAAGAAATCAGTATCTATCAATGCTGGCAACATCACAACATACCTTGGAACTAAAAAGTTCAGATATGACAAGCTGGAGGAGAAGAACCAGGTCGGTGTGGCAAATGGTCTTGCATGGACTGCTGTTGGTGGAGAGACACTTTCTGTTGAGGTAACCACCATGAAGGGTACAGGAAAAACTCAGCTTACAGGGAAACTGGGAGACGTAATGAAGGAATCGGCCATGGCTGGAATCAGTTATGTAAGGGCAAATGCTGAAAGGCTTAAAATATCACCGGACTTCTACAAGGATGTTGATATTCACATACATGTACCTGAGGGAGCAATTCCTAAGGACGGTCCGTCTGCTGGAATAACAATTGCAACTGCTGTAATATCCGCATTAACTGAGAGGGCCATTCTAAGAGAGGTAGCCATGACTGGAGAGATTACCCTTAGGGGAAGAGTCTTGCCTGTTGGTGGAATCAAGGAGAAGCTGCTCGCTGCCCACAGGATGGGCATAAAGAAGGTACTCCTGCCATATGACAACAATAAGGATCTGGAGGAAATACCTGATAAGATTAAGAAAAAGATGGAATTTGTCCTAGTCAAGGATTTGGACCAGGTTTTGGAACATGCGTTGGAAAAGGGTGAAACAAATGAAGATAATTAGTTCAGACCTCCAGGCAATGGCGGTAGCTCCAAAAGGATACCCGGATGACGGGATGCCTGAGCTTGCCTTTGCGGGCAGGTCCAATGTTGGAAAATCATCATTTATAAATGCCATGCTAAACAGGACTAACCTGGCAAGGACCAGCGGAAAACCTGGAAAGACCAGAACCATAAACTTCTATCTGATCAATGAAAAGTTCAGATTTGTTGATTTGCCAGGATATGGCTATGCCCAGGTCTCCAAAAGTGAGCGTAAAAAATGGGGAGACATAATTGAGAAGTATCTAAGGAAAAGGGATAACCTAAAAGCCATAGTTCTCCTGGTTGATATCAGGCACAAACCTTCTGGCCAGGATATCGACATGTACCATTGGATTAAAACATTCGGTTATGATGCAATCATAGTTGCCACAAAGGCTGACAAGATTGCCAGAGGTCAATGGGAGAGACACATGAAGATAATTAGGGACGAGTTGGAAATTGAAGGAAATGACTTCGTAGTGCCTTTTTCATCATCCAAGAAGCTAAATGTAGACAAGCTATGGGAGATATTTGAGCCCATGCTGGTCCAAAATCCAATAGAGGAATAAAAAGACAAATAAAGAGCCAGTGGTTTCCACTGGCTCTTTGTAAGTACTTTTACTCTTTTTCAAACATATCTTTGGTTGCTCCACATACTGGGCAAACCCAATCCTCTGGAAGATCTTCAAAAGCTGTTCCTGGAGCTATACCTCCATCTGGATCTCCCTCTGCTGGATCATAAACATAACCGCATGGTCCACATACCCATTTGTCCATTGTGCATTCTCCTTTCGTTTATGAATTTACTTAGATACCTTATTATACCATATTTTTACTAAAAGGAAATAGGCAATTTATTTTGGGGAAACTGTTATATTAGATTATAAGCCCAAAATATGGGTAAAATACGTATGACTAGAATATTTGGATGTGATAAGATGAATTATATTTATAAGGGTACAGTCTGTAGTGATCTTGAAACCATTAAGAACTTCATCGACAAGACTGTAAACAATCTCGACAGCTTAATATCCGATAGAGACCTTATTTTTGATATAAAGGTTATTCTAAATGAACTTATTGTCAACGGAGCTCTCCATGGCAACGAATGCGTGTCCTCAAAATGTGTCAGTCTGACCCTGAAGATGAGTCAGGACAAGCTTACAATAGAGGTTCAGGATGAGGGGAATGGCATTCAGTACGATCCCAATGAGTATAATCCTTCAGACCTTAAGTCTTGGGGAAGGGGTCTGGTCCTTGTCAATGGACTTTCAGATGAGTTTTACGTAGACAGAAATAAGGTTGTATCAGTTAAAAATATCGTTTAGGCACTGATAAAATACCATAATTTATCCAATAAGGTATTACTCCAAATAGAGTAATACTTTTTTTGTGTTTTATCGTAAAGTGTGATAGTATTATAA
>Ga0334894_1002198_pt1 | contig 13885 bp, 8 predicted proteins | sample GraSluR3_MG_6_FD_207225 | JGI IMG/M metagenome (GOLD analysis project Ga0334894, IMG submission 207225) | Sludge microbial communities from methane-producing bioreactor in Wageningen University, Netherlands - Granular Sludge_12_05 R3 | ecosystem: Engineered > Bioreactor > Anaerobic > Unclassified... | reverse complement strand
GTTTAGAAATTCAATACATCAATGAAATATGCGCCTCTTGGCCAAGAAGTATTGAGGCGTTATATTATTAGAAAAGTGACCTAAAATTCGGTGAGCTTTTGACCTAATTTTCAGTTGACAAATACAGCAGGGAGATTCTATGGGATGGACGTGAATATTCACTTGTATTAGGCACGGTGATCCTAGGTTTTAATTAGCTAAATTGATTATGGTAATAATTGAGGTTATTTTAATTTTCGAATCAGGAAGTTAATCGGATGCTTGATAACAACATAAACAGATCGTCCGTTGAACTTATAAGGTGTTAAAACGAAAGCTTATAATGAGAATAGAGAGCTATTAATTTTAAAATATTTGAGATTAGCATGAGCCAGTCGGTCTATAAGATTCTGGGAGGAGTTTAGCGTAATATATCGAATAATGAATATGGTATGATATGATGTATTCATATTATGCACAATATATTTCTCGTTGGCAAGAGGGGCTAGATTAAAAAGCGACTTTCATAGGTATATCAAAATGATTAATTGGCTTGTGGAGGAATAAAAGATGTCTCAAAGATATATCCTTCGTAATGATGAATTAACAATAGCCAGTGATCAATTAAGAATTATTGATATTTTCCCTGAGGAAATTTTCGAACCATTTGTAGACGCCTTATTAAACAGCGGTATTACTGATTTATCCCAATTAAAAGGAGTTAGTGTTTATTCTTTTCTTAATGAGAAAAATGTATTATATGGAAGCAGAAGATATTTTCTTCTAAAAAACATAGAAGAAAGATTAAGAGAATTTTTGAATAGAGATATTTTCGAAAAAAAAAGTTCTGCCAATAGAATTACTGTTAATGAATCTAAAGATAACGACATTTTAGCTACCAAATCCTTTGCAAATAAGAAAAACCAAGAAGAATATTATTATACTCGTGGCATTAATAAATCGTTATCAGACAAAATTGAAAAATATATAATATCTAATGGTATGCGACCTGTTACTATTGAAAGAATAAAAGCAGATTTGGATCTGGATATGAAAAGCCCAGTGAATAAGTATTTGCAAAAGACCAATTGGGCAGTGGAAATTGAAGTGGGACAATATATTCACAGGGATAGTATTATAGGTATAGATAATGCTGCTGAAATTATTTTAACAACTTTAAAAAAGTTATTTATAAAGAACTCTGGATATGTTAGTATTTATCAATTGTTTAGCGCCTTACGTCCGGACTTGGATGTTTTTATGTTTGATAATGACATTGAGACACACGAACAAATATACGCTATTACAGCCTATTTGTTTTCTAAGGAAAAATATAAAGGTAATTCTTTCATATTCCATATGCGAATGCATATTTGGCAAAAAGAACCTGATTACCCAAGAAGTTATGCAGGATTAATAGTCAAATGGGCAAAGGAAAGACAGAATCTAGTAAACAGAAAAATTTGTATAGAAAAATTAAGAAATATTGGAGCTGCAAATCCCTCAACAGCTTTTTCAGTTGCTGTAAGAGAAAACAAAGAATTGTTTTGGCAATATAAACCCTATGAATACTTATTATCTGAAGCGGTACATGTGGACGAGAACTGGAAGAACACATTAAAATCCAAACTTGAACAATTGCTTTTAGGTAAGCCGTTTGTTGTTCTAAGGAGTATATCCGATTATTGGTACTACGGCCTACCTGAGATTCCACAACATGTACAATGGACGCCTCTGTTGCTACAAGAAGTATTAAGAGATATTGGAGTTGGCTTTAGAACAATTCCGGCTGGGGAGGGGCAAGCATCGGATGTCATTCATGCTGCTTTGACAAGGAAAGATTCAGGGTACAGAACTTTTGGAGACGTGGTTTGGTGTATTGTAGATGAAAAAAAAGGAACACCTCAGCAGATGGAAAGTGAGACGTTAAGGAAACTGCTTTTAACGGAGAATGTATTAAAGGGAAACGAAAGGATTAATTCTTTACATAAGGCAATTGATGATTACAGGTTCGTATGGTATGACAATGGGAAAGGAGTAATAATAAGTAAAGCGTAGGTGTAGCAAAATGACAGAAATACGTACGAAATGGACAAGAGATGAAGTAATACTGGCGCTGGATTTACTGCTCAATTCAGAGGACAAAAACTTTTCGATGAATGATGAGCGCATCATTGAATTGAGCGAGTTGTTGAGTAAACTGCCAATAATCCCATTAAAGAATAGAAATAAATATTTTCGAAATACAGCAGGTGTTAGAAGACAGATACTTACTTTTTATTATAGTTTGAAGAAAAAACAGAAAGCCTCTCATGTAGGAATTGAATTTTATAATGCGTATATAGATTATAAAAAAGACAAAATGAATTTAAATAAAACAGCAGATGCAATTAAAAGATGCATGCATCTGGCAGATGAAATTAAGTTTGCCGACAAGAGTGAGATGGAGGGTTTTAGAGAAGGGGCCTTGTTGGCACATCTGCATAGATACTTCGAAAGAAGTCATAGTAGACATTCAAAGGGTAAGAAGTCAGGGTCCTGCTGCTCAATTTGTGGGTTAAAGGCCGAACATATATATACACTGTGTGATGGTTTTCTGCAGTTTCATCTGTTAATTCCGCCAGAAGAATACAGAGAGGGTATGGTATTTACAGGATCTGATTTTATGGAAGTGTGTCCGAACTGTCATCGGGTTTTACACCAAAAAAGACCATGGGTAACAAGAGATAATGCTTTCAGTATACTAAAAACTTATTAATGGGGTATGGAATATATGTATGGTTACAAATGGGAAGCAGACTACGGAATATATAAACTGGGTATTGAAAATCAGCTTCAGAAAGAAATCAGGCCTGTGTATAAGGAAGAATTGGATCTTTTTTCATTATATAAGTCCTGGAAATACCCGGATACCGAAAAGCCGATTCTATGGGCTGAGGGCATAAGGAAATATATACTGAATGGTAAATGTATAGCAGAAGCAAAGGGCGGGGGGTTCTATACAAAACCCAAGATCAGTATATATAAAGACAATTTGCAGCTAGAGTCTGTGAATATTGACAAGCTAGTTGAAGTTAACAATGAATTAATGGAAGGACTTGTTCAAAGGTCAATACAGTTTATAAGAGAGACTTATAGGGATTATTCAGAAAAAGAATATGTATTTGCTGTTGCTTTTAGTGGAGGCAAGGATTCTCTTGTATTATTAGACTTGGTACAAAGGTCTCTTTCACCTGACAAATTTTATGTCATATTCGGTGATACCGGCATGGAATTAAGTGCTACCTATAATGCGGTTGAACTGGCAAAAAAGAAATGGCCAAACCTGAGGTATTACACTGCTAAATCTCATATTGATGCGACTGAAACCTGGGATGAGTTTGGACCGCCCGGCCGTAGGTTAAGATGGTGCTGCAGTGTTCACAAATCGGTTCCAACGTTATTGTTGCTACGTGAATTATCGAAGAAAGGCGATGCGAAAGCAGTTGTTTTCGATGGCGTTAGAGCAGAGGAAAGCGATAAGAGATCAGGATATTTGGAGATTACCAATGGGGGGAAACACCTAAATCAGGTTAACTGTAGCCCTATTCTTAATTGGAATGCAGCCGAAATATATTTATATATTCTTGAAAGAGATATCTTATTTAATAAAGCATACAAATATGGTTTTAACAGAGTAGGGTGCACAGTCTGTCCATTATCTTCTGGATGGAGAGATGCACTTGCAAGTCTTAATTATATGGATGAGATTAAGCCACTATTAAAAAAAGTTATCAAGTATACAATTAATACTGGTATCAAAGAGAAGCAACAAAAGAAATATATAGAAAAAAATGGCTGGCGAACGAGAATGGGTGGCAGAGGCATGGAAAACGGTGGCAACAGAGTGCATGAAATCATTGATAACAATAAAATTAGCTTCATAATTAACACCCCGTTACAAGAGTGGATTGAGACGACACGGCTATTAGGACCTATTATTGAAAGGACAGGAAATGAAGGCAAACAAATGATTTCCGGAAAGACGTTTTCATTTGCCATTAACAGAGATAATGGTTTGAAAGTAACATATGCGCCTTACAATAAGATGGACAGGCATATAGTTAGCTGGCTTCGGGGCGTTGCAAACAAGGTAGCGTATTGCATTGGCTGCAAGACCTGCATGGTTGAGTGTCCCACATCTGCTTTTGTTATAGACGAAAACAGAAAAATTAGAATATATGATGATAAATGTACTCATTGTATGAACTGTATTACACATACGGCAAAGGGATGCTGGGTGGCAAGGTCTCTAGCAACAACACGGGGGGGGAATGGTATGAACTTAAAGGGTATGAATCGTTATCAGACATTTGGTCTCAGAATGGATTTTCTTGAACATTTCTTTGAACTGAAAAACGACTGCTGGAATTCTAAAACGCTTGGAAACAGACAGTATGATGCATTAAAGGTATGGCTAAAAGAGGCAGAGCTAATAGAAATGTCAAGCAGAACAGACAAATACGGAACATTAACACCGCTGGCAGAGAAGCTCATACAAATCGGGCCCTATAATCCGTTTACATGGGCTGTTATTTGGACAAACCTCGCCTACAACTCAACACTGGTTAGGTGGTATATACTAAAGGTTTCAACAGGCGAAACCTATGAAAAGGCAGATTTAGTCTATATGATTGGAGATGACTATTCAGTTTCGCAAAGGGAAAATTCAATAATGTCTCTAGATGAACTTATGCGGCATAGTCCCCTTGGAAATTCTTTGGAGCTCGGTATTCCAATTAAATCGGGGAATAGTCACAGGTTTTATAAAAAGGGCTGGGAGATGCCTGATTCGTTAGCGCTTTTGTATGCCCTTTTCAGATATGCAGAAAAAACTAACGGTCATTATAATTTTACTTTAAGCGAACTTGAAAGCATCAGAATTAAACGTCCGAAAGATTTTATAGGAATAGAACCAGTTTCTCTTTTCGGACTGCAGCCTGACAAGTTTAAGGATATGGTACAGGCATTAGCCATACACTATCCCGATTTTATAAGAGTGAGTTTTGTTGCGGATTTGGATAACATTACTTTATTAAATGATAAGACATCGCTTGATGTTGTGGATTTAATGCTTTAGTAAGGGGTGGGAATTATGACACATAAGTATTATGATTATATTGAATTAAGTCCTGGGTATGAATCTGTGGTGGATGAAAAGACCGAAGAAAGACAGGAGGGTTATTGGAGGAAATACATTGTTAACGATGATATAGTTAAAGCTATAGAAAAGGTATACAAGTCGTTAAGACGCGAGAATGATGATGTGAAACGATCTTTCTGGTTTCATGGTACTTACGGAACCGGGAAAACGTATTCTGCTTTGGTTTTTAAACACTTGTTAGAGGATGACATTCCTGAGGTAGAGTCATTCTTCTCTCGTCCGCCCTTGGCTATGTTAAAGAATAAATTTATTGGCCTTAGGAAAAAAGGAAAATATCTAGTTGTCTGGAAATCCGGCGGTTGTAGTTCTATAAATAATACAGAAAGATTTTTACTTGAGATAGAAAATTCAATAAAAACAGCCCTACAAAAAAAAGGATATAATTACATGGGCAGAAAGTCTATAGTACAAGCAATACAAGGCAAGATAAAAGACCCTAGTAATAACTGGGATTACATTTTTAATGATCCAGTTTATGATTATCTCGCAGCGTCCTATGAATCGGTTGAGGCATTCAAAGCAAAAGTGCTTGCGGGTGATATGACTGCCTGTGATCTTGCAGCACGAGTTATAAGTCAAAAGGGGTGGGGTCTTGTTTGCGATGATAATACATTCAAATCTTGGATTAAGGATATTATAGAAGGCAATGGTCTTGAAGATACAGGAATCGTATTTATCTGGGATGAGTTTACAGAATATCTGAAAAACTCAAATGGCTTGGATATTCTGCGTGTAGTATCAGAGTTTTGCAAAGAAGCACCGCTTTATATGATGTTTATCGTGCATAAACATTCTGGCTTAGCCAGCGATATAAGCGAAGACACATATGCTCATATGGTACACCGTTATCATGAAGTGGCATTCAGTATACATAAGGAGACTGCTTATAAATTAATGGGTGATTCAATAATCGTAAGACCTGGAATGGAGAATAATTGGGCAGATATTTGCGAAAGCCTATATGACAGTATTAGGAATAAGGTTTCTGAATTTGTGGGACTGGATGAAATTGATGTAAATGATATCAAATCATTAATGCCAATTCATCCCATGACTGTTTCATTGATATCTGAAGTTGCGGGAAACTTTGCCGCTTCCCAAAGGACGCTGTTTAGATTTTTAAAAGATAAGGATGAAGGCAATGAAAACGCCGGGTTTATCCATTATATAAGGAACAATGGACCGGAAGATTGGAAATGGCTGACGCCCGACATGTTGTGGGATTATTTTTTCTTGCGTGATAGTGATGTTAGAGGTCTCGGGGAGGATGCAGTTAATTGTCTTAGACACTATAATCTTAATAAAGACAGGCTGATTAACAGCCCAAATGCTTTGAAAATATTTAAGGTAGCAATGTTATTAATTGCAATTACCGGGACAACCAAGGCACTTATGCAATCTAATATAAGCAGAGGACGAGGTATTAAACCCACTGTAAGTACATTGGTAAATTGTTTTGCAGGTCAACTGGATGAAAACACTATTAGAACTTACCTTAATGAATTAAAGAAACTCGAAATTATTATTACAATAAAAGATGGTAATGATTATAGACTTGAGAGGCCCTTTTTAAAAGAAGGCGGTTCACAGGCCGAGTTTGATGCAAAGAAAAAAGATATTATAAAGAAGAATACAATCTACATGTTGACGGGTTCTGATGGGGTTTTCGGTAATGAATTGAAGGGCAATTTTTTACCTCAATCCAAAGCAATAGTAAAACGTATAGAGGTTGAGCCTTGCTACGGAGATAAGTCTTCTATTAATATTCGATTACCGAAACTAAAAGACAGATTACTAAAATACCCATACAAGTTTGGCTTACTTGTATTAATTGTATCAGATAATGAACATTTTTTAAAAGCGCAAGAGGATGCAGCAAGAATAGCAAAGGAGGATGACACAGAAAGGCTAATTGTGGTTGTCCTGAAGAAACCGCTTGATGATGAGATCTTAAATGAATGGTATGAGAATCAGACGTGGATGCACATGGCTGGGTTTGATGGAAAGGGTGGAAGCGCCCAACAGTTTGAGAAAAAATCCGAACAGATTGTATCAATCTGGGCCAATAGTGCTGCCGGGGGTCAGATGATAGCTTACTATAAGGACTCCGAGTTCCCAACAATATTTAATAACAACAATCTTGTTAGTGTTGCCGAGAGGACTGTTATCGAACTCTTTTCAGCTGCCCCGGAAACATTGGTTCCTACTATTACTGCTTATAAAAGCGGCAATACTAGAGCTTCATTAGCAGCGATAACCAAAGATAGCGGAAAAAATCGGCAGATAAAAAACATTGCTGACGCTATAAAAGCCGCCCAAGTATGGGATATTGAAGACCCACAAGATTTCAAGATTGACGGTGTTGGTCCTGCAACAAAGAGTATTGCGCTACTGTATACCTTTATTAACAAACAATTATCAGACAATGTGAAGATTAGTCTGACGGATTTGTGGGATGAACTTCAAAAACCACCGTTTGGCTATTATGATACTCTTGTTTGTCATTATTTACTTGGTTTTATTATGCGCTTTTTAATTAATAAAGATTACTCATGGTTTGACGGAAGCAATTCAGTCATGCTGAACCCGGAAAGCCTATCTGTTATGATTTCAAAAATGTGTAAGGGAGATACACACGGACATACTCTCTCTGCGGGAAGTGAGGCGGAGAGGCTATTCAGGCTTCAGACCAAGAGTATTTTTTTGCTGGATGATAATGAAGTGGCAAATGAAGAACAAGCACGCAAGAATGTAAGAGCCAAAATAGTAAAGAATGGATTACCCTTTTGGGTGCTTAAATATATTGATGAGGATAAGTTTTGCGGTTTAAAATCAATAACAGCTCAGATTATTGATAAGTATTGTGAATTCATTAATCAGGAAGGCAATCAGAATGATGTGATAGAAGACATTCTGGATAGGTTTAAGGGTAACGGAAAGGCAAAAGAGATATTGGCCGATTGTTTTAATGATAAGACTGTTATGTATGAAGGGTTAAATAACTATCTGAAATATCAAGTACCAGAACTTCTGGAAGAGGGAATTAAGTATGGTTTTTCTATTACGGATATATTTGATGCAATTAAATTCTTAATGCAAGCAGAAATATGGGCTTGGAAGGAAGCTGAGGTAACAGATAAACTTGAAATTGTATTTACAGATATATGTTTGATTGGATTTATGAATTCTGTTATACAGAGCAACAGAAAGACTTTGGATAGGATTAAAGAAGACCTAAGAAATAAATTTGACCATATGAAGGTTCCCGGTGTTATATTAGAGAATCATGGAGATAACTGGTGTTGTGCAGTAAAAGCATTAAGAGATGTCTCATTAAACAAATGGATAGAATATGACCTTGACACTAAGAAAAACATAATTGATATGCTCATACAATACGCAGATGAAGCATGGCGTCACATTACCGATTCTAGAGAAGTTCTTGAAAAATATCTTGAGAAATTAGGATATTCGCATTCGAAAAATGAGATTACCTCAATACACAGTGAACTATCTGTAGAAACATATGAACAAAGTGAAAACGGCTTCAAAACACAATTATTATCAATAAGAAAAGAGTTAGAGTATGAGAAAATTGCACTTCAATTAGAGGAACTATGGAAAATACGTTCCGATTCAATTGATGTGGTCGATTGGAGCAACAAAAATGGCACTCCTATACATTGGGTTTTGCCTAACTGCAGTGATTTGATTAGTGTTTTAAAATCCTGCAGTGACAATTCAAAAAGAGAATTATCGGAACTAAAAGAGACAGTGAAAGCATTGCAAAACGAAAAAAAATGGCAGATATTGAGGAATAAAAGTTATATTGACAAATGTTTTATTGATTTTATTTCACATAAGTATTCAGGCATACTCACAGATAGATTGGATGATCTGAGAAGCTATCTAAGGATGGAAGTAAAAGAGGATGTGTATACCTGGAATAATAGAATACCTGATATTCGAAAGTATACTGAAAAATACATTTTAACAAAAATGAGAGATGAAGTGATAACCAAGGCGCAAAACAGGATTAGAAGCATGTCTGATAAGGATTTGCGTCAGAGGTTTAATGCTCTTATCGAAAAAAATCCCGAAATGTGCATGTACATTATAGAGGATTGAGAGAGGTGTTCATTATGCCTTATACATTCTCAAATATAGACCAATTGATTAAAGCCTTGAAAGAAGACCAGGAACACCCTTCCAGGTTTCCTGCGCGTGTCATTTTTATAAACTCGTTATGTCGATATAATGAGTTGGTAAACGAGTTAAAGGAAAGAGCCTTTAGCATTCCATTATGGAAGTATTGTAAAAGTAATGATACTCTTCCTGATATTGATGAATTTGCTAAGTTTGTCAGTAATGCTGAAAAAGACTCTTTGATTGTTTCATCGATGGGGGAGTACTTGCGATTAGCGGCAAAGGTTGAAAAACGAATTCCAAAGTTTGCATCCATTGTTAATTTACAGCAGAGCGTTTCGAAAAAACGTTTGTGGATGCCTCTTTATTGTTCGGAACATATATTTGATAAGTTAGTGGGTGAAGTCGATTTACGCTTAAAAGAACATATTTATCATTTTGCAACTGAAGATACAAATGAGCAATTCTTATTAAAGGTTTTTTCCGAGGAATTTGAAGATTCGATTTTCGAAGATAAGAGAATTGGAGTACAAGATTGGATAAAATTGTGGGATGATGGAATAAAAGAAGACAATTATATTCTGATTACAGGCAGACATTCAATTGTTGAGGAAACTGGTGGGATTTATTCAATAAAAAAGGTTACAAATGCATTTGGATATATTAAAAATTACATACAAAATGCTGATCAGTTAATAGAGGAATGGGGAAATAATAAGTTCTGGGTAAAACTAAGTTCTATGGTTTCTGAAGCAAGAAGCGTTGATGAGTTGCTATTAAATGCTCTTAATATCAATAGGTTTGACCCAGAACAGATATTTAATGTTTGGAGTACACTTGAAGATTTCCCAAAGTGGGTATTTTGGGTTTGGTTTAGGTTACATAATTATAACGATTATATTTCTTATTCAATGGCGCGAGCAAAAAGCTATGAAGAAATACAGAAAGAGATTGAATGTGCCGTTTTTGAGATGCCGTTACATAACCAATCAGAGTGGTTAAAGGAAAGAGCAAGTATACTAAAATATATAGGTGTCAATAAATTATGTAGTACGTTCTGGGAAAGATTCAACAATATTGACGGTAATAGAGATAGACTCAAAACACTCACGGGCAATACAGTTGAGGAAAAAAAGGAAATAATCAAAACCGTTTCTCGGTTGCTTAGTGATGGAAAGGGCGTAGGAGAAGTAATAATACAAATTGATAATAAATATCCAGAATTAACAGAGTATTTAAAGCCAACAATATATGTTTCTGATATTTCAGAACTTAATAAATATTTTGATTTATATCGAGTACAAAAATTGAAGGATGCATATGACGAAACAATCAGACAAGCCGTTGAGGATATTAAACCTGTCGTATGGTCTTTTCCAACCAGAGGAAATATTTTAGAGAAGTTTAATAATAAAGATAGTACCTATGTATTATGGATAGACGGTTTGGGTATCGAATGGATTAGTTTATTGCTTTTTAAGGTTGAGGAAATGCAAAAAGATATAAAGACTAATGTGGAAATTACAATTGCGAGGATTCCTACAACTACAAAAGAGAACGAGCATTGGAAGATGATGGATCTACCATATGAAAAGATCAACACGATGGATGATATAAGTCATGTCAAGGATGAGAGTGCTAAAGTTGATTATGCTATGACAGTCACTAAACAGTTCGAAGCAATTACAAATCTTGCAAGAAGAATAATAGATTTATTAGCAGTATATAACACTTTGATAGTCACTGCCGATCACGGTCTCAGTAGAATGGCTGCTCTCGCGTTCCATAAATATGATGGTGTTAAACTACCCAATGAAGCAAAGGTTTATAACCTGGGCAGGTATTGTATTGTTAATAATCCGGATGATCAATATGATATTAAAAATGTTCAGAAAGATGGTAGTGTATTAGCTTTTGAGACACATGAGCATTTTTCTTGCAAAGGATACGCACCAGGCGAAATACACGGAGGAGCTACCCCTGAAGAACTACTGGTGCCTGTAATTGAATTTAAGAAAACTAATAGGGTTTTAGATAAGCTAGACGAACAAATATCTTGCAAAATTTCTAATAAAAATATAAAACCAAATGAAATGAATATAGTAGAAGTTGAATTGGTATTTAACAAACCGGTAAATACGCTGGATGTAGCTATTGGAAGGGAAAAAGGAGAGTCTAAAAAGTTACAGGAAAAACGTTGGATTGTATCATTTGAAAACTTAGATTTCAAGTCTTATAAAATGGAAGTTATTGCTGATGGATTACTAATCTCAGGAAAACACGAATTTGATGTTAAAAGAAGAGGCCTTGAGATTGACGAATTATTATGATGTAAGGAGATAATTATGAAAAGAGCAAATAATATAACTTGTTGTGATTGCATATCAGAGCTTAGCAAGAATGAAATTGCGCTTTCAAAGAAGCTATTAGGTAGAAATGTGGAAAAGTATATGTGCATAAACTGTTTAGCAGATTATTTATGTTGTACCGAAGAGGATCTGGAAACAAAGGTGCAGGAGTTTAAGGAGCAAGGATGCTCATTATTTTTATAAGAGAAATGGGGATTTTATTATGCTTGAAGAAAAAGTGCGTTCGGTGTTTGCCGATATGGTAGTGTTAAAAGACCCTAAGCGGTCAGAATTTTTTTCTAATCTCAGTCTTCCATCATATATGAGGGACTGGTTGGTTATGAAGTTTTCAGGTAGAGATGGGACTATTGATTATGATAGTGTGCTTAAATATATAAATCAATATATTCCGAATAGAGAAGGTTTTGAGATTTTAAAATACGATCTTATTAAGGGCGAGCAGGTAAGATTTCTTGCGAGGATTCGTGTTAATGTAAACATTAAGGATGGAAAAGTTATGTTCGAGCTTCCGGACTTTGGAGGAAAGAGAACCGGTGCAGGCGGACTTGTGGAAGAAAGCGTATCGGAACAATGGCGTGATACTCTCTTAAGGGAAAGCGAGAACTGGGGTATTATTGATCTAATGTGGTTGAATAATGTCAATGATAAGGGGACTATTCAATTGATTGGATATAAACCTTTTTGTCCCTACAAGGTAGATTTAGGTTATTATCGCGAAGCAAGAAGAACATTTACAACAGAGGAATGGATCGATGTAATAATTAATGCAGTCGATTACAATCCAAAAGGCTATAATGATGAGGAACAAAAACTAATATTTTTAAGAAGATTATTACCGTTTGTCGAGAAAAGGATAAACCTTATTGAATTGGCGCCTAAGGGCACGGGGAAAAGCTATGTTTACGAAAAAATTAGTAAGAGAGGTTGGCTTGTAACCGGTGGTACAGTTTCGAGAGCAACGTTAATATACGATAATGCCAAAAAAATGGGAGGGTTAATTACTCGGTTTGACTATGTGGGGTTTGATGAGAGCCAATCAATCTCTTTCGAACAACCTAATCAGATTCAGGCCGCATTAAAACATTATATGGAGTTCGGCGAAATAAAAGGTTTCGATGCTCAAATGGCAGCCGATGCAGGTATTATTATTCTAGGGAATATTGATGCTGAAAGATTTAACGTATCAAAAAATATGGTAGCAGAAATTAATAAAGTGTTTCAAGAGTCGGCTACTTTAGACCGATTTCATGGATTTATCCCTGGATGGGAGATACCTCGCCTCAATCAAGATCTTATCTCCAATGGATGGGCATTAAACACGGAATATTTTGCGGAAGTTCTTCATGAATTGCGTAATGAACTGGTATATTCCGCAATAGTCGACGAATCTTTGGACATTCCTCCTAAAGCAGATAAGCGAGACCTTACTGCTATAAAGAGGCTTTGTACTGCATTTGTAAAACTTATTTTTCCACAGGCTACATCGAAGGAAGATATTAGCAAAGACGAATTCAAAAAGTACTGTTTAGAACCTGCTATGGAAATGAGAAGAATAATAAAAGAACAACTTGCTATAGTAGATCCCAAAGAATTCGAGGGTTACCCTAGGAATTCTGTGCCGGATATTCAATACAAATAAATACAATAATTCTATGGATAAAGTATTTCTGTAATAATTATACAGATAACTTATTATAATTAAAGGAGCTTGGTCTCATATGTATGATTTTGCAGAGAAAATTAAACTACATGAAGTTGAATTTGAATTGGTGCCTGAATTGTGGGAAAGGTTTCGATGTGATGGTATAGATCTAAATTGTATTACCTGGAATGAAACAAAATTTTTGTCCGATGACGGAAGGACTTTGAATGAAGGTATGAATCTTCTTCCAAATGACAAAGGCGGAATATACATTTTTTATGTTAAATGCGGTATATTACCGAATATAAGTAATTACCTAATGTATATAGGCAAAGCGGATATTACAGAAAGAAATAGCCTTAGAGTGAGATGCAAGAAGTATTTTGGAGAATACAAGAGTAAGGAAGGAAGGCCCAAAATACAAAGGCTAGTACAATGTTTCATAAATCCGTTCCCCTGCCTTAACCTCGTAGGGGAACGGCGATCTTATTCATTTCACTGCCCACAATAGCCGCAAACTCCTACTCTTGGAGAATTTACAACCGG
>Ga0334894_1002197_pt1 | contig 13889 bp, 10 predicted proteins | sample GraSluR3_MG_6_FD_207225 | JGI IMG/M metagenome (GOLD analysis project Ga0334894, IMG submission 207225) | Sludge microbial communities from methane-producing bioreactor in Wageningen University, Netherlands - Granular Sludge_12_05 R3 | ecosystem: Engineered > Bioreactor > Anaerobic >... | reverse complement strand
GCCAATAAATTACTGAAAGTGGCCTGTGCTATGATCCGGAAGAATACCCGGTATATCAAAGAACATCGTTCTGTGCATCCTATGTATCTAAAAAGTGCTTGACAAAGTCATAGTGTTCGCAATGACAGAAGAAAAAGGTATTAAATATAACCATATAAGGTATGTTGTGAATAAGGTACTAGTTCAAAAAATGAGTAACAATTTTATTTGCAATAAATACCAAATACTAACGAATAACGACAAATTTATCATTGCAAAAGTTTGAAAGTTTTCAGTTTTAAGTTTATAGTTTTTAGTAAATACAAATACAGTGGCTATATTGGAATTAGATTGACTTGTTTGTTTGAACTTGATACTGGATACGCTCGACTAAGTTGTTATTGAGAGGAGTTTTTTCTTTTTGTCATTGCAAGGGGCCTTTTTGTTTTGTCATTGCGAGGAGCGAAGCGACGAAGCAATCTCATCCATTTATACTTAAATAGATTTAGAATAAAAACCAGAAAATAATAACTAAAAACTTTATTTTATAATTTTATAAACGATAATCTTCTTTCATTTCCTCCCCCTTGAGGGGGGAGGATAAAGGTGGGGGTGAATTATCCCCTCACCCTGACCCTCTCCCTCCGAGGGGAGAGGGAATATAAGAAAACGATAATTTTATAATAACTAAATAATAAGTTATTTTTTGGAGATTTTACGAGTTGATTTTCAACACAGTATCTGAAAACTATAAACTAATAACTAAAAACAGAATGCTGAAGTATTTCAGCATTCTAAAGGAGCTTTTCACTATGAAAAAACAAAAAATGATTTCAAAAACAATACAATTTCCACCCGAGTTAATAGACGAAGCTAACCAAGCCAGCAGTGAAATGAACATGAGCTTCAGTGAATTAGTCAGAACGGCCACTTGCCTGTTCATCAAACAGGGTTGCCAGGATAAATTGAAAAAACTTCTGGCCGAGGGATACCTGGAAAAATCAAATTTAAATAAATGCATTTGTGATGAGTTTGAAAGCTCTGACGGGGAGAATGTTTTATGAACAGCAAAATTAAAAAAGGTGATATCGTTCTGGTAAACCTTAATCCCGTTCAGGGTTCGGAAGCCGGAAGAACACGCCCATGTATTATTATTCAAAATGATATCGGAAATCAATATGCTTCTACTACTATCATTGCTATTGTCACCAGTCAAAAGGATATTTCCCGGGAATATCCTACCGATGTATGGATTAATAAAGATGAAAGTGCATTGGATTTGGATAGCATTGTACAATGTGACCAGATACGCACCATTGATAAAAACAGGATTATAAAAAAAATCGGGCATTTGGATCAGAGTATTATTAAAAAGATAAATCGAGCAATTTTAGTCAGCCTCGATTTGAGTTTTTGAAAATAGTATCGAGCATCGAGTATATAGTATTGAGTGAAATATAATTATTAGAAAAATATACATTTATTGACCGGAAACTATAACACCTTTGTGCTATTATGAATAGATCTGATTTCATTCAAACTTAAATTCTTTTTCCCGGAATAATTTTACACAAATATCTACCACTTCAGGCTCATAGAGTGTTCCCTTGTTTTTTTCTATCTCCTCTAATGCCACTTCAATCCCCAGGGCGGCCCGGTAAGGACGGTAGGAAGACATAGCCTCTACTACATCGGCAACTGCAATAATTTTTGCCTCCGGCAATATTTCTTCACTTTTAAGCCCGCCTGGGTAGCCAGAGCCGTCTAACCTTTCATGATGCTGGATAACAATATTAGCAATAGGATAGCCGAAATCAATGTCCTTTAAAATGTCATAGCCAATCTGGGGATGATTTTTGATTAAACTAAATTCAATCTCATTCAACTTACCGGGTTTAGTAAGTATTTCTGAAGGAATACCGATTTTGCCTATATCATGAACAAGGGAGGCAATCCTGATGCTTTCTATTTTTTCTTCAGGCAATCCTATTTCTCTGGCAATACCAAGTGCAAGCTGTGTAACTCTATTCTGATGTCCAGCTGTATATGGGTCTCGTATTTCACTGATTCTGGCAATGGTATCAATAGCCCCGTTGACAGTCTTCTGAAGCCTGGACTGGTAGGTTCTTAATTCTGATATATCAATAGAAGCACAGGTTACCCCGACAACATTACCTTTATCATCAATTAAAGGTTCCGTAACTAACTGATAATAAAAAGGGTTCCCCTGGATGGTTGTTCTTACCTCTTCTCTGCTTCCATTACCACTTTCCATTACTTTCTTTTTTATTTCTGTTAAACGGGCAGCTTCATTAGCCGGCAACATCTCTTCATCTGTTTTACCAATAACATTTTCTGTATTGAATCCAGGATTCTGGTTATAGATCCAGGTATAACGTAAATCTTTGTCCTGATTCCAGACAATAATAGGAGATTTGTTTATTGCTACCCTGAATCTTTCTTCACTTTTTCGTAATGCCTCTATTGCCTGTTCTTTTTCTATTCTGATTTGGTTATGGCGCAATACTTCTTTTATTACTAGAGGAAGGCGATGTATGTGCTCCTTGATTACATAGTCATCAGCACCGGCCTTCATACATTCCACTGCTGTTTCTTCATTCATGGAGCCGGTCAAGATAATGAAAGGAATATGATGATTCGAAGATAATGCTATTTTCAAGGCAGCCATACCATCAAAAGCAGGCATGGAATAATCAGAGACAATAATATCGGGTTGAAATTCTGCTAAGGCTTTTTGATAATCGGCTTCGTTATCCACATTCTTATCAATAAATTCTATATTTTCCTTTTTAAGTGTTCGCCTTGCTATCTCAACATCTGATTGTAAATCTTCTACAAAAAGTATTTTAATCTTTTTAGTCATATCCTACCCCAATTTATACTGCAAATATTTACTAATTATAGTATAAAAGTTAATCCTATTTACTTTATTCTGGTTGCTGATTTAATAATAACCAGTATAACCCAATCTCCCTGACTGCTTCAATAAATTTATCAAAATCTACTGGCTTAATAATATAGCTGTTTACACCAAATTGATAACTTTCTACCATATCTTTTTCTTCTTTTGATGATGTTAATACAATGACCGGTATCATTTTGGTTTTCGGGCCTTCTTTTAATTCTTTCAGGACTTCCAATCCATCAACCTTGGGCAGCTTTAAATCCAGCAGGATAATTTTCGGATGACATTGGTCTTTCCTGTCGGCAAATTTACCTCTGGCATGAATAAAATCCAGAGCCTCTTCACCATCCCCCACAATCTTAATTTGATTAGTTAGATTATTCTTTTTAAAAGCTCTTAAAGCCATCTCCGCATCATTTTGATTATCTTCTACGATTAAAATCTCAACCTTTTTCTCGCTTTCCATTGTTAGTCCTCCTTTAATATTTCTCTTAGATGTAGATAAGTAGCATGCTATTTGTTAATTTCTTCTCTAAAGGGGTAATGAAAAATAAAATGTTGCCCCACTACCTTCTTCTCCCTCAGCCCATACTTTCCCACCATGGCGGGAAATAATTCTTTGGACAATCGCCAGACCCACACCAGTACCTTCAAATTCATCTTCCCGGTGCAATCTCTGAAATACACCAAATAGTTTATTGATATATTTTGAGTTAAATCCTATCCCTGCATCCTTAATAAAAAAGATTATTTCATTTTTTTCTTTCTTTGAACCAATTGTAATCTCTTTCTTTTCTGTTTTAGAACTATATTTTAAGGCATTTTCAATCAGATTTTGCCACACATGTTTCATAAGGCTTGAATCACATTTTACCATGGACATATCTTGAATAAAAATTTCAAACTCTTCCTTCTCTTTATTAGATGCGACTTCGTGATAGATAGATTTGACTATCTCACCCATATTAACTTCTGATAATTTCACTTCAGTTCTATAAATACGGGAAAGGTTGAGCAAATCTGTAATCAGCTGATCCATCCTGGTAGTATTATCCCGGATAGTGTTTAGATATTTCTTGCCTTCTTCATCCAATTTATCAGCATAATCCTCTATTAGAAAACTGGAAAATCCGTTAATTGCCCGCAATGGTGCCCGCAAATCATGAGAGACCGAATAAGTGAAGGCTTCTAATTCCTGATTCACCTCTTCCATCTTTTTTCTTTCTTCTTTTAATTGAGCAGTAATTTCATTCAGGTCTTCTACCATATAAAGCAGAGCTTTTTGACTTTTATCAAGCTTGCCTACATGTTCTTCCAGCTGAGCAGTCCGCTGTTCTACTTGCGTTTCTAAATGCTCCTTCAATTTCTGTAATTCTTCTTCTGCCTCTTTCCGTCTGGTGATGTCTCTCCCCAGTCCTATAATTTCATGCACATTACCTTTTTCATCTAGAATTGCCTTATCATTCCAGGCAATCCAGCGCCATCCCTGAGCTGTTTTTGCCCGCTGTTCCAGATAGCAGATATGGGGTGGGCTATAAAGAGCTTCCATAGCTTTGCGGGTTGATTCCACATCATCAGAATGTACCAGGGGAATATATTCTTCCCCTAACAGCTCCTCTTCTTTTTTGCCGAATGTTTCACAATAAGAAGGACTTACATAGAGAAATTTTCCCTGAGCATCTACTTTTACCAGCAAATCCACCTGATTTTCAATCAACAGCTTAAATTTTTCTTCACTCTCTTTCACTTTTTCCCGTGAATCAATAAATTCTTCCCGGTCGATAATTAGTTTAGCAACCAAAACAGTGGCAACAGGATAGATTAACAGTATGGGAAGAGCAAGGTCGTATAGTACGGCCAGGCCTATCCTTCCAGGCAGGGTTAACATCCATGAAAGCATAATAATATGTAGAATTAATCCAAACAAGTACAAATAAAGTGGGGTCCTGGCTTTCTGATAAGGAATCAGATGTCGATAGAGCAGGCCAATAATTGCATAAGTTATAATACCGGCTATCCCCGTAAGAGCTCCAACCCCACCCAGCAAATAGCGATATACTGCCGCCATTAAAACTATAATAACAGCAGCGATGGGACCGCTGAAAAAAGCTCCCAGGCTGATAATTACAGATCGGCCGTCAAAAATAATACCTGGAAGATATCGTATTGGTACCAACATGGCGATAATTGCAATCAAACCAAATAGTACCCCTGTTAACACCCCATAAGCTGTTCTGTTCATTTTTTTAAATTTTTGGTAAACAAGGCTGTATAAAAAGCTTAAAACAATTAAAAAAGCAATATTACTGGCTAATCCTTCAATAAACAATTGACTTTTTTCCTTTTTCTAATTTAACTTGAAATTTTATTCTTTAAATGCCTGATTTCTTCTTTCAGTTCTTTAATCCGAAATTCCCGGCCAATTGAAGCCTGATGTAATCTTTCTAATTCTGATACCCGTTCCTGCAGTTGTCTGGTCTTTTCTTCTACCTGAACCTGTAGGTTGTCCTTTAATTTTCTCAATTCCTGTTCAGTTTCTTTTAATTCAGTAATATCGGTTGCAATAACTGAAATCAATCCCGGTTTTGGTGTACTGGCAGTGATATAAAGATGTTTTTGTATCGGTTTAAAAAATGTTTCAAAAGAAGCCGGTTTGCCCGTACTTACCACCTGACTGTAGATATCCAGATAAGGTGCCTCTCCGGTTCCATAAAGTTGGGAAGCCAGAGAACCAATTGCCTTTTTACGGCTTATCCCATGTAACTCTTCATAGGCAGGGTTCACATCCAGAATTCGATAATCAACTATTTCCCCATTATCATAAATAACTTCATCCAGGCAGCCGGCTGAAGCCATATTTTCAAAGATTGACCGGTATCTGGACTCACTTTCCTGCAGGGCTTTTTCCGTTTTTCGCTGTTCACTGGTATCTTCGTAAACTGCTACAATCTCTCCGGAAGGCAATTTATAGACAGTGTTTTCAACCCACTGCTGAATCCGGTTATCATGATACATAACAAGAGGTAAATGCATCATTTTCCCGGTTTTGTAGACCTTTCTAAAGACCTCAAAGAGGCCAATTTCTTTGACCATGGGAAAAATCTCTGTCACTTTTTTACCAATTACCTCTTCCTTTTTAATCTGGCTTAAATTTTCTGCTGCCTTATTTACATCCCTGAAGATAAAGTCTTCCCCATTCTGATAGGCTTCATAGATAGCCACACAACTGCCGATTGTATTAAACAATGCCCGATAACGCTCCTCGCTGATATAAACTTCTTTCTCGATTTTTTTACGCTGGCTGATATCTCTTGTTACACCCTGAAAACCGATGAATTCACCTTTTTCATCAAGTAATATTTTACCGGCTACTTCTATCTCTACCTCCTGGTTTCACTTATTGAATGCCTTTGTTTCAAAGGTAATGAATTTAAGATTTTTATTTTTATAGTCTTCTAAAGCTTTTTTTATTATTTTTTGGCCTTTTCTAAATTCTTCATCACTCAAATGAGATTTTAATGAGGTTCCAATCCACTCTTCCGGTTTAAAACCTAATATTCTCTCTAAGGAAGGGCTGGCATATGTAAAACGCAGGTCTTTATCTAATGTCCAGATACAATCAACAGAGTTTTCAGCCAATAGGCGATATTTTTCCAGTAGCCATTGCTGATTGGCTAAATTCTGTTTTTCGGTATCCTTGTTTGTGTTTGATTGATTTGTGTCTTCCAATATAACCTCCTAAAACTATAAATCAGTTCTGTTTGGAAAGCATCAATTGGTTTCTATATCAATACAGGTTTAGAATTATTAATAGAAAGATCTGGAAAGTTAGTTGTGCTATTTTTTAATTAGTATCATTGTACCAAAAAAGAAAGGTTTCTCTATAATTATTTTAAAAATTATTTACTTGCTGACTATAAAAATATTTAGGAAAATCTATTACAATAAACCGTGTTCTAATAAAGTCGGCTTAGACTGACAATACTTTCTTAATGAAAACCTCTACAATTTTGGGATCAAATTGTGTTCCTGCTCCCTTTTGTAACTCTGCAATAGCCTCTTCTTTACTCATGGCTTTCCGGTAGGATCTATCATTGGTCATAGCATCATAATTATCCACAATCATAATAATTCTCGGTTGTAATGGTATTTCCTCACCTTTTAATCCTCCCGGGTATCCTTTACCATCCCATCTTTCGTGATGTGAAAGTACTATTTCCGCTATAGGCCCATACTCGTTTGCAGTGCTCAATATATTGTAACTTAATTCCGGATGCCTTTTAATCTCTTTCCATTCAGAGTCTGTAAGCTTGCCTTTCTTGCTGAGAATGTCGCTGCTTACAGCAACTTTTCCTATGTCGTGATACTCGCCTGCTATTTTGAGTTCATCCACTTCCATATTACTCAAACCCATAGCTGAGCCGAGAGCTGCACTCAGCTCACTCACCTTTCTGGCATGCTCTTTTTCTGCAGGCTCTTTCTTAAAAAGAGTATTCATGATAATTTGAATGGAATTCTTACGCTGGCTATCCTTTTTGTATGACTTGTGGTTATACATATTATCTTCAGCCTTTTTAAAAACATTTTCAATTTTTTCCTGTTTACTTCTTTTTGTTGCTCCTCCGCAAGATACAGATACCGGAATATTTTCAATAATCTCTCCTTTAAAGGCAGTATCCAAGCGGCTCTCAAGAGATGTAGTATGTTTTTTATCTGTTTTCGGCAATAAAACCACAAACTCATCTCCGCCAACCCTGGCGATAATATCATCTGCACGTGATTCTCGTTTTAATACTTCTGCTACTTTCTGCAAGAGCTTATCACCTGCTCCATGACCGAAGGCATCATTGGTTAATTTAAGACCATTGACATCAATCATCAATATACTAAGAGGTAAATTTCTCTCAGTATCCAGACGTTTTAGTTCTTCTTCAAAAAAGCGCCGGTTGTATAATCCGGTTAACTGGTCATAATAGCTTAACTGCTGTACCCGGACAATATGCTCTCTGATTCTCTGGCGCATACTACTAAAATGTTCTACCAGGATCTGCAGCTCATCTTTTCCGGAAAAAGTCCGCTGGAGAACAAAACACTTGCTATTCTTTCCGGGGTCATCATCCTTGATGAATTGGGCAAAATGTAGCAGATGTCTTCCGATTACCAGATAAAAGGCACCAGCAATTATACCTGCTAATAGTAAGGCTAAAATAAGCTGAATAATCAATAATCCTGCAGCACTAACCGAAATCGCTGCCCGCATTTGTTCTTTATTAATGTAAATAGACATGGTACCAATTTTCCTGGCTTCATCTTTGTAAGTATAAACCAGATCATGGGAAACTATATCATATGATTCATCTGATTCATCGGCAATTCTTCCTGCACTGAAAAGATTCCCATCCTCATCCAGAATATCTACTTCATCAATATAACTGAATTTAACTATGCCTTCTATTTGATTTTGTAGAGTTTCATAATCTGTAACCCAAAGGCTGGAAACCAGAAAAGGGACATAAATTTCCTCTATTTGGAGAAGGTTATTGTTAATATTATCTTTTTCCCTTCTATTTAAAAACCAGACATATGCTGAAGTAACAACGATTACAATAACCAGGAGTCCTAAAAGTGAATATAGAAAAAATCTCCAGGTACTGGAAGCCTTCCAATTTATCATAGCTGAATGATTGCTCATTTAATTGTTCTCTCCTGTCTACTCCGCCCCCTGGTTGCTTTCCATTAATTCTGAAGTGGCATCTTTAACAATACGGTCATAACTTCCATCTTTTTTCATACTTCGCAGGGCTTCAGCAATCGGCTCAACAAGATCCTGGTGTTTTTTATGAAGGTATAAATACATCTCTCGACTGGCCAGAGGTGGCTCCAGATGATAAATACCTTCAAGTTCACGAATCATAAGCTGTTCATAACCGGTCAATTTAGAATACAAGGCAATGTCAATCCGTTCTTTATCCAGCATATTGAATAATTCTGTTTCAGTAGGCACCAGAGTCACGTGGGGGAAACCTGCAGTGTTATCTTCTAAAATTTTCCATCCCTTGACAATACCGATATGTAAATCTCTAATGCTTTCCCATCCCTCTATCTTAAAATCCTTTTTAGAAAAGGCTACAAAATGCATCACCATATTGGGCTCAGGAACTTGAACCAGGTTTGGATAATTCTTTTCCATACCTGTAATCCGGTTCAGTTCGGCATCAAGAAATCCTTCATTCACATCTTCCAAGGATCTTCCTGTAGGATTAAAAATTATTTCGGCTTGTATACCGATTCTGCTGAAGGCTTCTTTTACGATTCTATCCAGCATCCCGGTCTGTTCAGGGGTTGATAAAAGACTCTTGTAAGAAGTGCTGATGGTAAAGGTTGGCTGTTCTGCTTCAGTGGATTGAGCAAAACTGATTTGAGTTATAAAAAATATAATTGTTAAAATAATGGTGATTGAAATAGACCTGATCATTCTCATGATTATTGTCTCCTTTTATATTACATGAATATTACAGCTCTTATGAAAATATACGATATGAGTTTAACAATTTTATTCTATAATACCTACAATATATATACTATTTATAAATAGTATCATGGTGGTCAAAATCTAATAGGGTAATGTCTTTTTTTAATTTATTTTTTATATTAACACAAAGGAATTGCCAATATAAAATTTTTTTTATTCTGTAATGGTTTTCTAAGGGGTTTTTATCCTGTCATTGAATTAATCCTATTGAACCTACCCTTTGAGTTGAGAATTAGCTCTTTTCTTGTCTCCTCTCCCTCCGAGGAGCGAGGGAATTTAGAGTATTCGGACTCAATACCGTTCTTGTCATTGCGAGCCAATTTTAATTGGCGTGGTAATCTCATGTGATTATTCTAGTATAATTGTTAGTGGATTAGTTTTCAGTTTTTTGTTCACAGTTTTTTGCAAAAAAATTTACCCAAAATCTTTTATTTTTGTAATTGCGAACCTGCCCTTAACTAATGTAAGAGGTAGCCGTGCCAATTTCAAACATTTATTCCTAATCTTCTTGTCATTGCGAGCCAATTTTAATTGGCGTGGCAATCTCATACATTTATTCCAGCATAATTGCAGGTGGAGCAGTTTTTAGTTTTTTGTTTATAGTTTTTAGAAAAAATCCTGTTTACTCATACCTAAACTCTACAATTTACTGTTATTGTCATTGCGAGCCAATTTTAATTGGCGTGGCAATCTCATACTTATATACCAGCGTTCTTTTTTAAAATATAATTTTATATACTAACTCTCTCTAAAGAATCATAAAGGTCTTTCCATTTCTTTCCATTCAGGATTGATAGATTTAATTAAATCAACTTTATTCTTTCGGGAGCCTGTCTTAATTTGCTTTCCCCTGTTGATTGCATTTTTAGGATCATTTTATATTTCATGGTAAATATACCACCCGCATAGCGAGTGGCATTCAGAACTTCTAAAAGAGGTTAACTTTTTTTCTTGGTTACTTTTTGTTCTTCTTTTTTCTTTTATTTTAAATGAAAACTTCAAAAACAATATAACTGCTATGCACTTCAGATGAAAAATTGACATCTAGTTTATCTTAACATTTTTATATTAAAATTATTTTATTTAACCATTACCACTTTCTAAGAAGGTGGTTTTTCATGCTTAAATAAAATAATTTAATGGAATATAGTAGTATTGCATTTAATTATATGGTATATTTTTTATATAAAATATTATTACATTCTCTACTTAAAAATATTTTAAAAGAAGTCTTTCTTTAATTGTTTGTTTTCTCTGAAAATTACATATTACACAAATAGAAAATCGAGAAAGGCAAACTATTTGAAAAGACAGGGCGCAAAGCGATGGGTCTAAAGCAATTCTTTGCTATGGTTGCCACGCTGCCGATTTTTTTATTTTCTGATACTTATATATTTTACTTCAGATCTATATAAAAAGATTAGTTAGGGGGTGGTCATTCGTTTAAATCCCATTAATAGCCTGAGCTTAACAATTTTTTTTATAAAAAGGCAAATAATTATTTGTTTTTTATCTGTTATTATTTTAGAACACTCACAACAAACCCTTATAAAATATTCAAAGGAGAATAAGAACGTGAAACAAAACAAAAATAAATTTTTCTTTCTTGCCATTGTTGCACTTTTGTTGGTTTTTCTGGCTTTTTCATTTTCCGGCTGTGTTCCTCCGGTACCGGAAGTGATAAATGTAACTGGTGTAGATATCACCGAAGATGACCAGTCAATAAAAGTTGGTGATACTTTACAGTTAACAGCAGTTGTCACCCCGGAAGATGCTGACAACAAGGCTATCACATGGGAATCGGATAATCCGGATGTAGCTTCAGTAGATGAAGACGGTCTGGTGACAGCCCTGTCAACAGGTGTAGCCAATATCACTGTAACTACAGAAGATGGTGCCTTTACCGATACCATCAAGATAACTGTTACATCACAATCTTCTGGTGGAGGTAATACACCTGCGCCTGAAAAATATGAAATAACCCTTGGGGCTGTGGAAGTAAATACACCCCTACCACCTTCATCATTTGACTTAAACAGCAGCTTGATTCGTCAAATAACAACTCCTGAAGCTGACATAGCCGGGGTAGAAATAGAAATATTCTCTAATGAGGAAAGAACAAACAGTGTAGTAACAATAACTACTGGCCAAGAGGGAATAGCAACAGTAAAATTGCCAAAAGGCATATATTATTATACTGCCAGCGCAGAAGGTTATGTGGATTTTCTCAGTGAGATTTATCAATACTTTTCTGATACCTCAGTTATCCCTAAACCAGAACCTAATGTATTTCTAGTGGATGGACCCAGTGAAGATGTCAACCTCTTCCCAATGCTGAAAGTCTGGAAAGTTAGCTTTTTGGCAACTAAACCTTCTAACTCACTGCAGCTAGCAGGACTTAGTAGAACTGATGACCCTGGTTTACCTTTGGAAGGAGTTAATATAGATATCTTTGTAGCTGTTGTCAGCTCAGCAGGACGAACTGTTGAACGAGGTACAATCCCTCCTTTGATTAGTATTAGCACCGGCTCTGATGGTACCGTTGAAACTGAATTACCCAATGGTGGTTACTCGTATAATGCTAGCAAAGAGGGCTATGCAGACTATCCTCCAAAAAGTCCTGGAAATATTTTTTCAATACAAAGACCACTTGTTATTGACAGAGGTTATTTTGAAATACAGGGTGTTGATGTTGCAGGGACAATCCAGGTGCCGATGGAACCAGTTTATACTATAACCTTTAAAGTTACCGATCAAGCCAACAGCAACCCTATTCAAGATGCACAAATCAGTGTATTTTCGGATTCCGAAAAAAATATTTCCATAGGTACTACCCAAACCACTGATACAAATGGTGAGGCAACACTGGATGTCGATTTAACCGGCGGGACAACCTATTATTACACTGTGACTGCCTATGGCTATCAGGATAACGAATGCTCTTTTACTACGCCGGCTGAAGATGTGACAGTAACGATAACCCTGGAAGATGCCAGTTGCCCGCAAGCCGGGTACATTTATAATGAAGGTGCTAATGCTGATGATTGGAAAACAGGAATAGATTATCCATCTGGAGATTTTACAGAACAATCTAAAGAATCAGATCATCTATATTTGTACGCCAAAACTGATTCTATGACTTCGCAAAATACTGATATTGCTTATAGTACCACTATTCCTATAGATTTAACCTGTATAAATAGTATAGTTATAGACTGGGAAAATACTGGGAGTGATTCAGATTCTAATCATAGCCATCTTGTCGTAGCATCTTCTTACAATGATTGGTACTATAATTCAACTAAACAGTTTTCAAAACAAAGCAGTTTCCTCCGGAAAACTAATGAATTAGATAAACTAGATGTCAGTGACTTGACAGGTACTCACTATATCAGAGTCCATGCTCAGGTTGATGCTGGATCAAACTGTGAATCAGTAATTAAAGTATATAGCATTGAATTAAGTGAAGAAATGGTTGACTTTCAATAATTTTACCTGATACTAGTCCCGCCAGGAGCCTAATTTCCCGGCGGGATGTTCTTTATATTTTTTCATTTCCATTTTTATTTTTTACTAAAAACAGTAGACTATAAACTAAAAACCATCTCATTTACATTTTCACCACTATACACTATGGTAACAACACGCTAAAACTCTTCCCCCTCACCCTGACCCTCTCCCTCCGAGGAGCGAGGGAATTTAGAGTATTCGGACTCAATACCGTTCTTGTCATTGCGAGCCAATTTTAATTGGCGTGGTAATCTCATGTGATTATTCTAGTATAATTGTTAGTGGATTAGTTTTCAGTTTTTTGTTCACAGTTTTTAGTAAAAAAATTTACCCAAAATCTTTTATTTTTGTAATTGCGAGACTTGTTGAAAACATGTCATGGCAATCTCATACATTTAAACTTGAATTCTTATTATTATTTAGTCTGAAAACTGAAAACCAATAACTGAAAACGTTTGTAATTAACGGGCAAACCAGTAAACTGGCCAACTGATATGTTTGCTGATTGTATCTCTTCCCCCTTGAGGGGGGAGGATTAAGGTGGGGGTGAAAGTGTCTTTTGGGCAAGTTTGTGAGTTGACTTTTGACACAATATCTTTTTTATCATTGTTAATCAATCCTTTGCCATTACCATAATTTATACTTCTCCAGGGCTATTAACAGTCTTAAAATCAATATTTAGTTCCTGGAAATGTTTTTTTGGCACACCTGGTTGACCCTCTTTGAATCATAGACAAAGCAGATATAGGCAAAATAGTTATAAAGATGCAGAAAATGATTATTGGTAATTGCCAGATTTTTCAGTACCCCTTCTCTCCTGACTTTGACACTTATAACCCATTTTCCCCAAATTAAGCCCCCAAAACCCTTAAAAATCAAGGGTTTGTTCTTTTAGCTTCCAATAATGTAGTGGCAATCATATTACAATAATATGTTATATAT